>JAEEGL011779355.1_pt1 | contig 12174 bp, 11 predicted proteins | sample 9134231 | NCBI WGS metagenome assembly JAEEGL01 (sample SAMN16246548, study PRJNA631951) | gut metagenome | biome: gut microbiome; feature: rumen; material: fiber-attached | host: Bos | place: Iran: Karaj | collected 2018-10
CTTGCCACTTTGCATGTACTCGATGCAAATACTACGCTTCAATGAGCGACTGAATTTTTGTTTTCCCATAATTCTTAAATGACTTTAATAATTTAACATTTAAGGCTCTATGGGAGTCAACCCCAGCCAGTACAAGACAGTATTTACAATCTTTAACTCACAAAGCGAAATTTTCGTTCGTCATTTTGTTTGTTATATCGTGAGAATTTTGTAATTTTGCAGTCGCGTGACAAATCCCAAAATTTATCTTGCAGCTAGATGGAAATACCACTCAACGCATCACTTGTCGGCAAGTGTGATGGGGCAGAGGAAGTCCCCCTTGGCGAGAGCGGCGGCGGCTTCGGCTCCCGCGATGATGCGATGTATAGGGAGGCGCTCGACGATCTGTTGGAACAGGTGAAGGGTAAAAGCGACTTCGACAACGCCTACGCCTCGTTCTCGATGGCCGGCCGCGCACTTGTCAAGCTGGGGATGCCGTATCAGCTGTTGATGGAATACCAAGACCTGGTTGTAGCGCACTATAAGAAGCTACAAGAGCCCGTAGCCCCCGTGACGAACATCGAAACCCAGCATATCCAGAATCAGAACAACATCGGCTCGCAGGTGGGGTCGGTCGTTGGCGACATCACCAGCCAGAACGTGGATATGGCAAAACTCCTCAATCAACCAACAGACCCTAAATTATTAGAATAATGACAGACAACAGACAGACGAAGCCGACACTGATCGGCCTTAACATCGGTACCGTGAACGGTAACATCGGACAGCAGCACATCCATAATCCCCAACCGCTCCAGCAGACTGCGCCCGAACCTCCAGCACAGCCTGCAGAGGCAACTGCGGCAGAAACTGTAACGAAGCCACACGAGACAGCCGAGGCACAAGCGACTGCCGAGCTGCAAGAATCAGCCGAGGCTGCCCCGATGAAGTTGACGCGCGCTCAGGCGGTAATACTCTTCTCCGCACTCTTGGGCGAACCGCTCCAGCAAGGCTTTGGCCAGCACAAGACCCGCCTCGCCGATCTTATCAGCAAGGTGACGGGCTATACGAAGGGCGGCGTGCGTCAGAAGATCATAGAGATCGCTAATATGAGCGTGTACCCCGACAGTATCCAGCAGGACGCGGAATTTGTCGCAAAAATAATTGAATCGTATAAGCCACAGATAGCCAACGACATACGGATAGAATACCTCGACGAGTAACAGGTTGTAATATTACAGAAGTATTACATCGGCAGTAATTTTGCCCACGGATTTCAAAATGAAGTCTGTGGGCTTTTTTCGTATGGCCCGCTTGTGTTACTAATAATAAATAAGGTATGAACGAACAAGAGAAACTGCGAGCGGAACTGGAAGACAACCAGAAGACGCTGAAGAAGAAGCTCTACAAGATGCGCGACCTGCGCAATGAGCTTCACGCCACGAAGAACGAGCTGCGGCAGACCCAGCGCACGCTGCTGCTGACCGAAGACAAGCTGAAGACGGCACTGGAGAAGATCGGCGAGATGAGACGGGCTACCGACGACACGGTGACACTGCTGCGCGACCACCTCTTCCTCTGGCTCTCGCCGATGAACCAGTTCCGCGTGAAGCGGATGCTGCGCTTCTACACCAAGGAACAGCAGGTGCGGATGATGAGTGCGATACTCGGCTATGTCATCTTCGGAGAGATCAGGCTGCTCCCCCGCGAGGTGGAACGCTGGCACTTTAGGATCATCTGCGGCCAGATAGCCGACGATGCCATCACGCTGCCCGCCCACTCGCTGATGGTGCGCCTGTTTAAGAAGTACGGGCTCTTCGAGAAGATGCAGACCGAGGCATCGGAGACTGAGCCAGAACCCGCCGTCGAACCCTACGATCAAGAATGGTAAGACAGATGAAAGCAAGCGAAAGACTGATCCAGCAGCTCAAGGAGTTTGAGGGGCTGAGGGTGGAGGCGTATCTCGACGCCGCCGGTGTGCCGACCATCGGCTACGGTCACACGAAGAATGTAAGGCTGGGCGACAAGGTGTCGGCGTATTGGGCCGACCAGGTGCTGCGCAAGGACGCGGCGCAGGTGGCTTCGGAGGTGATGCAGCTGGGCGTGGTCCACACGCAGGGACAGCTCGACGCGCTGGTGTCGTTTGCCTATAACCTGGGCATCGGACGGCTGATGCGTTCGACGCTGCTGAAGAAGATCCGCAACGGCTGCTCGATGCATCAGATCCGCAAGGAGTTCATGCGCTGGGTGTACGCCGACGGCAAGCCGCTGAAAGGTCTCGAGAAGCGCCGCCGATGGGAGGCCGACCGATTCTTCAGCTAACAAAAATCAATGTCCTTATTTGCTTATGCCAAAAACAAAAAAGAGCAAGACAGAGATGACAACAAAGACGCTGGTAAGCGGCACCGCCGTTTTCAGCCAGACAGAGAACAAAGAGAAGTCTGTCGGTTTCACACCGAAGACCAGTACCAACAAGATGATCAAGGGCTTCTGTGGCGACGCCTATCTGACGACCAGTCCCGACGGACAGTTCTTGGTGAAGCTGCGCCGCAGGCAACAGGGTAACGGGCACATCATCAAGCTGCTGGCCCATGGCCGTCTGTCGCGCACCCTCGACCAAGCCGTACAGCTCACCATCAAGATCTTCCATCCCGAGGATCAGGACGTGGCGGGCATCATCCTCCACGAGTCGTGGGAGGCGGCAGCGGCTTACAACGAGCTGACTGCGAACTGATGCTGAAGCCCACACATGCAGACTGAAAAATCATACGACACACAAAAACGACTAAATGATATACTACATCACGTTCGATGGGGCAAGGCACAAGCTGGCCTGCCCCGTCAGCAATAGGGCTCAACTGATGAAGCTCCGCAACTCACGTCAAAACCTAAGACAGCTGAAGGCCTATCTCGGCGGCGACAAGAAGGCGAAAACCAAGCTGCTGCAGCTGGTCTACAACGCGCGCCCCGTCAACGGCCGGCTGGCAGGCTGCCAGCACATCAGCAGCTTCTTCTTCCACGATGTTGACTGTTACGATGAGCAGCAATCGGAAGCCTACAAGACACTGATACTAAGCAAGAAAGACGAAATCGGGCTGATGATGCTCGAACGGTCGGCGAGCGGCGGTTGGCATCTTGTCTGCCGTCGCGAACGGGGCAAGACAATTCTCGAGAATCAAGTACGCGTGGCAACGATACTGAGGATCGAGATGGACACTAGCGCGCACGACCTGCAGCGCGTGGTCTTCTCTACCAGCGGTTCGGAGCATGATCTGCCATATCTCGACGATGCCCTCTTCGACGAGTCGATGACCGAAGGGGAGTCGGCAGCGGAGTATCTGGTGCTCGCTGGGCGCGAGGCGAGGGGAGAGGAAGAGCTGCCAGAGGGGGCGAAGCGTGCCAACAAGCACTACTGCCCGTGGGAAGATTCCTCCCCTGAGATAGGGGAGGCCAGGAGGGGTTTGAGCGATTGCGGGAATACGCTTGATCAGACCACCCCTGCCCCAATGACGTCTGATCAGACCACCCCTGACCCCTCCTACTCAGGAGGGGAAAAGGTTACCTATCCAACGGACTATCACGGCATCCCGTTTGCGCACATCCTAAAGCGCTATTGGGAGGTGAACAACAAGGGCTTTGAGCCCACCGAGGGCGACCGCGACACGCTCACCTTCCAGCTGGCCTCCGACCTGCGCCACATCTGCGGCAAGAACGCCGACTGGCTCGACCAAGTCATCCCCTGCTACGACGGTTTCCCCGAAGAGGAGAAACGCCAGAAGATCCGCAACGCCCTCAGCAGCAAGTTCGAGGCGATGCCCCAGCGTCTGAAGACCGTACTCGACAGCCTCGACCGCGAGCAGTCGCACAAAAGGAACACGCCCCTCTATGAGACGGAGGTGCCGCCGGCGATGCCCGTAGAGCTGCCTCCGCTGATAGCGCTGCTGGTGTCGCGCACGCCCGATATCTACAAAGCGGCGGTGGCCCACGCCGTGTTCCCCTCGCTGGCGGTGCATCTGTGGAAGGTGTATTTCCGCTACATCGACAACAAACGGCACGAGGCGACGCTGATGAACTGTCTGATGGCTGGCACGGGCGCGGGCAAGGACTGCATCTCCGACCCCATCGACCACATCATGGCCGACATCCGGCGGCGCGACGCTGAGAACATGCGGCGTGAGAAGGCGTGGAAGGACGAGGTGAATTCCAAGGGTGCCAATAAAGACAAGAAGGCGCGCCCCGAGGGACTCGTCATCCAGGAGATCGACGCCGATATGACCAATCCCGCCTTTGTGATGCGTACCGCCGAGGCCGACGAGCATTTCCTCTATGTAAAGCTGAACGAGATCGACCAGTTCGACGCGCTGAAGGGTAACGGCAAGGCGGGCTCGCAGTTCCAGATCATGTGTCTGGCCTTCGACCCCAACAACCGCTACGGACAGACGCGCATCGGTACGCAGTCGATCACCGAGCGCGTGCAGATCCGTTTCAACTGGAATGCCGCCACGACGATTCAGAAGGGCCGGCGCTACTTCCAGCGCGTGCTGACCGACGGTCCCGTCTCGCGCATCAACTTCTGTACGATACCAGAGCGGGAGATCGGTGCGGAGATACCCCGCTACGGTGAGTACGACACCGCCTTTGACGAGGCACTGCGCCCCTATATCGAGCGCCTCTGCGCGGCGCGCGGCGAGGTGGCCTGTCCCGAGGCCTTCCAACTGGCAGAGCAACTCTGTCGCGAGTGTGCCGAGTTCGCACAGCTCTCGCAGTCGCGTACCTACGAGAATCTCAGCTTCCGTGCCAACGTGATCGCCTGGCTGAAAGCCTGCGTGCTCTATGTCGCCAACGGCTGTCAGTGGGACGCGCGTTTCGAGCCCTTCATCCGTTGGTCGCTGAACTACGATCTGTGGTGTAAGATGCACTTCTTCGGCGGTGCCATCGACGATGCCAACAGTCTCGCGGAGCGGGGTACGCAGCGCGGTCCACAGAACCTGCTGACGCTGTTGCCAGAGGTGTTCACCCGCGACGATGCCGGCCGCATCCGCCGTCAGGCAGGCCTCGATTCGAAGGGTACGGTGAAGATGATCTCGCAGTGGAAGACGCGTGGATACATTCTTCAGTTGACAGTTGACAGTTTCCAAAATCTCAAATTTGTAGGAGGATAATTTTGTGAAATCGCGGAAAAGTATTATCTTTGCACAAAAATTTGAGTAGATGAAACGAAAACTCTATATGCTCCTTCTCCTGCTGGTGCCCCTCACGGCACTGGCAGGCGACGGCGCCGACGAGAAGAAGACGCCCGGCATACTGAAGCCCGTGATGTGGCTGAAGACGCTTATCGACTCGATGGCGGTGGCCACCATCGACCGCAGCTATATCGAGCAGCCGAAGCGGCCGTGGGCGGTGGAGCTGCGCAACGAATTCAACGAGAGCACGCTGAAGATGAACTCGGATTTTCCCACCGTCAGCGGGAAAAACGGCAACATCACCACCGAGACGAGCAGCGGCTTCACGACCTCGGTAGGCCTCTGGGCAGGCTACAGAGGCTACGGCCTGGGATGGTCGAAGGAGCTGACGGGCGGTCTGGGATCGACACTCTCCTTCGGTGCTATGGGCGGCAGCTTCGGTATCAACTTCAGAATCAACAGGTACAAAAGCGACACCCCCAAAGTGAAGGTGACCTACGACGATAAGGACACGACGTTCGACCTCGACGAGAAAATGGATCTCGACGACCCGATCAGCGTGCGGTCGCTCTTCCTCGACGGCTACTATATGTTCAACGGCCGACACTTCTCGTATGCCGCCGCCTACGACCAGTCGCTGATACAGCGCCGCTCGGCAGGTTCGCTGATGGCGGGCGCGATGTACTACCACTCCAGTATCGACTATACCGACCAGTCGAACTGGCCGCTGGTGGCCTTTATGCAAGGCGTGGGAAAGCTGAAGTTCACGCAGGCCTGCGTCGGACTGGGCTATGCCTACAACTGGGTGCCCGCCCGCGGATGGCTCATCAGTGCACAGGCCATGCCGATGCTGCAGTTCTACAACAAGATCAGTGCCTACACCTATCGCTTCAAGCTGCTGGGAGAAGACATCACTGATCTGGTGGTCTTCGACTTCGGACCCGATGACGAGGGGAGTGGCGATGACGACGGTACGGACGAGTTGGTCTATGAGCTCATCGAACTCAGCGAGGACAATGTGGTGAAGACGCACAACCGCATCGGCTGGAACTTCGATGCCCGTCTGGCGGTGGTCTATAACTGGGAACGGTTCTATCTGCGCGTGTACGGCCACTACAACCGTTTCCGCTACAGCAACGATATGGGCCACGGGCGTATGTCGGAGTGGCGCGCCTACGCCTCGCTGGGATTCAGGTTCTGACGGAACGCTACTGAAGAAGGAAAAAGAACATCGCCACAGCCGGTTGCCCGGTCTGTGGCGATTGCAATTTACATTGTCTTGGTATCAGTTAAGTTAATCGAAGTATTCAATCGTGCGGGTCTGCTCCATCGTCTGACCCATCATTGATGATTTGCGGCTGATCCAGTTGCCACGCTCGTCATACTTGTAGTCGGTGTATGGGGTCTCCATTTTCTGGCCGCCCATATCCATCGTCTCCTTGTCGGTAGCGCCCTTGTCGTTGAAGGTGCGGGTGCTGCTGATCTTCTGACCCATTGCCTCGATGGCGGTGCCGATGACCTTGCCGTCAGCCCACTTATATTCTACGGCCAGCTTCTGACCCATCATCTCGATCTTCGCGGTCTTGATGTAGCCGTCGGCATCATAGACGATGTCGCTCAGGCTGCCGCTGATGAGCTTGCCGTCTGCGTCGAACGTGCTTGTCTGTGTCTGACCCATCACACTTACGGTAAGTGACTTGACGTTGCCGTAGGCCTCCATAGCGGCTGCATCGTGGAACTTTGTCTGTGCCTGCATAGCGAATGACACTGCCAGCATGGCGAACATAAACATAATCTTTTTCATCTTCAGTTGATTTTAAATTTTGTAATGAATGTGTAAATAATACGGCGGCAAAGTTACAAACAAAATCCTAAACTTCCAAATAATCATCGGAAAAATGTTGATTTCTTGCCGAAAATGATTAACTTTGCAGGCGAATAGGCTTATAAGACATTAATTTAAGAAAGGTATGACAAACGAATATCAGATACGAGTGGTGCCTGAGGTAGCGGCACAGGAAGACCGGTTGAAGGCGTGGATAGCCGATGAACAGGGCATCGACGTGCGGACCATCTACGGCGTGAGGATCCTCAAACGGAGCATCGACGCCCGCCAGCGGCAGATATTCGTAAACCTGAAGGTGAGGGTGTACGTCAACGAGCAGCCACACGACGACGAATATGTGCGTACGGACTATCCCAACGTGGAGGGGCGTCCGCAGGTGATCGTGGTGGGTGCCGGGCCCGGCGGACTGTTTGCCGCCCTGCGACTGATAGAGCTCGGACTGCGCCCCATCGTGCTCGAAAGGGGCAAGAACGTCCATGACCGTAAGAAAGACCTCGCGAACATCACCAAGACGCAGAAGGTGGACCCCGAGAGCAACTACTGCTTCGGCGAGGGTGGGGCAGGTGCCTACTCCGACGGAAAGCTCTATACACGCTCGAAGAAACGCGGCAATACGGACAAGATACTGAACGTGTTCTGTCAGCACGGTGCCTCGACGGCCATCCTCGCCGACGCTCATCCGCACATCGGCACCGACCGTCTGCCGAAGGTCATCGAGGCGATGCGGAATACGATCATCAGCTGTGGCGGCGAGGTGCATTTTCAGACGAAGATGACGAGGTTGATTTTGCGTGGAGTGAGGAGTGGGGAGTGTGGAGTGAGAATACCCACAAGCACAGAAAGTGCTCGAGTTGTTGGTGTTGAAGCAGCAGACATATCTCACTCCTCACTCCACACTCCTCACTCCTCGAAAGAATTCTTCGGCCCTGTGATCCTTGCCACAGGTCACTCAGCACGAGACGTTTACAGATATTTGGCTGAAGCAAAGATTGAAATCGAGGCGAAGGGCATTGCGGTGGGCGTGAGACTCGAACACCCCGCACAGCTGATCGACCAGATACAGTATCACTCGAAGCAGGGTCGGGGGCGCTGGCTGCCGGCGGCGGAGTATGCGATGGTGACGCAGGTGGACGGTCGCGGTGTGTACTCGTTCTGTATGTGTCCAGGCGGGTTTGTGATTCCGGCGGCCACCGACAAGGAGCAGATCGTGGTCAACGGGATGAGCCCCGCGAGCCGCGGCACGCAGTGGAGCAATAGCGGGATGGTGGTCGAGGTGAGGCCGGAAGACCTTGACGGCGGCAACTCTGCACTGAAAGTCCTTCACTTCCAAGAACAACTGGAGCGGCTGTGCTGGCAGCAGGGGAATATGCAGCAGACGGCACCTGCACAGCGGATGGCAGACTTCGTGAACGGCAAGCTGAGCTACGACCTGCCGAAGTCGTCGTACGCGCCTGGACTGATATCGAGTCCGCTGCACTTCTGGTTGCCGGAGATGATCGCCAAGCGGCTGCGCGAGGGCTTCAAGGTGTTCGGAAGGAATGCCCACGGGTTCCTCACCAACGAGGCGGTGATGATCGCCGTTGAGACGCGCACGAGCAGTCCCGTGCGTATCGTCAGAGACCCCGCGACACTGCAGCACATCCGCGTCGAAGGTCTCTTCCCCTGCGGTGAGGGAGCGGGCTATGCGGGCGGCATCGTGTCAGCTGGTGTGGATGGCGAACGCTGCGCTGAGAGCGTCGCACAGTACTTGAATAGTTAAAAAATCAAAAGTAACGGTAATTATTTGCGATTCGCGACTCACTTTTCACTTTTTTTTCGTAACTTTGTGGCATAAATATTTACTAATAAAAACGAAGAAACTATGAATAGGGAGGAACAATTCGTAATTACCATCAGTCGTCAGTTCGGTACTGGCGGCCACGAGATCGGTGCTGAGATTGCCCGACGGCTGGGTGTGAAGCTGCTCGACAAGCAGATTCTGAATGAGATGGCGAAGAAAAGCCGTGTTGTAGAAGAGGCAATGGAGAAGATCGAGGCGCGCAATCCGTTGTGGCGCGACGACTTCACCAACTTCTACCGCAACTATATGAGCCATGCGGAGTATAGCGGTCTGGAGCACGACCGTACGTCGCACGAACTCTTTGAGGCCCAGGCGGATGCCATCCGGCAGATCGCTGCCGAGGAGTCGTGTGTCATCGTCGGACGCTGCGGATTCCACATCTTCGAGAATCATCCGAATGCACTGAAAATCTTCGTGCACTCGTCGGAAGACTGTCGTAAGCGCCGTATCGCCGAGAAATACGGTCTCAGCCTGGCCGACGCCGCTGCGATGGTGGTGGACAACGACTACAGCCGTGAGCTGTACACCAAGACCTACACGGGAAAGGACTGGCGCGACGCCTGCAACTACGACATCTCACTCGACGTGAGACAGTTCGGCGTGAACGGAGCCGTAGACTTCATCATGAATTGTATCGGGTAATTTTTTCTCGAAAAATTTGTGTATATACCGATTTTTTAGTACCTTTGCACCCTGAAATTTCAAAGTCAGTAATTACTAAAGAATCGGTATAATGAATATTTCCTACAAATGGTTGAAGGAATACGTTGATTTCGACCTTACGGCACAGCAAGTGTGTGATGCACTCACGTCAACAGGTCTCGAAGTCGACGCATTGGAAGAAGTACAGAGTATCAAGGGTGGTCTGAAGGGCCTCTACGTGGGTAAGGTGCTTACGTGCGAGGCGCATCCAAACTCAGACCATCTGCACGTCACCACCGTCGATCTCGGCAAGGGCGAGCCCTCGCAGATCGTTTGTGGCGCACCCAACGTGGCTGCCGGTCAGAAGGTGATCGTGGCCGACCTCGGATGTGTGCTCTATGATGGTGACAATGAGTTTGTCATCAAGAAGTCGAAGCTCCGTGGTGTGGAGTCTTGCGGTATGATCTGCGCAGAGGACGAAATCGGCATCGGTACAGACCATGCCGGTATCATCGTACTGCCCGAGGATGCCGTGGTGGGCACCCCCGCCGCAGAGTACTACCATCTGGAGAGCGACTGGCTCATCGAGGTGGATATCACCGCCAACCGCGCCGATGCCCTCTCGCACTGGGGTGTGGCCCGCGACCTCTATGCCTGGCTGAAGCAGAACGGCTACGAGACATCGCTGCACCGTCCCTCATGCGACGAGTTTGTCGTTAGCAACCACGACCTCCCCATCGAGGTGGTGATCGAGAATCAGGAGGCCTGCAAGCGCTATGCCTGCGTGAGCGTCACCGACTGTGAGGTGAAGGAGTCGCCCGACTGGCTGAAGAACAAGCTGACCACCGTCGGCCTGCGTCCGATCAACAATATCGTCGACATCACCAACTACGTGATGATGGCCTACGGTCAGCCGCTGCATACCTTCGATGCTGATATGGTGAAGGGACATAAGATCGTGGTGAAGACGATGCCCGAGGGTACGCCGTTCCAGACACTCGACGGTGAGGAGCATAAGCTCTCCGACCGCGACCTGGCCATCTGCAACGCCGAGGACCCGATGTGTATCGCCGGTGTGTTCGGCGGCAAGGGCAGCGGTACGTATGAGACCACGAAGAACGTGGTGCTCGAGAGTGCCTACTTCCATCCCACGTGGATCCGTAAGTCGGCACGCCGTCACGGCCTGAGCACCGATGCCTCGTTCCGTTTTGAGCGCGGTGTCGATCCCAACGGCACAATCTATGCACTCCAGCAGGCTGCCATCCTCTGTCAGCAGCTGGCAGGCGGTAAGGTGTCGATGGAGATCTGCGACGTCTATCCAGAGCCGATGAAGAACGCGGTGGTGGAGCTGAGCTATGCCTATGTCCACTCGCTCGTGGGCAAGGACATCCCCGTTGAGACCATCAAGAACATCTGCGAGACACTCGAGATGAAGGTGCTCGCCGAGACCGCTGAGGGACTGACGCTGGAGATTCCCGCCTATCGCGTCGACGTGCAGCGTCCTTGCGACGTGGTGGAGGATATCCTGCGCATCTACGGATATAATAATGTGGAGATTCCGACACAGCTGAAGGGCTCGCTCGTGATCAAGGGCGAGGAGGACCGTAAGCACAAGCTGGCGAACCTCGTGAGTGAGCAGCTCGTGGGCGAGGGCTTCAACGAGATTCTGAACAACTCGCTGACGAAAGCTGCTTACTATGAGAACCTAGGAGATCCTAGTGATCCTAGGAGTGCCTCTTCTTTGGTCCGGATCATGAACCCCCTTTCGAGCGATCTGAACGTGATGCGTCAGACACTGCTTTTCGGCGGTCTGGAGAGCATCCAGCACAATGTGAACCGCAAGCGTCAGAACCTGCGCTTCTTCGAGTTTGGTAATGTATATACCTTCGATCCCGAGAAGCAGAACGACGATGATCCGATGCAGGCCTACAAAGAACAGTATCATGCTGCCCTCTGGGTGACCGGCAAGCGCGTGGAGGGCTCTTGGGCACACGCCAACGAAGATGCCAGCTTCTATGAGCTGAGTGCATACGTGGAGAACATCCTCCGCCGTATCGGACTGAAGCCGGGTCTGACTGTCCGCAAGAAGTCGGAGAACGCCGTCTTCTCTGCTGGCATCGCTATCGAGAACCGTGGTGGCAAGACGCTCGTAGAGATGGGTGTCATCAACAAGAAACTCCAGAAGCAGTTCGGCCTCGACAATCCCGTCTATTACGCAGAGCTCAACTGGACCCAGCTGATGAAGGCCACGAAGAAGAACGAGATCCTCTACACTGAGATCTCCAAATTCCCGGCCGTCAGCCGTGACCTCGCGCTGCTGGTGGACAACAGCGTGGAGTTCGCACAGATCGAGCAGATTGCCCGTCAGACGGAGAAGAAACTGCTGAAGAAGGTAGAGCTCTTCGATGTCTACGAGGGTGATAAACTCCCCGCCGGCAAGAAATCCTACGCTGTAAACTTCATCCTCCAGGACGAGGAGAAGACAATGGGCGACAAGCAGATCGACGCCATCATGCAGAAGCTGATTACCAACATCAAGAAACAGCTTGGTGCCGAGCTCAGGTAATCATAATTATAAATTCTTAATTGTTAATTCATAATTAAATAAATATGGGAAGAGCATTTGAATATCGTAAGGCTACGAAGCTGAAGCGATGGGGCCACATGGCCAAGACATTTACAAA
>JAEEGL012131324.1_pt1 | contig 12174 bp, 10 predicted proteins | sample 9134231 | NCBI WGS metagenome assembly JAEEGL01 (sample SAMN16246548, study PRJNA631951) | gut metagenome | biome: gut microbiome; feature: rumen; material: fiber-attached | host: Bos | place: Iran: Karaj | collected 2018-10
CTGGAAGGCCTCCGCGGCGGCGGTGTTGCCGCCGTAGACGGCGGTGACCTCGGCCCCCGCCTCCAGCAGCGCGCGCGAGACGGCGGCGCCGATGCCGCGGGTGCCGCCGGTGACGACGGCGGTCTGGCCTGTGAAGTCGTGCGCCATGCTACTTGCCGGCCTCGTTCTTCTGGGCGATCTTGGCCCAAGAATCCTTGAGGCTTACGACCTTGTTGAAGACGGGGCGGCCGGGCTGGTGGTCGAAGCGGTCGGAGCAGAAGTAGCCGAGGCGCTCGAACTGCACGCGGCTCTCGGGAGGCAGTTCCGCAAGGCCCTGCTCGACGTAGCACTCCTCCAGGACATGCAGCGAATCGGGATTCAGGTTCTCGATGAAGTCATGCCCGTCGGGGACGTTCTCCGGATCGGGCACCTTGAAGAGACGGTCGTATTCGCGCACGGTCGCCTTCACCGCATGGGAGGCCTCGACCCAGTGGATCGTCCCCTTCACCTTGCGTCCGTCGGGCGCGTTGCCGCCCTTGGTCTCGGGGTCGTACGTGCAGTGCAGCTCGACGATCCTGCCGTCGGCGTCCTTGACCACCTCGTTGCACTTGATGAAGTATCCCCAGCGCAGCCGCACCTCCTTGCCTGGCGTCAGCCGGAAGTACTTGGGCGGCGGCACCTCGCGGAAGTCGTCCTCCTCGATGTAGAGCACCCGCCCGAACGGAACCTTGCGCGTGCCCGCCTCGGGGCGCTCGGGGTTGTTGACCGCTTCCAGCCACTCCGTCTCCCCCTCGGGGTAGTTCGTCAGCACCACCTTCAGCGGATGCAGCACCGCCATGTAGCGCGACGCGTCGTGGTTCAATTCCTCGCGCAGGCAGTTCTCCAGCACCCCGACATCGGTCACGCCGTTGAACTTGGTGATGCCCATCGACGCGACGAAGTTGCGGATGGAGGCGGGAGTGTAGCCGCGGCGGCGCAGCCCGCGCACCGTCGGCATCCGCGGATCGTCCCAGCCCGCGACGTGCCCTTCCTGGACGAGGCGCAGCAGTTTGCGCTTGCTCATCACGGTATAGGTCAGGTTCAGGCGGCTGAACTCGATCTGGCGCGGCTTGCGCGGAATCGGCAGCGGCTGCAGGAACCAGTCGTAGAGCGGGCGGTGGTTCTCGAATTCGAGGGTGCAGAGGGAGTGGGTGATGCCTTCGATGGAATCCTCCAGGCCGTGCGCCCAGTCGTACATCGGGTAGATGCACCACTGGTCGCCCGTGTGCTCATGGCGCTCGTGCAGGATGCGGTACATGACGGGGTCGCGGAAGTTCATGTTCGGCGAGGCCATGTCGATCTTCGCGCGCAGCGTCTTGCTGCCGTTCGGGAACTCGCCCTTGCGCATCCGCTCGAAGAGGTCGAGGTTCTCCTCCACGCTCCGATCCCGCCATGGCGAATTCTTGCCTGGCTCGACGGGCGTGCCGCGCGTCGCGCGGATCTCCTCCGCGCTCTGGTCGTCCACATACGCCAGCCCCTGCTTGATCATCAGGATGGCGAACTCGTACATCTTCGGGAAATAGTCCGAGGCGAACTTGATGTCGCCGTCCCAGTGGTAGCCGAGCCACGCGATGTCCTCCTGGATCGCGTCGTAGTACTCGCGGTCCTCCTTGCCGGGGTTGGTGTCGTCCATGCGAAGGTTGCATTTGCCGCCGAACTCCTGCGCGACGCCGAAGTCCAGGCAGATCGCCTTCGCATGCCCGATGTGCAGGTAGCCGTTGGGCTCGGGCGGGAAGCGCGTGCGGATCTCGTCCGCGCGGTACTTGCCGCTCGCCAGATCCGCCTTCACGATGTCGCGGATGAAGTCGCTGGGCGCCTCGGGCGCCGCATTCACAGTCGTCTCGTCTGCCATGTCATTCACCTTGTATGGGAAGGAAAATCGCCTTTTGGGAAAACAAAATAATATATGGGATGATTTGAAAACTGCACAAAATTCCCCCCGCAAGAGCGCACAGTCCCCTACGCCAGCGCGGCCTTCATCTGGCGGAGCCCCTGGAAGAGGATCCCCGTGTCGTTGGCGGCGGCGAGATACTGCACGCCGCGCGCCTTCCAGCGGTCGAAGTCGCCCTCGGCGTACGCGCCCAGCAGCAGCCCCGCCGCGCGGCACTTGCGCGCGACCTCGTCGTAGGCCGCCGACACCTCGGGGTCGCGGAACTGGCCTGGCTTGCCCATCGAAGTCGCCAGGTCATACGGCCCGATCATCAGGCTGTCGATGCCTGGCACCTGCAGGATGCGGTCCAGGTCCCGCACCGCGTCGATGTGCTCGATCTGCAGAATCACCAGCGGCTCGCGCCTCGCCTGTTCATAATACGCGTCGTCGACGGGCTCCGCCCCGTAGCGGTGCTGGCGCCGCATCCCGCAGCCGCGGTTGCCCTGAAGCGGATATCGGCACGCCGCGACCGCACGCGCCGCGTCCTCCGCCGAGAGGATCATCGGCACGATGATGCCCGCGGGCGCGAAGTCGATCACGCGCTTGATCTCGGTGTGGTCGCAGGCCGGCACGCGGTAGAAGGACGCGCACTGCGTCCCGCGCACCGCCATCAGGTGCAGCATCGCGGTGTTGCGGTCCATCTCGCCGTGCTCCCCGTCGATCCACAGGAAGTCCATCCCCGCGTCCGCCGCCAGTTCCGTCATCGCGGGATCCGAGAAGGTGATCACCGCGCCCACCGCCAGACGGCCCGAACGGACCGTCGCCAGAAAATGCTCCAGATTGTTGATGTTCGACATGTGCATAATCTAATCGCAAAGGACAGAATCGCCACCATGGATTAAATTATGTGTTTGCGCACCCTCCGCGAACGCGGGGGCTATCGTCTTCTTTCCCGAAAAAACTGGAGTCATCCAATTATGGCAGAACAGCATCCGTTCAAAACTGAAGTCAAGCAGATGCTTGACCTCGTCATCCACTCGCTCTACTCCAACAAGGAGATCTTCCTGCGCGAAATCATCTCCAACGCCTCCGACGCCATCGACCGCGCGCGCTTCGAGGCCCTCAAGGACGAGGCGCTCCTCGAAGGCAACGGCGACTGGAAGATCAAACTCGTCGTCGACAAGGACGCCAAGACCCTCACCGTCTCCGACAACGGCATCGGCATGAGCGCCGCCGAGGTCGAGCAGAACATCGGCACCGTCGCCAACTCAGGCACCAAGCGCTTCCTGCAGGCCCTCGCCGAAAACAAGGAGAAACTCCCCCCCGAACTCATCGGGCAGTTCGGCGTCGGTTTCTACTCCGCCTTCATGGTCGCCGACGAAGTGACCGTCGTCACCCGCCCCCACGGCGCCACCGCCGACGGCACCAGGTGGGTCTCCAAGGGCGACGGATTCTACACCATCGAGCCCTGCGAAAAGGCCACCCGCGGCACCGACGTCATCATGCACCTCAAGGACGATGCCGCCGAGTTCCTCGAAGAGTGGAAGCTCCGCCAGATCGTCAAGAAATACTCCGACTTCGTCGAACATCCCATCGCGATGGACGTCACCCGCGAGGAACCCCAGCTCGACAAGGACGGCAAGCCGCTGAACGGCGAGGACGGCAAGCCCCTGCCGCCCAAGGTCACCGTCAAGGAGGAGACGCTGAACTCCCGCCAGGCCATCTGGCTCCGCGCCAAGAACGAGATCAAGAAAGAGGAATACGACGAGTTCTACAAGCACCTCTCCCATGACTTCCAGGAGCCCTTCGAGACCATCCACTGGTCCGTCGAGGGCCAGACCGAGTTCCGCGCCCTGCTCTACATCCCGCAGAAGCCCATCTGGGACATGTTCATGCCCGAGCAGCGCCCCCACGGCCTCCAGCTCTACGTGCGCCGCGTCTTCATCACCGACACCTGCGAGGAACTCCTGCCGCACTATCTGCGCTTCCTGCGCGGCGTCGTCGACTCCTCCGACCTGCCCCTCAACGTCTCCCGCGAGATGCTCCAGGAGGCCCGCGCGCTGACCCTCATCCGCAAGAACATCACCAAGAAGGTGCTCGACACCCTCGCCGGGCTCCAGGCCAGCGCCCCCGAGCGCTACCTCGCCTTCTACAACAGCTTCGGCGCCATCCTCAAGGAAGGCCTCCGCGAGGACTTCGAGAACCGCGAGAAGATCGAGGCGCTCCTGCTCTTCAACTCCTCCACCCTCGACGACGACAAGAAGACCACCCTCGCCGAATACGTCAAGCGCATGCCCGAGGCCCAGAAGGAGATCTTCTACCTCCCCGCCGAAAAACTCGAGGCCGCCAAAAACTCGCCGCAGCTCGAGGTCTTCAAGCGCAAGGGCTTCGAGGTGCTCTTCATGACCGACCCCGTCGACGAGTTCGTCATCCCCTCCGTCGAGAGCTACCAGGAGAAGCGCCTGCGCGACATCTCCAAGGGCGACGTCGACCTGGAGACCGAGGAGGAGAAGAAGGCCCACGAGGAGGAGCGCAAGAACGCCGAAAGCGCCAACGCCGCCCTCGTCGCCAAGCTCAAGGAACTCCTCAAGGACCAGGTCGAGGACGTCCGCCTCTCCAACCGCCTCACCGACAGCGCCTGCTGCCTGGTCGACGCCGAATGGTCGATGTCCCCCCAGATGATCCGCATCATGAAGGCCATGAAGCAGGAGGTCCCTGACACCAAGCAGATCCTCGAGATCAACCCCGCCCACCCGCTCGTCGCCTCCCTGCGCGACCTCTGCGGCAAGGACGCCGCCGACGCGCGCCTCGCCACCGCCGCGAAGATGCTCTTCGCCACCGCGCGCCTCACCTCGAACCAGTCCATCGACGATCCGCTGGCCTTCGCCAAGCAGGTCACCGAACTCATGGCCAAGGACCTCCAGTAGTCTTTCCCCAACGCATCACCAGTCATTCCACAGGAGCATAGAACGATCATGATTCCCCGTCCCATGAATGTCGCCGTGGTGGGTGCCACGGGCGCCGTCGGCGTCGAAATGCAGAAGACGCTCGAAAAGCGCAACTTCCCCGTCAAGAACCTCCGCCTGCTCGCCTCCGCGCGCTCCGCAGGCAAGAAGATGCAGTGCCTCGGCAAGGAGTGGACCGTCGAGGAACTCACCCCCGATTCCTTCCAGGGCATCGACGTCGCCCTCTTCAGCGCCGGGGCCTCCATCTCCAAGGAGTTCGCCCAGCACGCCGTCAAGGCGGGCGCGGTCGTCGTCGACAACTCCAGCCAGTTCCGCATGGATCCGAATGTCCCGCTGGTCGTACCCGAGGTCAACCCCGCCGACATCCAGAAGCACCAGGGCATCATCGCCAACCCGAACTGCACGACCATCATCATGCTGGTCGCCATCAAGCCGCTCTACGACCTCTCGCGCGTGAAGCGCATCATCGTCTCCACCTACCAGAGCGCCTCAGGCGCGGGCGCCAAGGGCATGCAGGAACTCCTCGAATCCACCCGCACCTACCTCGACGGCGGCGTCCCCCAGCCCAAGGTCTTCGCCTGGCCATACGCCTTCAACTGCTTCAGCCACAACACCCCCATCGGCGACAACGGCTACAACACCGAGGAGATGAAGATGGTCAACGAGACGCGAAAGATCCTCCATGACGCCGAGATCGGCGTCTGCCCGACCTGCATCCGCGTCCCCGTCCTCCGCAGCCACTGCGAGTCCATCGTCATCGAGCAGGAACGCAAGGTCACCCTCGACGAGGCCCTCGCCGCCTGGCAGAAGGCCCCTGGCCTCAACATCGTCAACGACGCGGCCACCAACCACTTCCCCATGCCCTGCGAGACCAACGAGCACTACGACGTCTCCGCGGGACGCCTCCGCTACGACCTCTCCCAGCCCAACTCCCTCGCATTCTACGTCTGCGGCGACCAGCTCCTCAAAGGAGCCGCACTCAACGCCGTCCAGATCGCCGAACTGCTCTAAAACGGCGCCGTCGGCGCCGCACAGGGGGCCGGTGTCGCGACAGGTCTCGGGTCTGGGGTCTCGGGTCTGGGGTCTCGGGTCTGGGGTCTCGGGTCTCGGGTCTCGGGTCTGGGGTCTCGGTTCTGGGGGCGCGGGTCTGGGCGCCGCTTTGATTCTTTGTCAACCATCATCCGCACAACCATATTTCATGAAGCACACCCTCTTCCTGGCTCTGCTCGTCCTTTGCTGCGCCTGCCTTGCGCAGACCCCAGTGTGGTTCCCCGACATCCAGGGCGCGGCGCGCATCACTCCGGAGGCGGCGCTGCAACTCACGGCGCAGTTGCGCGAAGGGCTGCTCGCGGGAAAGTCCCCCGCCGCGCTTGCCGCGCTCGCGCCAGACGACCCGACGCCGCGCGCGCTCTTCATCACCCTCGGTGACGGCGTATTCCCAGGGCGCACCTACTATGCCGTCGGCGCCACCTTCCGCGAGACCCTGCAGCTATTGCTTGAAATCACCCTGCGGCGCGAGCAGGAGTACGTCGAGGCCATCCGCAATGAACTGGCTTCCCAGGCCGAGCGCGCGCAGGAGGAGAAGCGCCTGCTGCCTGTGTCCGTGCGCCTCAAGATGGAGCGCCCCGAGGCATGGAACTCCCTGCGCCTCGACATCGTGCAGGCCGTCATGCCCGTCAAGGAATACGTCATCTCCAGTTACAAGCTCCTCCTGACCAACGCCGTCGGCATCGCCTTCGACCCCGTCTCCACCTTCGCGTTCCCGCCCGAGCAACTCACTGGACGCTGCCTCATGACCGACGAGCACCAGTTGTCCGTCCCCCGCATCAGCAACCTGATCGCCGAAAGCACCAACTGGGGCGCCTACCGCCTCTGGCTCAAGATGGGCGCCGCCGAGGTCGGATTCAACGCCTCTGTCTTCGAATCGGATTCCTACTACGCGGATGCCGCGGGCGCCTGCCGCCTCTTCCGAGGCCATCCCGTCGGGACAGGCGGCCTGGATTCCCCGCAGGAACCCGCCGCCGAAGCGCGCGCCCTCGCCCGCCTCCTGCGCGGCAGCCTCTCCGCGAAGGGACGCCTCAACGCCCCCTTCCCCGAATGGTTCTACGAGCGCGAGGACAGCCGCAACCCCCTCTCCGACCAGGCCTCACTCGTCTACGCCCTCGCCCTCGCCGCACAGCAGCCCGGCACCCCCGCCGCCCTCCGCAAGGACTTCCTCGACGGCGCCGCCAACGCCGCGCAGCCCCTCTTCAACGCCCTCAAGCACTATGACAAGGACGAAAAGCGCAGCGCCAACCCGCAGCAGCCCGCCGCCCGCCGCCGCAAGGCCCGCGAGCGCGATTTCGCCTGCCTCGTCGAGGACGAGGACCAGCCCGAGGCCATCGCCGTCGTCAGCCGCCGCCTCGCCCAGCTCCACACCGCCGCCCTCGCCTATCTCGCCTTCGAGCAACTCGCGGGCGCCCTTCCCGAAGCCAGTCCCGTCGCCAAGCGCGCCGCCGCCGCCCTGCGGCCCCTCGCCGCCCACATCCGCCAGCAACTCCGCCCCGACGGCACCTTCGTCCATTGCCTCCTCTATCCCGAGATGACGCCCTTCGAGGAGAATCCGCCAGGGCCTGTCGGCCGCGCCGAGACCGCCGCCCTCGCGGGCCTCGCCCTCGACCGCCACGCCCGCAACGGCCACGCCGAGGACACGCCTGAGCGCCAGGCCGCCCGCGCACAATGGCGCCGGCTGCTCATCCAGCGCACCATCGACAAGTCCGTCGCCAATCCCCCGCTCACCCCGTGGCTCCCCGTCTATCTGTGCGAGACCGCCGCCCCCAGGGAACAGGCCCTCTACGCGGATCTCGCGCGCTTCGCCATCACCGCCTCCAGCAACCTCGAAAAGAACCCCGTCTTCCCCGACATGTTCGGCGCCCCCCGCGACATCCCCAGCGCCACCTACGCCGCCGAACGCCTCTGGCTCGTCGCCGAAATCGCCGCCTTCCTCGCCCGCAACGGCCACGCCGAAGACGGACGCGGCCTCCTCCAGTCCGCCTGGCCCCTCTGGGTCTTCGCACAGCAGGCCGACGTCTCCCCCGCCACCGCCTCCGTCCTCGCCGAACCACGGCGATACATCGGCTTCCAGCGCGACAACCTCGCCGACTTCGGATTCACCCTCAACGGGCAGGTCACCCATCTCCTCACCCGCCTCGCCCTCGGCCACGCCCTCCACGCCCTGAAACTCCCCCGCCTCGCCCCGACCGCCCAGGACGCCGAACGCCACCAGAAATGCTGGGCACAACTCCAGAACCACCCGATCTGCCTCTTCGAGGGCATCGTCGTCCCTGGAAACACCCCTGGCCCCGAAAACAAGCGCGCCGCGGGACGCTTCGACCGCTCTACCCTCACCGTCCAGTCCAAGCAGGAAAACCGCCCCATAAAGGCAGGCGCGGGCACCCCGTCCATGTCCTCCAAGGCGCCGCCGCCCGCCAGTTTCCAGCAGCGCGTCCTCCGCCGCCACCGCCGATAACCATCCCCGCTGGCAGCCGTTCTGTGCCTGGCCATGCAGACTGGCGGAATGCGACTATATTATCTACCATGTCGGTTGCCATTGACGGCGCCGTGTCCCATCCCCTGACACATAGGAGCAATTCCCCATGAAAGCCATCTTCTCCGCCCTCGCCCTCGCCACCATGCTTTTCGGCGCCAGCTGCGTCTGCTGCAAATCGGCCAAGCCCGCCTGCTGCGCCAAGTGCGAGCAGTGCTGCAAGGACAAGGCCGACTGCTGCAAAGCCAAGGACGCCAAGTGCTGCAAGGACAAGGACGCCGCCTGTTGCAAGGACGCCAAGTGCTGCAAGGACGGCAAGTGCTGCAAGAAGTAATCGTTTAGACGTGCCGCCCTTTCGAGGCGTTCACTTGCCCTTGTCGTGCAACGTCACGATGAGCGCGCAGTGGTCGGTCGCCTCGGGGGCGGCGACGACCTTGCGCGCGACGACCTTGAAGCGTTCTGCGTGCTTGGTGTCGACCATGATATAGTCGATGCATTTGGTCGGCTTGTCGGCGCGGAAGGTCGGCTGGGTGACATCCGAGAGGATGGTGAAGTCCTGCTTCAGGATTGCGATGGCCTTCGAGTCTGGATACGCATTGAAGTCCCCAGCCAGGAAGACGGGCTTGCGGTTCGCGCGCTCCGCCAGGTTGACCCGCACAATCTCGGAGGCCCAGTTCCGGAACTCCGCTTTCAGCGGGTAGTGCGTGCACGCGACATAATACTCCTTGAACTCGAGGATTTCCAGGCACCGCGTATGCAGCGAGCCTGGCATCAGCACCTTCGAGACTGAGATCGGCTCCTCCTTCGAGAGGATCGCCAGCCCGTATTCGCCGCCTGGACGCGGGATCTTCGGCACGAACGTCCCCTTCATTCCGCAGAGTTTCGCCAGTTCCGCCGTCTGGTCCATCTTCCCGACCCGGTCGGAACCGCGGTCGATCTCCTGGATCGCGACAAAGTCCGGCGCGGCCGCGCGGATCACCTTCGCGCATTCCGGCAGATGCCCCAGGCTCCCCTTCGGCAACTTCCCAGGGTCATTCAGCCCGCAGCCAATGCGGATGTTGAAACTCATCACCGTCAATTGCCGCACTGGCGCCGTCGGCTCGGCACCCGCCAGCACTCCCGCCGCGCACACGGCGGCCATCATCATTTTCCGCTTCATCGCTGTCCTCGCATTTGGATCCCGCCCCCCTCCTTGACCTTGCCCATACTGTAATGCCTCCCCCGACTTCCGTCGTCCCGTCCGTCCCTCACCGCCAGTCAAGCGCCTCCACCGTATGCAGGCAGCGGCGATATTTTCCGTTGGGGCCGATCACCCCGAAGTCCTTCCCTGCGGGGCATGGCTTTGCCGCAGGATTTCCAAACGCGCGCCGCAGGCTCTCTGGCTGGACGCGGCATTCGCAGAGCAGTTCATCGCCGAAGCCGAATGGCACGCCGCCCGATGGCAGGCGGCTCACCTCCGCCTTGACCGCCTCCCACTCCTCCCGCGACAGCGCATCCTCTGGATGCCGACGCATCCGACCCTCGACCATGACCGCCTCCATCTGGATGTCCCCCGCCCCCGCCAGCACCGCCGCCGCAAAGAGATCCGATGCCTCCTCGCGGTTGCCGCGGCTGATGGTGATGCTGACCGCAACTGGCCAGGATGCCTCCGCCGCGCGCGCAATGAAGGCCAGCGTCCGCTGGCAACTCCGCCGGGTTCCCGTCTGCGCCGCATGGCTGCGCAGCCCCTGCAGGCTCGTCGCCAGCCCGATGCGCTGATCCCGGCACCACAGGAGGCGTTCTTCCGTCATTCGGCTGCCGTTGGTGAACAGGCTCACCTGCCCCTGCGGCAGCAGGCGACGCGCATGCGCCAGCAAGTCCCAGATGTCGCGCCGCAATGTCGCCTCCCCGCCTGAAAACTGGAACTCCCGCACCCCCCGCGACGCGCACTCCTCCAGGATTCCCTTCCACGCCGCCGTCCCCAAATCACGCCCGCCCAACTCCGCCGACTCATGCCACACGCAATAGCAGAACGGACAACGGTAGTTGCACCGCGACGTCACTTCCAGCAGCATCTTCGGCGGCAATTCCATCTTCTCACTTTTTCCGCGCGCATTCAGCCAGAGCCGCATTCAACAACTCAATCTGCGAATCCGTCAACTTCGCCTTCGGGAAATGAAGCACGCCACTTTGTTCCACTGGAACCTTCACGGCCCGCACGGGCCAGGGAAATCTGGGAGCAATGAGCCCCGAAGTACGAAATCCTCCAGCTCCGAGCCCCTCGGGCTCCCGTTCTTCCATCTCAATGCTTTTCACTGGCAGCGCATAGACCTCGCCTTCCAGCGTGACAGGATCGGTGTGCCTAGACCACCACTCCTCAAACAACTCCTGCACCCGTTCCGCCGGAGTCGCCGCCTTCTTCAATTCGCGTTCCGCCTGTTTTATCTGATTTGCCGCAGCCATGGTTTCCTTCTCCTGTCGCCGCCCCCTCGTTTTTTGCTCTATTGCTTGAAAATAGCAGGAATCTGTCGTAAATCAGGACACTTCCTGAATATAATAGCAGATCCGCCAAGTGCCGGACATCGACTGGCGGACCAGATTCAGATTTCATGGCCGCATCGCCTTTTCCACCAGTTGCCCAAGATTTGCCGGAGCAATGCCACGGTACTGGATTGCCGCGGCATACTCTCCGCAGATCTGCTGCGCCAGGGCGTTGAGCACGCACGCATCCCAGCGGGTCATGGGCTTCCTGCCAGGCACGAATGGCCATTGGCTTGGCGCCAGCATCAGCAGCCGCCCAGCGGCGCAGGCATCAAAATATTCGCCTGGTGGCTTGTAAAGCGCCCCGAATCCCTTGTTCTGCAGCACAATCAGCGGCATCTGCCATGCAAGTGCGCTGCGGGCCAACTGCCGTTCGCCAGGGCTGATGCAAGGCGACACCACAATGGCGCCACGCTGGGCCAGGCGCATCATCTCCTGTCGTTTTGCCTGGAGTTCCGCCTCGGTCACGCCACGGCTGGCCTGCACCTGATGGAAGACTGGTCCATCCAGCAGAAAGGGGTTTCCGATGCCTGTGAAGGCACCGCCCCCAAACGGGATGGTCCGCAGATGGCGGAAGAAGTCGGGGAAGAACCGTTTGATAGCCGCGCGCCGCGGATTGTCGGCAAGATAGTCCAGCATCCGCCGCAACTGGCCATGACGCGAAAGAATGGTGTCCTGGAAGCCAGGCGAGAAAAGCGGAGCGGCGATCCCTGGAAACAACTGTCGGTACGCAGTCGTGCAGGCGGCCTTGAAACTCCCGATGACATTGCCCAGCGGGCGCTCCAGCCGTTCCAAGACCTGCAGAATGCCGTGCAGATGTTCCTCCATCAACTGAAAGCCGATCAGCCGAATCTGCGGATGCAAGACAGGGATGGTATTCCAACACGCCTTCACCATCTTCCCCAATGCCGACGGTTGAATGCAGGCGCACACCTCTTCAGGACGCACGCCAGTCGGCGAGGCGACCACCAATTCGCCCAGCAACGGCTTGCGGCGATCCGCCAATGTAATGGTGATCATGTAAATGCGCGGAGCACAGTAATCCCATCCGTTACATCTGCGCAACATGGAATGCTGAATCGGCAAACGACTGACCATGGATTTTCTCCGAATCTAGGTGTGTTGACCAGACCTCGCCGAGCCAGACCGTCGGGTGCCGCCGGCGAGAAGCCGGCGGGCCAGGCCCCAATGAGCCCCGCCGGCGGGTGCCGCCGGCGAGAAGCCGGCGGGCCAGGCCCCAATGAGCCCCGCCGGCGGGCCAGGCCCCAATGAGC
>JAEEGL012940664.1_pt1 | contig 12174 bp, 7 predicted proteins | sample 9134231 | NCBI WGS metagenome assembly JAEEGL01 (sample SAMN16246548, study PRJNA631951) | gut metagenome | biome: gut microbiome; feature: rumen; material: fiber-attached | host: Bos | place: Iran: Karaj | collected 2018-10
AGCAGGTTGAGTGACTTGCCAAGGATGGCCAGGGCCTTGCTGGCATTGGGGTCAACAAAGTCGATGTCAATGAGCGGAGCTGCGTTCTGAGGGAAGTTCGGACGTCCAAGGCCTTTCTGCTGACCGTTATTATCAAATCCTCCTGCCTCTGCCCAGAAGTTACCCTTGTTCTTGTGCTCATTGTAGAAGGTAGCACTTGCGTTGGCAAAACCCTTGATAACCTTGTTGATGACCAGGTCTACATTACCACGCACGCTGAAGCGGTCAGTGTAATTGTCCTTTGCATCACCAAAGTTGAGGAGGTCTTCGGCACGATAGTAGTTGATGTTCGTGTAGAAGTGCGCACGGGCACCACCACCCTGAATTTCCACCGTACCTTCAGAACGGTTATATGCCTTGCGGATATACTCGTCAGAATAATAGTTTACATTGGGATAACGGTAAGGATTGGCACCTGAAGCATGATTGAAGATGTCCATTTGGCTGTACGCCGGTGTGTAAGGATTACCTGCGGCTCTGTTATCGTTAGCAACGGCTTCGTTGTAGAGCGTCATGTACTCTGCCGAACCCAGATACTCAGGGAATTCCTTTGCGAAGTGGAAGCCAGTGTTTGCATTGGCCTTAACCTGAAGTCCGTCCACCGTACCGCGCTTGGTAGTGATAAGGATGGCACCCTTGGCACCCTTGGCACCATAGAGTGCTACTGCCTGTGCACCCTTGAGGAAGGTCACCTGCTCAATCTCTGAAGGAAGTACGTTGTTTGACGGACGTTTCACTCCGTCGATAATAACGAGCGGCATATTGCTGTTGTCGTTATTGTCAAGACGTTCATTGTCCATACCCCACAGGTTGTTGCCATTCCATCCACCGACAAGGGCATACATGTCTTCAAGGCTACCCATGGTATAATCCTTCTTCGACAGCTCTTCCACGTCAACGTATGAAACGCCTCCAAGAAGATGGTCAGCATCTACGTCGCGGAAAGCAACATGGACTTTCTTTTTTGCCACGATTGGATCATCATCGTCAGCGGTCTGGGCATTGCCCGTCATTGGCGAAGCAGCCAACATGGCAAAGAGAATTATATTTGTTCTTATATCTTTCATAAAATTGTCAATTATCAATTTTTCAATCTTCAATTTTCAATCTTCACACTTTACCATCCTGGATTCTGTGGAAATCCTTCGTAAAGATAAATATCCTTGTCAGGAAGCGGGAACCAGTAGTGCTTTGACTCCAGGCGACGGGTAATCAGTTCTTCCTTGTGGAAGTTTCCGACCTTTGCGTCTTTCGGGTCATGATCCTTAAACCATGCGTCATCTTCCAGACGCTCGAACTCATGAGAGTATTTCACCGTATAGGGAGGTTCAGTCAGAAGGAGCCAGCGCTGGAGGTCACACCAACGGAATCCTTCGAACGACAGCTCCACTGCACGCTCACGACGTACTTCGTCGAGGAAGTGCTCCCTGGTGTCCATGAGGTTAGCCTGTACATGTTCCATAGGATAATCGTCGGAGTTCACACGGTCGCGAAGCACGTTGATGGCATCAACGGCCGACAATGTACAATATGCAGGTTTATCCTTCAGCTCTTTTGCACTGGTTGCGATAGCAGCCTGTGCCTCTGCATACATCAGATAAATTTCAGCAAGGCGCATATAGGGAAGATAGCACTCGAAGTTGTAGTCCCAGTCATACCATCTGTCTCCTTCGTTACACTGGTGAGGCACCAACTTCTGGATAAAGTAGCCCGTGCTACTGGCATCGGCAACCGAGCGCATCGCACCACCGGTATAAAGGTCACAATACTCAAGCTTTTTCTGGTCAGAGTTCAAGGCATCGGTGCTGAGGACATAGTGGAAACCGTCGAACACGATGTCATGGTAGAAGCGCGGATCACGATTCTTATAAGGATGCTCCGGATCCCAACCAGAAGCTTCGTTCAGCACATACTGTCCATTGCGAACAAGATAGATGGGCTGCCCGTTTGCCATTCCGTACTGGTCGATAACGTTTGCCGTAGGATGATGGATAATCTTGTCATGAGCCACGAGACCTGCTACCTTAGGACCGAAAATCTTCGCACAGTTCCAGTTAGCAGTGTTCAGGCCAGAGCAGACACCACGGAAGATAGCCTCTGTAGTACCAGGCACGGCCCAACTCTGCTTGACGGTATAGAAGATGTCAGAGTAATTGGTCTCGGCATTCTCATCAGCCACGTGGTTGTAAATGTCAGAATACTTGTACTCAGCAAGCTTGTAGCTTACCTGTCCTTTGTTGACCATTTCGAGGGCCTTAGCGAGTGTCTCAGCAGCCTTCTTGCAGTAATTGACGTCATAATCGTAGGTCTTGCCGGTGGAACTGGCATCCAGAAGCTTGTATACTTCACCCTTATTGTACTTCTCGAACTCCTTCATGAGCGGTGAGCCAGCCCAGAGATAGACCTTGCCAAGGTAACAGAGTGCCATGAACTTGTTAGCACGCAGGTAGTTCACGCCAGAAGTCTGCATACCTGCAAGCGTCTCGTCCCAGCCCTGAGGGTCGAGAGGAAGAAGGTCGGCAGCTCTCTCAAAGTCCTCTGCACAGCGATTGGCACATTCCTGGAAGGAAAGGCGGGGGAGCTCAGGGATGTTTGCTGCCTCAAAAGCCTCGTCGATATAGGGCAGGCCACCGAAGTAGCACATCAGTTCGAAATGCCACCATGCACGGAAGAAATACATCTGTCCGAGCAGCAAGTCACGCTCTTCGTCCGTTCCGACAAGCGACTTGATGTTCGCAATACCCATATTACACTTACGGATGCAGTACCAGGAACTCTTCCAGAGAGACTGTCTGTCACCATTCAGCCAGCACTGGCTGTTGCTATACCAGTTACGATAGTTCCCCAGGTCTACCTGATGATCCATGTGTGCATAGCCTTCGGGGTTATGAACGGCATCATCACCGAAGTTCCATGCGGTACAATAGTTCACCTTCTCCTTGTCAGGAATCAGGTTATAGATTTCCTCAATATATCCCTGGAAATTGCGGTAGTTCTTGAATGCCTCATCCTCTGCCACAATAGACTCTGGGTCTTTTTCGAGCCAGTCCTTGCAGGAAGTGAGGGAAGCACCGCTTGCCAACAGGAGCAGCGAACCACACAAGAGGGACTTTATATTATTATTGTATTTCATATTTATATTTACGATTTACGAATTTTCGATTTACGATTTGTTACCACTATGGTTGCAAATTCTTAACTCCTAACTTTCAACTCCTAACTCTTAGAGGTAAAGTTTAAATCCGAAGTTGAAACGTCTGACTGTGGGATAGGCACCGCCTCCACCACTCCAACCGTAGTTACTCTCACGGTCGTCAGGCATCTTTGTAATCAGGAAGAGGTTGTTACCATTGAGGTAAACCTTCAAGCTTGAGAAACCAATGTTCTTAATCCAGCCCTTAGTCCATGTGTAGGCGACTTCCACGTTCTTCAGACGGAAGAAGGAGCCGTCGTAGAGATACTGAGTACCGTCGTTATAGGCCACCTGTGTGTTGAAACGCGGCACGACGACCTCGCCAGTTCCGGCTGCAGGGTTCCACCAAGTACCATTGTCGTAAACGGTGAGCAGCTGGTCGCCGAAAGAGGGCAGACCTACGTCACGAGTGACACCCGTCACGCCATAGAGCTGTGCGAAGCAGGAGAAGCCCTTCCACTCCCAGCCGATTGTGGCGTTGTAGGTGTGTTCAGGTGTTCCAGTGTAGCCGTAAGGAGCCTGGTCGTTGGTTTCGTCTACGACACCGTCACCATTGAAGTCAACGATGTAATGGTCACCGATGAGCACCGTCTCGTCACTAGTCTGGCGTTCAGGCGTACTGTAAAGTTCGTCGTAGGTACCGATATAACCATTGTCTATAAATGAATGGTACTGTCCCTGGGAATAACCCTGAGCCTTGCGATAGCTAGGAATCAATTCAGGGTCATCCTTCAAGTATATTTTATTGTGTGCGTATGTATAGTTGGTATTTGCCCAGAAGCGCATACCATTGTTCAACACCTTGTTGAAGCGCAACTCTACCTCGAAGCCAGAGTTCTTGATCTTACCCTTGTTGATGTCAGGGGTCATGGCTGCACCATAGTATGAAGGCACCGAACGGTCGGCTCCCGAAATGAAGATGTCGTAACGGTCATCGCGGAACCAGTCAAAACTACCAGCGAACATACCATGAAGGAATGCGTAGTCGAAACCGAGGTTCTGCTTCTTCACGGTTGCCCAGCGAAGGTCAGGGCTGGCAATAGTTGCTTCCTTATAGCCGGTGAACGGACTGTTGCCACGACTACCCGTATTACCAATATTCACTTCGTAAGGACCAATGACTTCCCATCCAGTCAGATAGGCAAAGCGATAGCCAGAGCTGTCATCACCAATCTCACCGATAGAGCCACGAATCTTCAGCATGTCGATGATGCCCTTCTCCCTCAGAGGCTTCATGAAGTTCTCCTCAGAAATCATCCAGCCAGCAGCTCCGGAGCAGAAGAATGCAAAACGGTAGTCGGGAGAGAATCGCTGTGAACCGTTGTAAGCACCGTTGAACTCTGCGAAATACTTACCCATGAGGTCGTAGGTGGTACGGAATACCCAGTCCTCACGGCGATTTTCCAGTTCGGCGTTACCGGCATTGATACGACGCTTCCAGTTACCCATCAAAGAAACATTGTGGATGCCGAGCTGACGAGCCCAGAAGAGCTGGAGTGACATTTCCGTTGCACGGCTCGTATAGTTTACGCTACCAGCCTGAGGAGACCAGTCACGCTTTTCGTAGAAGTCGAAACCTGTCTTGGGATAGATGTCATTCTCAAACAGCAGCTGGCCATCCTCGGGGAGGATGTAGGCAGTATTGTTGACGTGATTACCACCAGCGGCATTGATACCACGGTCACCCTCATTGAACTGGTTGTCCCAGGAAATGGTTCCGCGGGCAACAAGACCCTTTGTGATGAAGTCGAGATTCTGCTCGAGTGAGAAGTCGGTAAATATGCGGGTGATAGTTTTCAGCTCATAACCGGCCGTGGCCACGTTCATAGCAGAGTTTGCCATGTTGGAAGCTGCCAATCGAGACCATCCCCATGCGCCATTAGAGAACTTAACGGGGTAAACGTTTGGCGGCATACGGTAAGCACCTGCCCAGTTCTGCTGCTGGAACCACTCGCCGCTATTACCATAATAATAACGCGGAGTCTTCTGCTGGGCATTGGAACCTGCCAAGTTGACCCTGAACTGGGTAGTCTTCGTAATCTGGAAGTCTAGGTTTGAACGAACATTCAGACGGTTGTAGGCATAACCACCCTCGTAACCCTGATTGTTGTCCCAAATCCTGGTCATATCACCCTCGTTCTGATAGTCGAAGGCAACGAAATATTTCACGAAGGACGTACCGCCGGAGAAATTGAGGTTCGCATTATACGACATGGCGGTATTCCTGAACATTTCATCCTGCCAGTCAACATTCGGATAACGCTCAGCCTGACTGTAATCGCCAAGGTAGTTACCGTCGGCGTCGTAGTTTGGCTTCACAGTATAATCCTGATTGCGGAAGAGATTGATGAAGGTCTGCGGGCGATAGTAAGCCCACGAAGCAGCACCGCCAAGTGCAAGCTCATGCTCGATAGCCTGGTTGCGCCACATGTATCCATCGTAAGAATCGTACTTGCGCGGGAGTTTTGACACTGCCTTCAGGGTGGCGTTGAAACCGACGTCGATTCTTGCCTTGCCCTCTACACCACGCTTCGTGGTGATAAGGATAACACCGTTTGCACCTTCCACACCGTAGACGGCTGTTGCCGAGGCGTCCTTCAGCACGGAGACAGTAGCAACAGAGGTGATGTCAACGGACTTGATCTCACGCTTCACACCATCCACGAGGATGAGCGGCTGGGCATCCTGGTTCCAGGCAGCGGCACCACGAATGTAGATTCGCGGATCTTCTTCACCAGGCTGACCTGAAGAGGCAATGGTGGCGATACCGGGGAGGTTACCCGTGAGGGCCGCACTCACACTGCCTATACCAGCCGATCGTTCAAGAACTTCACCCGTGGTCTGCGTAATGGCACCGACCACCGAGGCTTTCTTCTGCTGGCCGTAACCCACGACCACAACTTCATCCAGCTTGGTGTTATCAGCAAGCGTCACCTTGAATGTGCGCTGCTTGCCAACCTTGATTTCCTTCGTAACCATACCCACGTAGGAAATCACCAGAACTGTCTGCTCCGAAGGAACATCCAGGCGGAAGTTGCCGTCGAAGTCGGTGACAGCACCCTTCGACGTGTTTCCCTTCACTACGACCGAGGCGCCTATGAGCCCCTCGCCGTTGGAATCGACGACCGTTCCTTTGACTGGGATGTCTTGTCCCAACACTGTGGTACAAAACATCAACGCCATCATCACTAAAACACCATGTAAAGTGAATGGCGCCGGACGAAGAACAGCCTCTTTCACAAAGTTTGTCAACTGTTGTTTCATCTTGACTGATTTTGATTCATATTCATTGAGTTTATTCATATATTTTCTTGACAATAACTCGGGAATAGTGTCCGCTAGATTTAGACTTTTTGGGTTGGTTTAATTTATTTTGCTTGCAAATTTAATAATTTTCTATAATACTTTCTTATAATAATTGTTGCAATCGGTTTTAGTATACGTAGAAAAGGGAGAAATGAAACATATAGAAAACGATTTGCAACAAACAGAAACACCAAGGAGGGCAAAAACTAAAGAAAATTGTCAAAAAGCAAGTAATATTTGTCAAAAAGCAAGCGTCATTTGTCAAAAAACAAGGCTAGATGTTGCCAGGGAATTACCTCTCGACAATATGGAATCCTGCCTGTATCAGGTCTTGCCAAAAGTGGGGGTAAGACTTGGAGACCACCTGCGGGTTGTTGATGCTGATTGGCATGACGAGCGACATGGGTGCGAAGGCAAGGGCCATGCGGTGGTCGTCGTAGGTGTCTATTGAACAATGACCATTGGCTATTGAAGATTGGCTGCGTACATAAGAACCTCCCATCTCCCTGTCCCATGACAGTTCACGTCCGTCCTTGTCGTGGAGGATGAAGCCTAGCTTGCGCAGTTCGGTCTTGAGAGCCTCGATGCGGTCGGTCTCCTTGATTTTCAGAGTCTGGAGTCCCGTGAAGTGGAAGGGCACGCCCAGGGCGCAGCAGGTGCAGACGATGGTCTGTGCCAGATCGGGAGCGTTAGTGAAGTCGTAGTCCAGACGGCTCACCCGCTGTCCGCTCTTGCGTAGCGTCACCGTGGTAGGTACGCCGGGTATGGCATCCTGGAAGGTGGTCTTGACACCGAGCAGACTGAAGATGTAGCGCACACTGGAGTCGCCTTGCTTCGAGCCGTCCATGAGTCCTGAGAGTTGTACCTCGGCGTCGGGGTCACGGGAGAGGGCCACCATCTCGTACCAGTAGCTGGCACCGCTCCAGTCGTTCTCTATCAGGTAGGGACGCGGCTCATAGGGCTTGGGCTTCACCTCGATGGTATCTACGGCAGTCCATTCTGCGTCAGCACCGAACTCCCGCATGGTCCACAGCGTGAGGTCTATGTAGGGGCGCGAAATGATTTCGCCCATCAGCCTGAGTGTAAGGCCATATTTCAGCACAGGGCCGATGAGCAGCAGGGCAGAGATATACTGCGAGGAGATATTGCCCGCCACCTCGAGCAGACCACCCTCCAGCTGTCGTCCACTGATGCGCAGAGGCGGGAAGCCCTCTTCGCCAGCATAGTTGATGTCGGCTCCCAGATGGTGCAGGGCATCGACGAGCACCTTGATAGGACGGTGCTTCATACGCTCGGTGCCAGTTATGAGTGAGGAGTGAGGAGTTGCGGCCAGGAATGCGGTCATGAAGCGCATGGCAGTGCCGGCGGCTTTGATGTCGATGACCTCGGGCATGGACTCCAACGCACGGATAATGACCTCCGTGTCGTCGCAGTCGCTGAGGTTGTCGGGTAACTGTCTACATCCTGAGAGGGCGTAAATGACGAGTGCTCGGTTTGAAATGCTCTTCGAAGCGGGAAGTGTCACAGAGGCACGAAGTTGTTTAGGGGCAGAAAGGGTGTATGTGTTCATTTATCATTTATCATTTATCATTTAGCGTAGCGCCATATCGTTCGCGGGTAATCTGTTCAAGGCTCTTGCCACGTGTCTCTGGCGCAAAGACGGTGCCGATGACCAGCGAGATGACGAGCAACGCGAGCATCACCCAGGCGGCGCGGGTAAATCCCTCTCCCTGTTCACCGTAGATGTAGACGAAGCCCAGACCCCATGCTGCCGACAGTCCACGCACCAGGAAGAACATGATGCCTTGGGCGGCAGCACGGTAGCGGGCAGGGAACAGTTCCGAGGCCCACAGCGCGTAGAAAGACTGTACGCTGATACCTGCCTGTAATGCCCACAGCAACGTGAACAGCAACAGTCCGCCCATGCTCGTGATGCCCACGGTGAGCACCATCACCCAAGCCAGCACGGCGAAGCTGACACCCGTGAAGTAGAGCCACCGCTGGTTCACCTTGTCGACAATCATCGAGAATACAAATGTTGTGGCGATGATGCCCAGCCATTGTCCAACGCTAAGCAGATTGGCAGCAGCGTTTGACAGTCCACCCGCCGTCTCGTAGATATGCTGCTGGAAGAATCCCATCACCGAGGCTACGAGGTTCCAAGTGAGGTACATGCCGGCGAGGAAAAGGAGGGTTCGGAAAGCAATAAGAGACCCACCCCTGGCCCCTCCCTTTGAGGGAGGGGAATAGTTACCCTCTGCCTCAGTAGTATATACTCCACTCCCTTTAGGGAGGGGCTGGGGGGTAGGTCGTTTCCACTCTTTCGACTCCTCGAGTCTGCGTTGCAGCAGCCAGGCGATAAGGGCCACGATGAAGAGCGATGTGAAGACGATGCGCGAGCTGAATACATGGAGGGCACCACCGTCGGTGACTCCAAACCACGATGCCACACTATGTACCAATGGGAAGAGCAGCCCCTCGCTGCCTGGACCTCCTGTTGGTGGTGCCAGTAGGGTGCCCAAGATGAGGATGACGGTAGGGCCTATTCCCCAGGCCATCTGTGAGATGCCGATGTTACGTCCTCGGTTGCCCACCTCGCTGCTCTCGGAGATATATGTCCACGATGCAGGAACACCCACGCCCACGCTGATACCTGTGATAAGGAAACCCGCCAAGAGCATGGGGAAGGTGGTGGCCAGCAGGATGCAGAGCACACCCGCCATGTATATTAACATATTATATGTATAGATGGCCTTGCGCCCATACCTGTCGGCCAGGAATCCGCCGATGATGGCTCCGATGGCCGCGCCCAGACAGTTGGCCGAGATGGCATTGAGCCAGCCCAGATGAGCCTCCGTCAAGCCCAGATACTCTTTCCACAATGTAAGACCCGATGCTCCGGCCACGATGGCCCCAGCATCAAGATAATTGGTCAGCGACACGGCAATGGTACTGCCAAGACTGCTTTTTTTCTTCATAGTCTAGTTGCATATTTGGGAGTGCGGGCGTCCACGCCCGCTCTACAGTAGTAGGTCACGCTTCCCAGCGTGACATCCGCCATAGAAGTCACGCTGGGAAGCGTGACCTACTACTTGGACGCTGCAAAAGTAATACATTTTTCCGGGCTGTCAGCAATGGCTTATTCTTATTTAACATTTACTTGCCTATAACCTAACCGATTAGTCATCGTGATACATCATGGCTGTAAATGACAAAAAACGTATGGACGTGAGGGATAAGTGGAACCTAACTAGGAGTTAGAACGAACCTAACTAGGAGTTAGAACGAACCTAACTGGGAGTTAGAACGAACCTAACTAGGAGTTAGAACGAACCTAACTGGGAGTTAGAACGAACCTAACTGGGAGTAGTTTTGGGGAACGGCCAAATTGTGAAAAAACCGAAATACTATTGCTGCAATGCTTTTGTTTTGAAATAAATTGCGTAATTTTGCAGCCAAAAACCAAAACAACATGGGATTACTAGATAAGTTTTTCAAGAAAAATGAAGAGGGCAATGCCGGTATCGGCATGGAGGACTTCATGACCCTCATACGTGTTTACTTCCAGGCCGAGATAGCCGTAAACCTGGGCATTACCAACCTCAACGTACTGCCCGACCTGCGGGTGTTCAAGACCACGCTGCGCGTACCTACTCAGGGTGGTAGGCTCGGCATAGGAGAGAAGGCCCGTTGCAAGAAGATGCTCAAGGAACTGTATGAGATGGACGATGACTTCTTCAAGGAGATAGACCAGAGCATCAAGCGCGGATGTCGCAAGTTGCTGGACGTGCAGACATATATGATGCAGTTCCAGACCTACGTGCAGGATGTATTGATGCTCGTGACTAACATCATGAAGTATAAGTTGCGTATTCCCAATATGTTCAGCAAGACGCTGAAAGGAATGGTGGAGAAGACCGTACACGACATCTTTACGAAGAACGACTACACCGATGCCTCCATCCTGAAGACCATCGTCTCCGTGCGTGAGCTGGACAAGCGGCTCGGCTTCTCAGAGAAGTGGACCAGCGACTTCACTTACCGTGTGGTGATGCTGGCAAAGAAGGAAAAGAAACCTGGACAACAAAGCAAGTAACAGTTTGGAAACGTTAAGGACATGATAATTTGAGTTACAAATTAATAATTCTTGTTAACTACGCCCATAACAACGAACTATGACTTTTGAACTATGAATTAAAATGTCTACCTTTGTAGGTCGAAACACGTCTAGAGAGTATGACTCGTAGCGAGCAACTATTATCAACGTTCCAGACCCGCGTCAGGCAAATGATTCTCCGCTTTCAGGAACTGAAAAAGGAGAACGCAGAAATCTATGCCATGATGGAGGAGAAGGAGCAGCGCATAAAGGAACTCGAGGAGCAACTCGCACAGATGCAGAAAGACTATGAATCGCTGAAGATGGCACGCATGATGACCATCATCGACAAAGATCTCGACGGTGCCAAGGAACGGGTGGCACGCATGATTCGAGACGTGAACAAGTGTATTGCCGTGCTCAGCGACGAAAAGTAGGGACTTACTTAATGTATGTCCGCAAACATATAGGGACTGACTTTATGTCCTCCGAAGAAAACAGAAGTAAGCAGAAATGGCAGAAGGGAAACTAAATATAAGGTTGCATGTCTATGACGAGGATATCGCCATGGTGCTCCACAACCTTGACGATGAGCAGTACTACCGCAACGCGGCCAAGCTCATCACGGAACGCTATGGTGCCTACGCTCAGGTCTACAAGGGCCGCAAGAGCGACCACACCATTGCACTCATGACGCTCATCGAGATTGCCCTGCGCTATGAAAAGGAAATGGGACGCAACGACACTTCACCATACGATGATACTATCGCCAAGCTTACTTCTGAAATCGAGGAGGCACTGAAGGTCTGACTTTAGACTATAGATTTAGACTTTAGACTACAGACTTCAGACTACAGACTTCAGACAGCAGACGAAAGGGAAAAGCAAACAAATCGTAAATCGAAAATCAGTAAATCGAAAATCAGCTTGGTGAGAAACATTTTATTAACGTATCATTCACATATTAACAACTACAAAACACTATTATGGTATATGCAATTGTAGCCGTGGTCGCGCTCGCAGTGGGTGTGGCCATAGGATATTTTATCTTCCTGAAAGTCATCAAGGGCAAGTATAACCAGATGGTAGAGTCTGCCGAAAAGGAGGCCGAAGTCATCAAGGAAAAGAAGATGCTCGAGGTGAAGGAAAAGTTCATCAACAAGAAAAGCGAGCTGGAGAAGGAGGTGCAGCAGCGCAACCAGCAACTGCAGCAGAGTGAGAACCGTCTGAAGCAGCGTGAGTTTTCGCTTAACCAGCGTCAGGACGAACTGGGTCGCCGCAAGAACGACCTCGACCAGCAGCAGAACAAAATCGACAACGAGAAGAAAGCCATCGCCCTGAAGCAGGAAGAGCTGGGCAAGATGCAGCAGAAGGAGCGCGAGAAGCTCGAAGAGCTGTCAGGTCTGAGTGCTGAGGAAGCCCGTAACCGACTGGTGGAGAGTCTCAAGGATGAGGCAAAGACCGCCGCTGCCAGCTATGTCAACGAAATCATGGACGAGGCAAAGCTCAACGCCAATGCCCAGGCCAAGAAGATTGTCAT
>JAEEGL013506971.1_pt1 | contig 12174 bp, 11 predicted proteins | sample 9134231 | NCBI WGS metagenome assembly JAEEGL01 (sample SAMN16246548, study PRJNA631951) | gut metagenome | biome: gut microbiome; feature: rumen; material: fiber-attached | host: Bos | place: Iran: Karaj | collected 2018-10
CCTGGAAAAAGAGGATGGCGGTGATGACGAAGGTCAGGGAACAGAGGAGCCACAGAATCCCGAGGATCCTCAGGAACCTGCAGAGCCGGGCGATGCCGGTGAAGGCGGAGATGGAAATAATACGGAAGAGAGCGGAGAGACGGGAGAATCAGGAGAGTCAGGCGAGTCCGGTGATTCAGGTGAATCTGGAGAGACAGGCGAGACTGGAGAGTCAGGAGAATCAGGCGAGTCAGGCGAGTCCGGTGATTCAGGTGAATCTGGAGAGACAGGCGAGACTGGAGAGTCTGGAGAATCAGGCGAGTCAGGCGAGTCCGGTGATTCAGGTGAATCTGGAGAAACAGGCCAGCCCGGAGAGTCAGAAAACGAAAAGCCTGTTAACAATGGGAAAGAGAAGGAAAGCCATAAGGATCATTCTGGCGGAAGCGATCACTCCGAAGATCATGATGACTCCAATCAGAGCAGTAGCGCTGAGAATAATAGCAGTGCTGCGGAAAACAGAAGCCCCGCTGCAAACACGACAAGCGCTGCCGGAAGCACATTAACCGGAAGTGCACAGACACAGGTAGCTCAACCTTCAGGTGCGCAGGCTCAGGCTAAAGCAAGACCCGCTGCACAGCAGCGCATCCAACAGGCACCTGCTGTTGAGGAAGCCGAAGCTGTTGAAACCGTAACAGAAGAAGAAACGGTTGCAGAGGTTCCTGAAAAGACAGAAGAAGTACAGGAGATCGCAGAAACCGTTGAGGAGACCCCTGAAGCAGACATTCAGGAGGAAGAGGTGCCTAAGGCTGAGACTATTGAAACAAAATCGGAAAACGGTAGCTTCCCTGTAATTCCGGTAATTATCGCAGGAATAATGTTACTCGCTGCAGGGACAATGTTTGCTATAAGGAAACTTATTAAATAGCAGGATACCCGGGGAAGACTGGATGAGTGCTTTCTTTCGGACTTAAGAGTCAAGGGGAGTCAAGGGGACGGTTCTTTTGACTCCCCCCCGACTCACCAACATATTTTTTACAAAATTGTCCTAACATGGTAATATATATTCTGCCGTGTTAGGGCTATTTTTATTGTAGATTATTTATGTATTGAAGGAGATATATACCATGAAACTGGGCATAGTAGGTTTACCAAACGTAGGTAAGTCAACACTTTTTAACTCACTTACAAATGCAGGAGCGCTTGCTGCGAATTATCCTTTTGCGACAATTGATCCTAATGTGGGAGTAGTAGCAGTACCTGATAAGAGGCTTAAGGCTCTTGGAGATCTTTATCATTCCAAGAAGGTTACACCAGCAACTATCGAGTTCGTTGATATTGCTGGACTTGTAAAGGGTGCTTCTAAGGGTGAAGGACTTGGAAACCAGTTCCTTGCTAATATTAGAGAGACAGATGCTATCGTGCATGTAGTAAGATGCTTTGAGGATCCTAACGTTGTACATGTAGATGGAAGCGTTGATCCAGCAAGAGATATTGAGACAATTAACCTTGAGCTTATTTTTGCTGACCTTGAGGTACTTGAGCGTAGAATTGCCAAGGTTACCAAGACAGCCAGAATGGACAAGACAGCAGCCAAGGAGCTTGAACTCCTTAACAAGATCAAGGCAACTCTTGAGGATAACAAGATGGCAAGAGAACTTGAAATTGAGGATGAAGATGAGAAGGCACTTATGAACAGCATGGATCTTCTCACATGGAAGCCTGTTATTTACGCTGCAAATGTCAAGGATGATGACCTTGCAGATGATGGGGCTTCTAATAAATATGTAGCAGCAGTACGTGAACTGGCAGCTAAGTCAGGAAGTGAAGTATTTGTTATCAGTGCTCAGATAGAGGCTGAGATTTCAGAGCTTGATGAAGATGAGAAGGCAGAGTTCCTTGATAGTCTTGGCCTTACAGAGTCAGGTCTTGATAAGCTTATCGCAGCCAGCTACAGAACACTTGGACTTATGAGTTTCCTTACCTCCGGTGAAGATGAGACAAGAGCTTGGACAATCAAGATTGGAACCAAGGCTCCTCAGGCAGCAGGTAAGATCCACACTGATTTTGAGAGAGGATTTATCAAGGCTGAGGTTATTAATTATGAAGACCTTCTTCGCGAAGGCTCGCTTTCTGCAGCAAGAGATAAGGGACTTGTACGTATGGAAGGTAAAGAGTACGTTGTCCAGGACGGAGATGTTATTCTCTTCAGGTTCAATGTTTAATTAAGGCTGATTATAAAATTGGAGGATATGAAAATGCCGGATATCATGGGGAAGATGGACATTGCCTTTCCTAATATTAATGTCTATCTTAATAATGTACCTAAAGAGTTTTCGGTTTTTGGCTTCACTGTTGCTTTGTATGGGGTGATCATCGGCTGCGGATTCTTTCTGGCGCTTCTTTTGATTTCCAGGATGGCCGGGAAGACAGGGCAGAAGTCTGATGATTACTGGGATATAGCTGTTTATATAATTATCTTTTCGATAATTGGAGCAAGGCTATATTACGTTATCTTTTCCTGGGATTATTACAAGGATAATCTGGTGTCGATTCTCTACTTGAGAAATGGTGGACTTGCTATTTATGGAGGCGTTATAGCTGGATTTTTAACTGCTTTTATCTATTGCAGGATCAAGAAAAAGAGCTTTCTGATGATGGCAGATACCATAATGTATGGCCTTGTTCTTGGCCAGGCTATAGGCAGATGGGGAAACTTTACTAACAGAGAGGCTTTTGGAGAATATACTGATGGTCTTCTTGCCATGAGACTTCCTGTGGAAATGGTTAGAAGCGGTGAGATCACAGCTCTTATGCGCGAGCATATGAGTGAGACAGCTAATTATGTTCAGGTTAGTCCTACATTCCTGTATGAGAGTATGTGGAATGTGTGTCTTTTGATCATACTTTTGATTTATTGTAAGCATAAGAGATTTAATGGGGAGATCATTCTTTTGTATCTTGGAGGCTATGGCCTTGGAAGAGCATGGATAGAGAATCTTCGAACAGATCAGCTTATCATGCCACATGTGGGACTTCCGGTTTCGCAGGTTTTGGCTATATGCCTCGTTGTGTTTGCGATAGTCATGGATATAGTTGTGAGGATCAAACTTAAAGGTCAGAAAGTTGAGACATGGCCTGGACTTATGAAGTGATAAGTAAATATTTTTTTGATTTAAACGCCACTCCTTCGGGGGTGGCTTTTTTGATTGCAATAGACCAAAAAGCGAATAGATGCTTACATACATATTTATTAAAACAAAATAAAACTTTAACGGATAGACGAGCAACAGAGAAAATAGGGTTGTTTTATCAAATAAATTACTTTATAATGAATTCAGGTGGTAAAAAGTGTTAAAAAGTGGTTAAAAGTGGTAGAAAAGTGGTAAGATAATTTGGGAACAGCATTTAAAGGTGAATATAGTCATTCCATAGACGCTAAGGGAAGACTCATAATGCCTGCTAAATTCCGCGAAATCCTTGGTGAACAGTTTGTGGTTACCAGAGGTTTTGACGGATGCCTTTTTGTGTTCTCAGAAGAAGGCTGGGAGAAGTTTGAAGAGAAACTTCAGGCTCTTCCTATGGACAAGCCTGAAGCCCGTATGCTCAGCAGATTCTTCCTTGCGGGAGCAATTGACGCTGAGGTTGATAAACAGGGCAGAATACTGATCCCGTCCAATCTGCTTGCTCATTCCAAGATTGAGAAAGAGGCTGTTGTTGCCGGAGTAGGTAACAGGGTTGAAATCTGGAGCAAGGATGAGTGGGAGAAGGCCAGCACTTTTGATGACATTAACAGTATTGCTGCCAAGATGAGTGAATATGGCTTAAGCATCTAAGCTATGCGTAATTCAAGGATAATAAATATGGAATTCAAACATTATTCGGTGCTTCTACATGAGTGCCTGGACAATCTGAATATTAAGCCTGATGGCATTTATCTTGACGGAACGCTTGGCGGAGCAGGGCATTCTTTTCACATCGCAGAGAGACTTGATAAGGGTGGCCATTTATACGGCACAGATCAGGATGAAGATGCTATAGCGGCGGCTACCAAGAGACTTGAACCATTTTCAGACAGAGTGACTATCATAAGAGACAATTACGAGAACGCAGTTACCAGACTTAAGAATCTGGGAGTTACCGGTGTTGACGGAATATTACTTGACCTTGGCGTTTCGTCTTACCAGCTTGATAATGCCGAGAGAGGTTTTACCTACAAGGAAGATGTTCCGCTTGATATGAGAATGGATCAGAGACAGACTCTTACTGCAAGGGATATCGTCAATGATTATTCGGAGACAGAGATTTTCCATATTATAAGAGATTATGGTGAGGATAAATTTGCCAAGAATATTGCCAAGCACATCTGCATTGAGAGAGCTAAGGCACCGATAGAGACGACATTTCAGCTCAATGACATTGTTAAGGCTGCAATTCCTGCCAAGATGAGAGAAAAGGGAGGCCATCCTTCCAAGAGAACTTACCAGGCTATTAGAATTGCTCTTAACAGAGAACTTGATGTTCTGCAGAATTCATTAGATGGATTTATTGATTTCCTTAATCCGGGTGGAAGGCTGTGTGTAATAACATTCCATTCTCTTGAGGACAGGATCACCAAGAATAATTTCAGAACCAATGAGAATCCCTGTACTTGCCCGCCGAACTTTCCGGTTTGCGTATGTGGTAAGAAATCCAAGGGAAGAGTAGTAACAAGAAAACCTATTTTGCCAAGTGATCAGGAACTGGCAGAGAACAAGAGATCCCAGAGCGCTAAACTTAGGGTATTTGAGAAAGTATCAGAGTAAGACTTTAGAATAAGACATTAGTTCAATGCGTTTATATATGAAGCATTGATACAGATAAGGAGGTTCGAACATGGCTAGCAGATATGTATATGGAAATACCATTAGAAGAGTAGCTGATCCGGTTCGTGAACGTAGACCATACCATGTTCATGAGCCTCAGCAGGGGAAAAAGAGACACCATATGAGCCTTGGATATTTATTGTTTTTATCCTTGGCTGTTATCCTTATGGTTATGACATTGGCATGGTATATTTCGCTTCAGTCACAGATCACAAACAGCGTTAAGAACATTGCTACGCTTGAGAGTCAGCTTAACACGTTGAAACAGGAGAATGATGAGGCGTATAATAGAGCGAATGGAAACGTTGATCTGGATGAGGTTAAGAGAATAGCAATCCAGGAATACGGAATGACATATGCAACTGAGGGGCAGATTGTAACATACTCTGATGGAGGCGGTAACGACTACGTGCGTCAGGTAGCTCCAATTCCCCAAAGTGATGGAAAGTGATACAGAGCAATGAGGAAAAAGAGAAAAAAGAACGCCCATAAATTTACCATAGGAATGAAAAAGAAGCTGGTAGTACTGTTCATATTAGTACTACTGGCTTTCGTTGGATTAGGGGCAAGACTTATCCATATTACCATGAATAACGGAGAGGAATACGAGAAGCAGGTCCTGTCGCAGCAGCAATATGACTCTACAACCCTGCCTTTTAGAAGAGGAGAAATACTGGATTCAAATGGAACTATCCTTGCTTACAGTGAGAAGGTTTACAATCTGGTACTGGATGCCAAGCTTCTTCTTCGTGACGAGAAGTATCTTGAACCTACCCTTAAAGCACTCGTAACATATTTTAAGCTGGATGCATCAGAGATCAGATCATATCTTAGCGATCATCCTACTTCCCAGTACTATGTTCTGGCCAAAAAGCTCTCGTATGATCAGATCGCAGATTTTCAGGAACTGATCACTCTCGGCTCAGAAAAATATGATGAGAATATCCAGGGAATCTGGTTTGAATCAGGTTATATCAGGAAATATCCTAATAATTCCATGGCTTGCGATGTTATTGGTTTTACAACTGGCGATAACTACGGCATGTACGGACTGGAAGAATACTATAATGACGTCCTCTCAGGAACTGCAGGCAGAGAATATGGATATCTTGATGATGATTCCAAGCTTGAGAGAACAACAATTCCTGCTACTGACGGAGACAGCATAGTCACAACTATAGATGGTAACCTTCAGAATATAGTTGAGAAATATCTTCAGGAATTTAATGATGAATATTCCAATAATGTCAGAGAAGCCAACGGAGCTAATAATGTAGGCTGCATTATGATGGATGTTAATTCCGGAGAGATACTTGCTATGGCAAGCTATCCCTTTTACAATCTCAATAATCCAAGAGATACTTCCAGACTTATCGGAATGCCTTCAGTAGATGAAAAGGGCAACAAGGTTAAGGGTGAATCTGTTTTTGATTCAGGTGTATATATTACGCAGGAGATGATTGACGGATTTACTGACGAGGAACTCTATCAGAACTATAACTCTCTTTGGAAGAATTTCTGTATTTCAGATACCTATGAACCTGGATCAGTTGCCAAGCCATTTACTGTCGCTACAGGACTTGAGTCAGGATCTATAACAGGTAATGAGGTATATAGCTGTCCCGGATTCCTCCATGTAGGTGACTATGATATCAAGTGCCATAACAGAAATGGTGACGGATATGTATCAGTCGAGCGTGGTATCGAGATTTCGTGCAATGTTGCTATGATGTACATTGGACAGTCAATCGGAGTGAATACTTTTTCTGAGTTTCAGAGAATCTTTGGCTTTGGTTTAAAGACAAACATAGACCTTGCAGGAGAAGCCAGAACAGAAGGGCTTACTTATTCAGCAAGTGATATGGGACCTACAGACCTTGCAGTTAATACTTTCGGACAAGGTTTCAACGTAGACATGATAGAGATGATAAGCGCGTATTGTTCCCTTATTAATGGCGGTTATTTTTATGAACCGCACGTTGTTAAGAAGATTGTAAACTCAAGCGGAGCTACAGTTAAAAATATAGAGCCAAGGATCCTCAGACAGACTGTATCTCAGAGTACTTCTGATAAGATCAGGCAGTACTGTGAAGCGGTTGTTATGGGCGATGAGGGTACTGGTAGAACAGCAAGACCAGCCGGATATCGCATAATTGGTAAGACGGGAACAGCTCAGACTCTTCCCCGTGGTAACAGACAGTACGTTGTTTCCTTTATGGGGGCAGCTCCTGCCGATAATCCCAAGGTGGCAATCTATGTTGTAATAGACAGACCTAATGTTTTGATTCAGGAAACAGCTACAAGACTTGCAACAGTTCTGGTTAAACAGATCCTCACAGAAGCTCTGCCTTATATGAATGTTCCTATGACTGAGGAACTCTCTGAAAAAGAGATTCAGGAGCTTGAGGAATTAAGAGAAAAAATGGTCACCCCTGCAATAGTTGAAAATCCGGATGCTGCAGGAACAGAAGGCTCATCAGGAGATGAAAGCAGTAGTGAGGGAAGCTCGACTATGCTTACTCCTGAAGAAGCAAAAGCTCTGGAAGCTGCAGAAAAATCAAGCAAATCATCTATTTGGCAGGCATTTGACGTTGACCCTCAGACGGGGTATTATATTGACCCGGAGACAGGTGATCTTTTGGATCCAAATAATGGAAGCCCGGCAGGATATGATGTTCTTCCGGACTTTGATGGAACCGGAGTTTCGGAAAGTGCAGCTGCTGCATCTGGCAGTTCTGCGCAATAAAAATGTCTAAATTGTATTTTTAGTTGATTTAGTGAGGATAAAACGGTGAGTGACTATATTTTCAGAACATTGATACCAACAGTTGTTTCTTTTTGCATTGCAGTTGTGATTGGCCCAAGAGTAATTGAGATGCTCAGACGCCTTAAGGCAGGCCAGACTGAGAGAGAAGAGGGACTTGAGTCTCACAAGAAGAAAACGGGAACACCTACAATGGGCGGAATTATTTTCCTGATTCCATTTCTTATTATTGGTATCTTCTACAGCATGAGCCACAAGGAAGTCATTCCGGTGCTGATAATGACGATCGGATTTGGCATCATAGGCTTTTTGGATGACTACATTAAGGTAGTGAGGAAGCATAATCTTGGCCTTCTTCCATGGCAGAAGCTTCTTGGACAGTTTATTGTAGTAGCTGTATTTGTTCTGTATATATACAATTTTACAGATCTTTCTCTTGCGCTTAAGATTCCATTTACTGACATCACACTTGATTTCGGTTTTTGGAACATCCCAATTCTGTTCTTTATTGCACTTGGAACAGGTAATGGAACAAATCTTACAGATGGTGTTGATGGGCTCTGTGCGTCAGTTACAGCAGTTGTAGCCGGATTCTTTATTGCTGCAGCAATGTTCTACGGCGCAACAGGTGCAGAAGTTATGTCAGCTGCTATGCTGGGCGGACTTCTGGGCTATCTTGTATACAACGTCTATCCGGGCAAGGTTATGATGGGAGATCTTGGATCTCTTGCTATCGGAGGCTTTGTTACAAGTATTGCTTATGTTATGAATATGCCGATTTTCATTGTTATAGTCGGCTTTATTTATGCCGGTGAGGCAATTTCAGTAATCATGCAGGTTTCTTATTTTAAGCTGACACATGGTAAAAGAATTTTCAGAATGGCGCCAATTCATCACCACTTTGAAAAAGGCGGCTGGTCAGAGACAAGAGTAGTTAACGTGTTCACTACAGTAACGGTGATCATGTGTCTGATAGCTTACGCAGGACTTAGATAATAATAGCCATTTTTTTATGGCAATAAGTATTTAACTTAAGAGGAATAATATAATGACAGCAGATTTAAAAGGGAAAAAAGTTCTTGTAATCGGCTCGGGACTTTCAGGAGTTGGATCAGTAAACCTTCTCAATAAGGTTGGTGCGCTTCCTGTAGTTCTTGAGGAGAATACCAAGGTTACAGAGGATGACATCAGAAATAAGTTACATGAAGAAGATAGAGAGGGTACCAGGATAATAGTTGGGACAATCTCTGATGAAGATCTTTCAGATATAGCTCTGACAGTGCCAAGTCCTGCAGTTCCACTTGATGCTCCGACAGTTATGCGTATCAAGGACAAGAATATTCCAATTTGGAGTGAGATTGAACTTGCCTATAACTTTGCTAAGGGTAAAATGATCGCAATAACAGGAACGAATGGCAAGACTACTACTACAACACTTGTAGGTGAGATCATGAAGGCTCACTTTGGCAAGGCATACGTTGTGGGAAATATAGGTGTTTCCTATGCTGAGAGCGCACTTGAAATGGATGAGTCTTGTGTAACAGTCGGAGAAATAAGCTCTTTTCAGCTCGAAGCAGTAGATAATTTCCACGCTAATGTATCAGCTATTCTCAATATCACACCGGATCATCTTAACAGACATCATACGATGGAATGTTATGCTCAGATGAAAGAGAATATTACACATAACCAGACCAAAGAGGACACTTGTGTTCTCAACTATGACAACGAATATACAAGAGATTTTGGAGCCAGATGTCCTGCCAAGGTTGTATTCTTTTCATCAAAAGAAAAGCTTGAAGACGGCTTCTATCTTGATGGCGAGGATATTTACATGGCAACTGCAGGAAATGCCATGAAGATCATGAATATACATGATATGAATCTTGTCGGAACCTGTAATGTTGAGAATGTAATGGCAGCTATAGCAATGAGCCTTGCTATGGATGTGCCTCTTGCAACTATTCTGTCTGTTATCAGGAATTTCAAGGCCGTTGAACACAGGATTGAATTTGTAGCTACCAAGAGAGGTGTTGATTACTACAACGACTCCAAGGGGACTAACCCTGATGCTGCAATTCAGGGCGTTAAGGCTATGTGTAAGCCCACAATACTCATAGGCGGCGGATATGATAAAGGAAATGAGTATGATGAATGGATTGAGAGCTTTGGCGATACAATAAAGCTTCTTGTCCTCATTGGACAGACCAGACAGAAAATAGCTGAGTGTTGTGACAAACACGGCTTTAGTAATTACGTATTTAAGGATACTTACGAAGAGGCACTTGAGTTCTGCACTGAGAGCGCACAGAAGGGCGATGCGGTTCTTTTGTCTCCCGCATGCGCAAGCTGGGACATGTTCCCGAATTATGAGACCAGAGGTAAGAGATTTAAAGATTACGTAAATAAGTTATCTGACTAATTATGCAAAATAGACGCTTTTTGTCTATTGCGAGGGGGAAAATTGGCAAGAGCAGCACTTGGAAAAACAAAAGAAGAAACATATGTGGACTACAGTCTTATTTTCGTAGTCCTGTTTCTATTGTCTTTTGGACTTATAATGTTATATTCAACTAGCTCATATGAGGCTGGCGTGAGTCTTGGGGATTCTGCATATTATTTTAAGCATCAGCTTGTCCCGACTCTTTTGGGACTTGGCATTATGCTTTTTATGTCGTTTTTTCCGTATAAAGTATTACAGAAACTTACGGTGCCTATTTACCTTTTTGCAGTAGTACTTCTCTTTTTGCTCTATCCATATGGAAGGACTGTAAATGGTGCGAGAAGATGGATCATTTTCCACGGTGTATCCATTCAGCCTGCAGAGGTTGCCAAGTTTGCCGTAATTGTTTTTACTGCCACGATCATTATCAAGATGCGCAGTAATCTTTTAACAGCCAAGGGGTATTGCACAGCACTTTTTTTCCCGCTTGTTCTGGCGCTTATGGTATATAAGATTTCTGAGAACCTGAGCTCTGCTATCATTGTAATGGGAATTGCTGTTATTATGCTGTTCGTTGCTACTCCGGGCTACAAGAGGTATTTGGCTGTAGCGCTTGGAGTAATAGCTCTGGTTGCTGTTATTGTTGTTATTATTGCTAATTCAGATGACAGCAGTGGTATGAACTACAGATTTAAGAGAGTTCTTGCCTGGCTTGATCCTGCTGCTTATGCCAGCGATTACAGCTTCCAGACACTTCAGGCTCTTTATGCAATAGGCTCCGGAGGAATTTTCGGAAAAGGCCTTGGAGAGAGCATGCAGAAGATGAAGCTTCCAGAAGCCCAGAACGATATGATTTTTTCTATTATTTGTGAAGAACTGGGGCTTTTTGGTGCTGTGGCTGTTATGCTGATGTTCATTCTGCTCATTTGGAGACTTATGATCATTGCTAATAATGCCAATGATATGTTTGGGGCTCTTCTTGTTATTGGAGTAATGGCACATATTTCCATTCAGGTTATCCTGAATATTGCCGTTGTTACCAATACAATTCCTAATACCGGCGTTACGCTTCCTTTTATCAGCTATGGAGGCTCAGCGGTTATTGTTCAGCTGGCAGAAGTGGGTATAGCCCTTAATGTTGCCAGGAATATTGGAAGGGATTAATACGTATCAGGATGGCAAAAAAGCGACGAAAAAAGGTAGTCAAAAGACGAAGAAAACAATATGACAGTTATCACATGAGTATAAGAGACTACATGGAGGATTTTCATCCTTTTGAGGGATTGCTTAGATCCTTGAGAAGTAGCAGAAGTCTTTTTGTTATTCTTGGAATTGTGCTCACTGTGATGATAGTTCTGGTGGTAGCACTGAACTATATAGTTGATACTTATAAGGTTACAAATATTTACGTGAGTGGTAACACTCATTATACCAATGAAGAAATTATCGATATGGTAATGACAGACGGTCTTAGCCGCAATTCTCTATATCTGTCATTTAAGTATAGGGACAAGAGTATAGAAGGCGTTCCGTTTGTTGAGAAGATGGATGTGGACATTGTTTCACCTGACACCATCAGAATAAATGTATATGAGAAGGCTGTTGCAGGATATATAGCTTATCTTGGGCGTTATATGTACTTTGACAGGGATGGCATTGTTGTTGAGAGCTCACTGGAACCTTCAGATGTGGTTCCGCAGGTAATGGGGCTTGATTTTAACTACGTTATTCTCTATGAGAAGCTCCCTGTGGACAATGAGACTGTATTTGCCGAGATACTTGATCTGACTCAGCTTCTGGACAAATACAATATGCATGCCGATAAGATCTTTTTTGACAATGAATACAATGTTTATATTTATTTTGGGGACATTGAGGTCAGTTTAGGTACAAGTTCTTATATTGATGAAAAAATTATACAACTTCAATATATTCTGCCTAATCTGGAAGGAAAAAAAGGCTTATTGGAGATGAAAGATTTTGACGAAGATACTAAAAACATTACATTTGAAGAGAAAAATCAGTGAATTGTCTTCGAAAAAACAAAAATTTAGATTAAAAAAACGGGTTGATAATTGAAACAAAAAATCGTATCATAGCTATTAGGAGTTTATGAGGTTTGTGAA
>JAEEGL014832620.1_pt1 | contig 12174 bp, 7 predicted proteins | sample 9134231 | NCBI WGS metagenome assembly JAEEGL01 (sample SAMN16246548, study PRJNA631951) | gut metagenome | biome: gut microbiome; feature: rumen; material: fiber-attached | host: Bos | place: Iran: Karaj | collected 2018-10
CTGAGCGATGCAGCAAACATGCTGGAACTCGACAAGCTGGAGGCACTTGTACAACAACTTATTGATTAAGAGATGACAGCAAAAGATTACGCCATACAATGCATCAAGGATGAGGCAGAAGCCGTGATGGGACTGATACCTCAGATAGACAACAGCTTTGAAGAGGCTGTTGAACTGATGTATGGTTGTAAGGGGAAAATCATCGTTACAGGTGTCGGCAAGAGCGGACATATAGGAGCAAAGATTGCTGCTACATTATCATCGACAGGTACTCCATCATTCTTCATCAATCCGCTTGACGTGTTTCATGGTGACCTTGGTGTGATGGCACATGGCGATGTTGTGCTTGCTATCAGCAATTCTGGTCAGACAGACGAGTTGTTACGTTTCATTCCAATGGTACTTCATATGCAGATACCCATCATCGGCATGAGCGGAAATCCGAAATCGCTGTTGGCCAAATACAGCACATGTCACTTGAATGTCAGTGTGGAAAAAGAGGCGTGTCCACTGAACCTGGCGCCCACCAGCTCAACGATGGCACAGCTTGCCATGGGTGATGCTCTGGCCGTTGCACTTATAGAGAAGCGCAACTTCCAACCAAGGGACTTTGCACAATACCATCCCGGAGGAGAATTAGGCAAACGCCTTCTTACAACTGCTCAAGATGTGATGCGCAGCGACGACATGCCTGTACTCCCACCAGAGATGCATCTTGGCGAGGCTATCATCCTGGTAAGCAAAGGCAAGCTAGGTCTCGGCATCGCTGAGGTAAAGGGCGAGATTGTAGGACTGATAACAGACGGAGACATCCGTAGGGCTATGGAGAAATGGCAGGCAGAATTCTTCGACCATACTGTCAGTGATATCATGACCTGTACTCCGAAAACGGTACTACCAGAGACTAAGATTACAGAAATTCAAAGAATAATGAACAAATATAAGATACATTCTGTTCTGGTTACTGACGACAGCAGACATTTGCTTGGTGTGGTAGACCACTACTCATGTATGATTTAAGCGAAATAAGGCCTTATGAGAACTATAAAAAAACTGATGCTCGTTATGCTGCTTGCCATACCTATGGCAATGGTGGCAGACTATCTGTTCAAGACACTTGACGCAAGAGAAGGACTCACCAGCAGTCAGATCAACTGTATCCTAAAGGACTCACGTGGTTACATGTGGTTTGGTACTCCAGCAGGACTATACAGATACGACGGTTATGTGTTTAAGAACTTTCAGAGTGACTCGCAAGACGGAAACTCGTTGCCGAACAGTTACATTAACACCATTCAGGAGACCCTCGACGGTAACCTGCTTATAGAGACAGCCTCCGGATATTGTGTCTATCATCCTCAGACAGAGAGTTTTGAGCGTGACATGAAGCAGTATTTTGCACGAATGGGTATCGAGACCATCCCGAGTATCGTGTTTGTTGACCGCCACAAGAACCTTTGGGGCGCAATACCAAACAAGGGAATTGTATGCTACAACATGCAACAGCAGACAAGTTATGAATTCGGATATACCGATGATGCACACGGAGTGCCTCAAGGTCTTGTTTGTTCTATCAGCGAATGTAAAGACGGAGCAATAATCGTCTATGATGATGGCCGAATGGTATGTTGTGATGTTATGCATCAGCAGCACACCGTTTGGGGGACAAACGAGATATACAATAGGAAACTGCGTAAAAGCAAGTCGCTTAGGGCTTTCGCTGATCAGATGGATAACATCTGGCTCTATGGTCAGGGAACTCTCTTCAAATATAACAAAGGCGCAGACACCTGGGACACTTCTATAGGTGAAGGACTTGGAATGACTGGTGTTGGAGTTGACCGTAACATCAACGGAATGGCTGGTGACCGCAGCGGTAACATCTGGATTGCTACCGACCAGCTCGGGCTTCTGTGCTACGACGTGAACACTCACGATATAGAATATGTTCAGCCAAGAAACATCAATGAGAAAAAACAGTCGGAAGAAAAGATAAGTATTCAAAGTGTATATGTTGACGACACAGACCTGGTGTGGGTTGGCACAGAGAAGAGCGGTATCGCCTACTCCGGAAAATACATATACCGTTTCGGCACCACACATAATGGTGACATCACCGCTATTGCACAGGCTGACAGTGGACGTATCTGGTATGGTACCAGCGACAAGGGTGTAATTGGTTATAACGGCCCACTCGCCAGTCTTAAAGTTTCCTGCATGGGGACTACTCCTGACGGAAGTCTCTGGGTAGGTTCGAAACGTAACGGCCTTACTCGCATCAAAAACGGTGTCCCTACAATATACTCCCTTGCCAAGGATAGTACAAGGACACTTATCGACGATCATGTAAATGCCCTATGTACAGACAAGATTGGTAATCTGTGGATTGCCACCAATGGTGGTCTGCAAGTGTTCAACCCACGAATGAATACGTTCTCTTCTTATACTCGCGAGAGTGGAAAACTGAACACCAACAATGTAACCAGCCTATTCTACAACAAAGACGGAAAGTCAAACGACCTTTTCATTGGAACAGCTGAGGGACTTGTAATCCTCAACCTGTCAAGTACAGAGAAGAAGGTCCTCACTGGTAATTCAAACAACGTCACTCCATTCACAAACAACTATATCACTCAGGTATTTCAGGATTCCCGTGGTCTTATCTGGATCGGAACCCGCGAAGGTCTGAACATCCTGGATATGGAAACTGACAAGCTGCAATACCTGACAGAGAAACAGGGACTCTGCAACAATAATGTCTGTGGCATTGCAGAAGATAAGAACCATAACATGTGGATAACTACAAGTGGTGGAGTAAGCCGTGTTGTAACACAGCGCAATCACGAAGACGGCACATACAACTTCGGACTCTACAACTACTCTACTGCCGATGGATTGCAGAGTAATGAGTTCAATCATGGTGCTATCATCACAAAGAGTGATGGTAACGTGCTTCTTGGAGGACTCTATGGTATCAACTGGGTACTTCAGAAAGCCAAGGATGATAATGACGTCCTTCCTAGGGTAATGCTTACACAGCTATTCATCGGAGAAGAAGAGATTCTGGTGGGACATACCTATCAAGGCAAAGTCCTGCTCAATCAGGCTCTTAACGAAACTAACAGGATCGAACTTGGCCACGACCAGAGTACATTTACCGTGAAGTTTGGTGCAGGGAACTATAACCAAAGCGAGCGTCTTCAGTTCATGTATTGGATGGAAGGCCTCGATGACGACTGGAAGAATGGTAATGCTCTCACCCATGGTGTTACCTTTACAGATCTTGGCAGCGGTTCTTACACACTTCACGTTAAAGCCATAAGTGCAGAAGGTGCGGTAAGCAATCAGGAGCGTACACTCGAAATACACATCGAACGCCACTGGCTACTGTCATGGTGGATGATACTTGCCTACCTGCTGATTATCGGCACGATATTATACTTCTGGCGAATCGGAATGAAGCAGATTAAGGCCATTAAGTCGAGGAAAAATGCTGTCATCAACGAACTTGTAAGACAGCGTGAGGAGATAAAGGCTGCCAGCGATGACCTTCGTCAGCCAATGGCACGTATGACATCTATTATAGGTAATCTCTCAGAGAAAGAGAAGACCCTCGAGGAACGTGAACAACTTAATGCTCTCCACTCTCAGATGTTGCAAATCATCACCCGTGTGAGTGACATGCAAACGAACCTTGAGCATCCTGAGGAGAAGGCGAAGAATGTGGTTCACGATCGTCTTGAACTCAACGGCAAGGGCGAGATTGCACTCCCAGATATTGCCAGTGAGACACTCACTTCAGAGATCAGCAGGTCAAGGGCTGCGCTCGATGCTCCAACAATGAAGTTCTCTGTCGTTATGATCGACGACAACGAAGACTTCCTCGCTTTTGCCACAGCACGTCTGAAATATGTATATGCCTTCCATGCATACAACGATATTGAAAAGGCTGCTGACGATCTTATGGAGATGCGTCCAGACCTTGTTGTCTGCAAACAAGACATTCCTAGCATGACTGGTAGTGACCTTTGCAATCAGTTGAAGATGAACAACGTCACCCAGAAGACTAAGTTTGTGCTTATGACTGATGGTGTTCTGACACCGCAGGATATGCGTAAACAGAATATCACACTCTCTGCAGACGACTATCTTGCCAAGCCATTCAATCTGCAGGAGGCTGTCATGAGATTTAACAAGATTCTCGGTCTCGGTCCTATCGAGGTAGACAGTAACCTCATCGAAGGTGCGGAAACCCGTATGCTTGAGGATCGCAATGCAAGTATGACTACTGCTACTGAGAGCTATAGTGACATGGGTGAGATAAAGCCGGAAACAGAGGTTGATGCCGATGACCCAATCAACAAGGTTGAGACAGTCATCCGTAAGAACCAGGGTGTAAAGCAAGGAACAGAACTGGCACAGCAGATAGAACTGATCACAGAAGAGGAAATCCAGCAAGACATGTCAGACTATTCTATGCTCGACATGATGGATCAGCAGTTAATGAAGAATATCGAACAGTATGTCATGCAGAACATGAGCCGTGGCCAAATCAGTCTTGAAGAGATGGCAAGTGCAATGGGTATGGGACGCGTTCCTTTCTTCCATCGTGTAAGAAATCTCACCGGTAAGACTCCGGCAGAGCTTATACGCGACTTGCGACTGAAGCATGCTTGTATACTGCTGAAGCGTACAAACATTAACATGAGCGAACTCTCTACCAATGTCGGATTCATGACAGCAGAGAACTTCATAAACATATTCCGTGAGAAGTTTGGCATGACCCCACTCGAGTATCGTCTCAAGCACAGGAAGTAGTGGAAGTAATGAAGCAATTTATTGAAACAAATTGGCGACGAGTCACTCTGTCGCTATTGTTTACTATTCACTTTTCGCTATTTACTGTTTCCGCTCAGACAAGCGACTCCGTAATAGTGAATAAGATGCGGGAGTACGGAGTGCGCTTCACTAATAACAATGATGTAAAACTCCTTAAGTCTGGCAAAGATAAGTTTGCCGATATGTTTGATGCCATCCGTCAGGCAAAGAGCAGCGTACATCTTGAGTATTTCAATTTCCGCAATGACTCTATCGCCTCCCTTCTGTTCGACCTCCTCAGAGAGAAGCGTAAGGAAGGAGTAGAGATAAGAGCAATGTTCGATGGTTTCGGAAACGACTCCAACAATAAGCCCCTTAAGAAGAAACACCTCCGCAAGCTCCACGCCGATAGTATCAATATTGTGGAGTTCGACCCTATCCGTTTTCCCTGGGTGAACCATATCTGGCCACGCGATCATCGTAAGATAGTTGTCATCGATGGAAAGATTGCATATACGGGAGGAATGAATGTTGCAGACTACTATATCGTAGGTACACCACAGGTAGGTGAATGGCGTGATATGCATTGCCGTATTGAAGGATCAGCAGTACATGATCTTCAGGAGATATTTGCACGTATATGGAAGAAAGCCACTAAGGAGGATGTCATCGGCCCAAAGTATTATAGGGCAGTGCCATCAGGCAACAAGATAGTTGGAATAATAAACCGCGAGCCTCGTACGTCGAATGAGATAATGCGTCGTTTCTATGTTCATGCCATCGATGCAGCCCAGGACTCCATAAAACTTATCAATCCATATTTCACTCTTATCCCATCAGTAAAAAAAGCTCTGAAACGGGCAATAAAGAGGGGAATAAAACTTGAGATTATGGTTTCCGCCAAGAGCGATATTCCCCTGACTCCTGATGTCGTATATCGTAATGCCCACAAGATGATGAAGCTTGGAGCCATAGTATGGCTTTATCAACCAGGTTTCCACCATTCGAAGATAATGATGGTCGACGGGCGCTTCTGTACTGTAGGAAGCACCAACCTCGATGCCCGTAGTCTGAGATTTGACTATGAAGAAAATGCACTCATCGTGAATCGTGAGACAACAAAGGAACTCGACGATATGTTTGATCGCGACAAACAAAAGAGTGTACTCCTAACAGAAGAAGAATGGGACCGTTTCCGTACCCCATGGCAGAAGTTCCGTGGATGGTTTGGAAGTCTCCTGACACCCTGGCTATGAAGAGGGATACCACCATATCTATAGCTAAAGGCATCGCCATCATACTCATGGTGATAGCCCATGCCGAGGCTCCAGGATGGTTATGTAAATTTATCTTCGAATTCCACATGCCCTTGTTCTTCATCACTGCAGGATATTTTTTCTCAACGAAATATCTTCACGATGAAGCAACATTCGTAAAGAAACGCATCAAGGGGCTATATATCCCTTTCGTCAAATGGGCAATATTCTTCCTTATCATCCACAATTGGATGTTCGATATCGGTATTCTCAATGAGGTTTACGGCAATGAGAGCGGCGGAGTGCTCCACCCCTGGTCTTGGCATCAGATGCAACAGAATCTGTGGAATATCTTCACTGCCATGGGAGGCTACGACGCTTTCCTATGTGGAGCATTCTGGTTTTTCAGGGGGCTCTTTGTAGCAAGCATCTTATACCTTATTATATATAAGGTGCTAGATGCTATCATATCTAGGATACCTAGGGTTACTAAGATTCCTTGGATTTCCTCCTCCATCCCATATCTTATCTGCCTTATCATGCTCCTGCTCTGCGGATGGAAGACCTGGGAGGGACTGAAAGTAATCAATCTCGTACAGGGAGGATATCGCGACATGATGGGATGCTTCTTCTTCGGCATAGGATTTATCTTCCGGCAGTTTGCAGAGAGATATCGCAATCTGATATCCCATTACTACACATCTGTTTGGATTACCATCATCTTTGCCATCGTGGTGTTCCTCTTCTCAAAGTACCTCACAGCCAACATGAACTGGCGTTCCTCCTTCCAGCAGTTCCTGTCATTGCCTTTACCAGCCATCTTAGGATTCCTGATGACTTATAATATCAGTGGATGGATTGACAGATACGACAATCGTTTTAAGCAATCACTTGTATATATCGGCGACCACACCCTGAACATCTTTATCTTCCATATCGTATCCTATAAGGTGGTGAGTCTGATAAAGATATGGTATTACGGCCTTGACATCCGTCAGATAGGATGTCACATGGTTATACATGACTATTCACAGCAGGATTATTTCTGGATTCTATACACAATTGCAGGTGTTGGCCTTCCCATTGCAGGAACATGGCTCTGTAACAAGGCAAAACTTAAGCTCAGAGAATATAGAGCATCATCTGCTGCTCAGTAGGAGTGATCTCCTTTTCCCTTATCAGCTCACGTTCAATATCAAGGATAACCTCCTTTTTCTCTCCAGTCTCTTTAAGGTAGCTATGGAAACAGTCGGAAGCATCCTTAACATTCCCGCTGAACCAGAGACAATAACCATAGTTTAGCAAGTCTTCGGCATCAGCCTTCTCTGATAACAGCTGAGAATAGAATTTTATCGCCTGATCATATTTCCCATCGCAGGTGAGGGTCCATGCCAGCACTTTTATAACTCTTTTTTCGTCAGGTTGCTCATAATTCAACAGGAAGAGTTCCTTAAGTGCATCATCATAACGCTTAAGCTTAGTAAGACATACAGCATGATTTAGCATATAACTCTTCTTAGCAGGATATATTTCCAGCAACTTTTCATAATAATTCAGAGCTTCCGCATACTTCTTGATTCCAAAATACATCTTTGCGAGTCCGTTAAGAGCCTGCGCATTCTCAGGATCTGATTCCAATGCTTTTGAGAAACTGTCCAAATCTGGATATCTGGAGAATCTGAATTTGTAATTATAGTTCTGTGCCAGATATCCTGTCATCAGATAGAATCGCAGATTCCTCCTGTCCTCCCCCACATTATCCAGCACTGCAGCAGCCTCTTTTATAAGCTTGCGTTTCATCATCATCGAAGCCATCTCAATCATATATGGCTCCAAATGAGTATGCGAGAATACAGGATTGGCAAAGAAAAGAGACACATCCTGTTCAAAAGGATTCCGAAACAGCCCCTTAAAACTGAAGAGTCTGTAGAACCTGTACAGATCCTGCAGATATGTGCGACGTATGAAGGCGGCTGTCTTCATCTCCTCACTGAAGGTGTTTTCTATGCTCGCCTCTCCCATCTCCAGCATTTTCATCACCTCCTTTGGCATCTTATCTACAACCTGAGAGAATCCCAGGATAAAGGAGTATTTATCGCTATTACAGAACGGTCCCATGTGCATCATAAGCTGCAGGAAACGGTTTGTATGGAACTGGTCTACAATCTCCGCTATTCCAGGATGCTCCATATAAAACGGTACGAACCAGTTCATCGCGTCCTTGAAGAATGTAAACCTCTTCATCTGCGAGAAACCTCCGAAGTAGATGTCAGAACCCTGTTTCTGCATGCTCTGCATCCTACGGTAGTTCTCCTCCAGCTCCTCCATCCTGCGTTCCTCGGCATCGGGATGCAGAATATCCTCCATAGGATCGTCCTCCACTTCCTCGATACCATTTCGGGTAACCTTGAAATTGCTGTTATTAAGCAGTCCCGGCAGTATTTCCTTCTGAATGGTCTGATTGTCTTTCTCTGCATTCATACAGAGATATATCTGTTGCTGTAGTGCCGTCAGTTCCTCACAAACCTCCTTCTTCTCCAGCATCTTATGTATCTTATCCACTTCCTCCTTATATAGCACTGGAAGTATCTCATCACTAACAGACAGCACCCACCCTACTAATGCTCTCTGACGTACAGTCTCATCAGTTGACTGCTGATACACATTCACCAACACTTTCAACTTATATACATCAAAGTGATTTACCGCTGCGATGCTGATACCACTAATAAGCACCTGCTGGTCGTTGATGTCCACCGTAGGAGAGAGCAGCAGCCGTTGCATATCCTCAGCCTGTTCTGCACTCCATACCGGCGATATTATCATATAGTCAAACCAACAGTTCATCAACTCGTGATGCCACTGAAAGAGCTCCTTCTGCTTATCCCTGCGCTTATGTTCATGCTCAAACTCCAGCATCGCCACATCTGAGACAAAACCCTCCAACTCTTTCTGCAGCTCTGCTATCGACTGCGAGCCTACCACTGGCTGGGTCCTGTTGTATATGCTTATCAGCAACGAGGAATTGTTAACTTCATACACTATACTCTCATGGATATAAAAGGCATACATCCTCTTCAGCAGATTGTCATACAGAGCTTCGGCCTGAGGATCCTTATAGCCTCGTGCCCAATAGTCGGTCATAAGCTGAAAGTCATTCCTGATGCCGTTAAGCATCTCTATATCAGCACCGTTAGGTCTTACTGACAGGAATATCTGCATAGCTTCCATCGCAGCCGGGAGGTTCCTCTGCAACAGATTCTCGTAAACGTCTTGTAGATTCATATGGTCAGCCATCATCACTTCTTTGAAAGCCATTTCCTTGCGCACTCGATATCCTGTTGGCGTGGCACGGAAATCTTCTCAAACTTAATATCCTTCAATGATTCCACAGTATTTTTCTTCACCTTGCAATATTTCATCACGAGGTCGCTATATGCCGCCACTCCGTTTTTGTTGATAGAGTCACAGGCATCGTTATAGCCTTTTATCATCACGTCCAACTGCCGCTTACGATTTCTCTCATTCATCTCCTTGTTTCTCATCACCACTGCTCCCATCTTCATGTCGAGACTACGGGTGTCGAGCAACACCTTATGTTTCAAGAGTCTTGCCTGTGCGGCTTGGGGTTCAGTCAACAGCAGAGCATCCATCTCATTGTTCTCCAGCATCTTAAGACGTATATTCACATCGTTGATCTGTATACGGAACACAAACTCCGGCTTCAGTTTCGCACTGTCTACGGCTAAGTCACCCAACATATCTGTCACGCTGTATCGGGTCATGGCCAGCATCTTGTCTTCCAGATGCTTCAGCTGTGTCATACGAGCTATACGGTTGGTGATAAGCTGCCAATAGGCATTGGTAGCGGTAAGATATCCGATAGCAGAATCCTGTTTTATCATCCTCTCCGCTCTCACAAGGTCAGTCACTGCCAGCTCCACACGTCTGTTCATCATTGCCGTGTCCACATCCATCTGGGCGGTGAAGTGCTTCAGACGGATATCTACCGCTGTATCAAACAGATTATGATCCTCTGCCAGATAGAATGGCAGACAGTCGAGCGTGGGCATCACAGCAATTTTCAGCGCGGCAGAGTCTTCCTTTGCCAACTTTATCCTAAGAGCCTTGCTCAATCGTTTGCTCTCTTCGTATGATTGTCCGCAACTGAAAAGAATCAGAACGGCTACGATTCCTATAAATAATTTCTTCATAATCGGATGCAAAGGTAATATTTTTTAATGGAACACAAAGAAACAAAGAAACAAAGAAAAGTTAAAAAGCGAAAAATCTTTGTGTCTTTGTGTCTTTGTGTTAAGTTTTATTCCTACCTTTGCATTAATATGGCAAAAGATAAGATAGCATACGTTTGTTCGAACTGCGGTCAGGAGTCGCCGAAATGGATAGGCAAGTGCCCTGCATGCGGGCAGTGGAACACATTTAAGGAGATTCGCGTAGCTGGTGATACAAAGCAGAAGACAGTCACCACTGCGGCAGCATCTGCAGGTCATGCACTGCGCAATAACCGAGTACTTAAGCTACGTGACATATCCAATCACGACGATCCTCGCATCGACATGCACGACGAAGAACTTAACCGAGTTCTTGGCGGTGGGCTCGTACCCGGCAGCATAGTACTCCTTGGTGGTGAGCCTGGCATTGGAAAATCAACACTCACCTTACAGACAATGCTTCGCATGCCAGAGAAGAAGATTCTCTACATCAGTGGTGAGGAGAGTGCCCATCAATTGAAGATGAGGGCCAAAAGGCTTTTGAAGAGTGGACAGTTGACAGTGGACAGTTATGATAACCCTGCAAGCCCAGACTCTGCCAATATGAGTAATCATAACTATCCACTATCCACTGTCAACTATCCACTCGACAACTTCCTCATTCTCTGCGAGAATTCTCTTGAGTCCATCTTCGACCACATCAAGGAAGAGCAGCCTGAACTGGTGGTGATTGACTCCATACAGACAATTATGACTGAGGATGTAGAGTCGAGTGCAGGCTCTATAGCCCAGGTTCGCGAATGTGCCTCTTCCCTACTCCGCTTTGCCAAAACGAGTGGTGTACCTGTCATTCTTATCGGACATATCACGAAGGAAGGGACCCTTGCCGGCCCAAAGATTCTGGAGCATATCGTAGATACCGTTATCCAATTCGAGGGTGACCAGCACTATATGTACCGAATTCTCAGAAGTATAAAGAACAGATTCGGAAGTACCTCTGAACTAGGCATTTATGAGATGCAACAGAATGGTCTCCGTCAGGTAAGCAATCCCTCTGAGTTGCTGCTCACCCAAGACCACAATGGACTGTCGGGCATAGCAATCTCGAGTGCAATAGAAGGTGTACGTCCTTTCCTCGTCGAGACTCAGGCTCTTGTCTCCTCTGCTGCCTACGGCACTCCCCAGCGTTCTGCCACAGGTTTTGACCAGCGGCGTCTGAACATGCTTCTTGCCGTGCTTGAGAAACGCGTGGGATTCAAACTGATGCAGAAGGATGTGTTTATCAATATAGCTGGAGGCCTGCGTGTCACTGACCTCGCAATGGATCTGTCTGTAATAGCTGCCGTCCTCTCCTCAAATGTAGATACTCCCATAGAGTCAGGCTGGTGCATGGCAGGCGAGGTAGGTCTTTCTGGTGAGGTTCGTCCTATCAACCGCATCGAACAGCGCATTGCCGAAGCTGAGAAACTAGGATTTACCGACATGATAATCCCCAAATACAATCTTCAGGGCTTCGACAGCAAGAAATACCACATCACCCTCCATCCTGTACGCAAGGTTGAGGAAGCCCTTCGTGTAATCTTCGGATAACATTTTGAGAACACAAAGACCCCAAGCAGCAAAGAAAATATTAAAAAACCAAAAATTGATTAATCTTTGTGTCTTTTGTGGTTTTGTGTTCCATTAAAAAATAGTACTTTTGCACTCGCAATAAAACGAAGTTTTTAACATTATTAATAATATTAAGATTATGACTATCAACGAATTCAACTTTGCCGGTAAGAAGGCAATCGTACGTGTAGACTTCAACGTACCCCTCGATGAGAATGGTAAGATCACAGACGACACCCGTATCCGTGGTGCCCTGC
>JAEEGL015116289.1_pt1 | contig 12174 bp, 5 predicted proteins | sample 9134231 | NCBI WGS metagenome assembly JAEEGL01 (sample SAMN16246548, study PRJNA631951) | gut metagenome | biome: gut microbiome; feature: rumen; material: fiber-attached | host: Bos | place: Iran: Karaj | collected 2018-10
TGCCAGGAAATGGGCCTGATCGACGAGATCATCCCGCGCTACCGCACCACCTACTTCAACCATATCTTCAACAGCGGCTACAGCGCCGGCTACTACAGCTATCTCTGGGCAGAGGTGCTGGACAAGGATGCCTTCGAGCTCTTCAAGCAGAAGGGCGTCTTCGATCCCGAAACGGCCATGAGCTTCCGCCACAACATCCTCGAGAAGGGTGACAGTGAAGATCCGATGACCCTTTACGTCCGTTTCCGCGGCGCGCAGCCCGATCCGGACGCGCTGCTCCGTGCCCGTGGCCTGAAATAAGTAATACTACCTGATAATGAAACGTTTTCGCATCCTGATCCTCTCTCTGGCGGCCCTGCTCACCGGTTTCGGTGCAGCGGCCCAGCAGACCTTCACCCTCAGCGGTACGGTTGTCGATAAGGGCGACGGGGCCCCTGTGGAGTTCGCCACGGTGGTGCTCTCCTCCGGCCAGTGGGCGGTGTGCGATGCGAAAGGTGCCTTCACCATCACCAAAGTGGCTGCCGGAAAGACGGTGGTCACCATCTCCTGCGTGGGTTATGTGGAGGACAGCCGTGAAATCATGGTGGCCAAAGACATCCGTAACTACAAGATTTCCCTCGCGCAGGACAACCTGGCGCTGGAAGGCGCCGTCGTGACGGCCCAGGAGAGCAGTTCGGCGGCCACCACCTCGCGTACCATCGACAAGACGGCCCTCGAGCATGTGCAGTTGATGAATGTCTCGAGCATCTCCGGCCTGATGCCGGGTGGAGCAACGGCCAATCCCAGCCTGACCAGCGAACAGCAGTTCAATATCCGCGGCGCCTCCGCGGAAGAGGGTAACTCGTCCTTCGGTACGGCGGTGGAGGTGGATGGCGTGCGCCTTTCGAACAACGGCGCGTTCGGCCAGTTCTCCTCCATCAGCCAGATGAAGGGCGTGGCTACCAACAACATCGCCTCGACCAACGTCGAATCGGTGGAGGTCATCACCGGTGTCCCTTCCGTCGAATACGGCGATATGACCTCCGGTATCGTGAAGATCAACACCAAAAAGGGAAAGACGCCGTGGATGGTCACGATGTCCACCAGCCCGAATACCAAACAGGTGTCCGCAAGCAAGGGCTTTGGCCTGGGCGAAGCCGCTTCGGGTGCTTCCCGCGGCGTGCTGAATGCCAGCACCGAATATACCCGCAGTGTCTCCGAGCCGATGTCGCCCTTCACGGCCTATGATCGCGCCCAGCTCTCGCTGACCTGGTCCAACCTCTTCAACCGGGGGGCCCTTGCCTCCACGCCGCTTCGCTTCTCGGCCGGCGTTACGGGCAATGTGGGCGGCTACAACTCGGCGGCCGATCCGGACCAGTTCAAGGATACCTATACCAAGACGCGCGACAACGTCATCCGCGGCAACTTCAATCTCAACTGGCTGCTCAGCAAATCCTGGATCACCAACGTCGAGATGAGCGGTTCCATTTCCTACAGCGACAAGTTCAGCCGGGAGAATACAAACTATTCCAGCGCCGTCGGCAAGATTGAACTGCATGGGCGGGATAATGGTTACTATATCGCCAAACCCATCGAGGAGGATCCTACCGCTACGGTCGTCCTGATTCCGCGCGGCTACTGGTACAACGAGATGCTGGAGGACAACCGCCCCATCAACTGGAAGCTCGGCCTCAAAGCCAATTGGTCCAAAAACTTCGGAAATGCCAACAATAAAGTAAAGGTCGGTGCCGACTGGACCGGTGACGGCAACTATGGCCGCGGCATCTACTCGGCGGACATCGCCACGGCGCCTACCTACCGTGAGTGGCTCTACAGCGACAAACCCTTCATGAACAACCTGGCCCTCTACGCCGAGAACAACCTGATGCTGCCCATCGGACAGGGGAGACTCAACCTGATTGCGGGTCTCCGCCAGGACAATACCTTTATCCGAAATTCCGCTTACGGTACGGTCTCCAGCCTCTCACCCCGTTTCAATGTGAAATATACGGTCTTCTCCGAAAAAGACCGTCGCAAGAACTTCCTCAAGTCGCTGGCTTTCCGCGCCAGCTGGGGCCTCGCGGTGAAACTGCCGTCCTATTCGATTCTCTATCCGACGCCGAGCTACTACGACAAGGAGGTCTTCAAATCGACCACCAACAGCGAAGGCAACTACTATATCGCCTACCGGATTACGCCGCGGACCATGGAGTATAACAGCAATCTCCGCTTCCAGCGCAACCGGCAGAGCGAGGTGGGCGTCGAGGCCAATCTGGGCGGGACGAAGGTCTCCCTGGCCGGATTCTACAACGAAACCTGCGACTCCTATATCTATACATCTCAATTCGATCCCCACAGTTACCTCTATACGCCGACGGCGAACCTCTCCGGCTGCGCCATTCCGGCCGACAACCGCGTCTTTTCAGTCAATCAGGGGACCGGTGTCATTACGGTGACTGACAAAACGGGGGCCCTGCCCGCCGAGACCATTGCCGGAATCGTCCGAAACGAGTTTATTTCACGGCCTTTTGCGGACAATGCGCAATCGCCGCTTCGTCGTTACGGCCTGGAATGGGTCGTGGACTTCCCCAAGATCAAGGCCCTCAATACGACGGTCCGTATTGACGGAAACTGGTACAACTACCGGGCGATCAATACCAATCTGACGGCGACCTACTCATCCAGCTATACCTCGAGCGACGGAACCCCGTTCAAGTATGTCGGCTTCTACTACGGTAACACCTCCTACAGCAATGGCCGTCAGACTTCGAATGTCAATACCAATCTGACGATTACCACGCATATTCCCCGGGTACGTATGATCTTCTCCCTCAAGGTGGAGACTTGTCTGCTCAAGTTGACGCAGACCCTCAGTGAGCGTGCAGACGGCACGCAACGGACCTTCGTGCTTTCCAACAGGACCGCTTATCTCTCCACGACGGACGAGAATATCTATGAAGGAGAACACTATTGCATCTGCTACCCGGATTACTATATCTCCGTGAGCGATCCCAACACGATGCGGCCGTTCCTCGAGGACTACAAGGCAGCCGTCGACGCCGGCGATATGGCCAAGGTGACCGATTTGAACAAGCTCCTGAGCGTGACCAGTTTTACGAACATCTTCCTGCCGGATTACATCTCGCCTTACTTCTCGGCCAACATCAGCGTCACGAAGGAGATCGGCGATCTGGCTTCGGTATCGTTCTACGCCAATAACTTCTTCAACAACCTCTCACAGGTTCATTCGAGTCGCTCCGACACCTATGAATCCGTGACAAGCTATATCCCCGCATTCTACTACGGACTGACTCTGCGATTAAAATTCTAGTTCACTTAATATCAAACCATTATGAAAAAAGTACTGTTAATTGCAACGATGGTGATCGCCTCTCTGGCAGCCATCTCCTGCACGGAGAAATCCGAACCGCAGGACATCAAGATCCAGCTCACGCTCGACGGTGCGGCATTCGCACGCGAAGGTGTGACCGTTGAACTTACCGGTACGGCTAACCTTTCGGCTGAAACCGATGCATCCGGTATCGCAGCCCTGACGGCACCGGTCGGTATCTATGATGTGAGAGCTTCCTTCAACGACGGTCAGAATTTCAATGGTGCCGCTACCATTACCGTCGTCGACGTCACGCTCGTTCCGGACGCTAAGAACGAGTTCGAACTCCCGTTGGAGATTTCCGCATCTTCCGCGCTCATTATCAAGGAAGTCTATGGTACTGGTTGCCAGAAGAACGACGGTTCCGGTAACTATAGCAACGACAAGTACATCATCCTCTACAACAACACGGCAGAGGAGATTGACGCTTCCAACATCTGCATCGGCCACAACAACCCGGCAAACAACTACTCCTCCAACAAGTACAACAAGAATGGTGACGGCGTCATGACCTATTTTGCTGAGAAATGGCTCCCTTGCGGTTGGGCTTTCTGGGGCTTCAAGACCACGGTCAAGATTGCTCCGTACTCCCAGATCGTCATCGCCATCAACGGCGCGGTAAATCACACGGAGACCTACACCAACTCGGTGGACCTCAGCGGTGCTGACTATGTGATGTATGACACTGAAAAGTTCAACCTGCCTGCCAGCTATCCTGCACCGGCTGCGACCATTCCGGCAACCAACTACATGACCGCTTACAAGTACGGTCCTGGTACCGCATGGACTACGTCCCTGATGTCCCCTGGCTTCTTCATCTTCCGTCTCCCGCAGAGCGAAGCTGAAGCTTTCATCACCGCTGGTCACAAGGAGACCGACAGCAACGGCAAAGAGGTGACGATTCTCGACAACTGCGACTACACGATTGGTGCTAACCTCCCGAATGCAAAGATTCCGTACGAGTGGGTAGTCGACGCTGTTGAGGTGTTCCACATTCCCAACCTTGCCAAGAGCGTTTCCCGTTTCCCGTCCTCCATTGACGCAGGTTACATCAAACTCCTCGACAAGCAGGGCTACACCGCTTATCGTAACGTAGACAAGGCTGCTACCGAGGCGCTCCCCGAGAACGCTGGCAAGCTGGTTTACAACTATGCAGGCGGTACGGCCGACGTGGAGAACGGTTCCACCGATCCTTCGGGCATCGATGCAGAGGCATCCATCAAAGCTGGTGCGCACATCATCTACATGGATACCAACAACTCCACCAACGACTTCCACATGAGGAAGGTCGCTTCCCTCAAGAAGTAATTCATTCTGATCCTTCGGAGTATGAAACATTCCTCGCTCCTCCTTACGTTGGCTTTGCTTTCAGCCCTGGCATTTCCTGCCATGGGGCAAGGGAGCGATGCCTTGCGTGATTATCGCTACATCGTCTCGACCAATCCTTTTCTGAAACTCGACAACGCTGCGGGTATCGGCCGGCTGCAAACCGGACGTATCGCCGTGGTGAATGGCGAATTCCAGAAAGAGAATGGCGGTCTCAAGGGACCGGACGATTCCGCGAATGATTGGCAAGGGGGCGTTGCGACCGAATCTTATATCAGGATCTCGGACAAGGTGACTTTCTACGGCCGGATGGATTATTCTTATTTTCAGGGTGAAGAGATGGGGGGCTCGCTGCTTGCGGGCTCCTCATCCGCGCCCTTGAATTTTTATGAGTCTGTCGATACGACAGCCGGCCGCCGGACTCGGGAACTGTACAACCTTACGGGTGCGATGGCCTATACCTTCAATGATCGCTGGTCGGCCGGCTTGAAGGTGAATTACCGGACCGGCAACCAGGCCAAATTGCGGGACCCGCGTTCCCGCAGCAGCTTGATGGACATCGACGTCACGGCGGGAACCTATTGGTCACCCTCCTCAAAGACGACGTTGGGTGCCACTCTCGCCTTCAGCCGCAATCTGGAGGCGCTCTATGCGCGCCAGTATGGCCTGACCGACAAGACTTACTACATCAACGTAGATTATGGTGCCTGCTACGGCATCCGGGAAATCTTCCTGGGCGACGAAGGATTCGTCTCTTTGAGCAACGCACGCTATCTGGACGAAACGCGCCTGGGTGGCGCGCTGCAGTTACACCGGCAGGGCCGGGTGGAGCAGTTCCACCAGCTTTCGTATCGTCTTCACAGCGGTTATTATGGCAAACGGGCCTCATCGAGCGTCGTCTTCTGCGAGTTCGGCGGTCACGAGATTGCCTATGAAGGCGTGATGCTCTCCAAGCGGAGCGATGCCACCGACCGGTTTTCGCTCGACGCGGACTTCTCGTTGTTGAACAACGATTTGAACGTCTACAAAAAGGTCACGGAACCCGGAAAATCAACCGTGGTGACCTATGTCGGAAAGAATAACATCCGCTCTATCCTGGACGCCTCCGCCCGCCTGGCCTGGGATGCCTGGCGAGGCGTGCAGAACTTCCGCTCGCGGACCGCTTTCGGCGCAGCCCTCGAAGGCAGTTTCCACCATGGTGTAACCACTATTTACCCCTATGAGCGCACGGCGCAGGTAATCCGCACCGGCGCTTGCGGTTATGGCGAGCGTAACTTCTTGAAGGGGAATCAGATGCTCACTTTCCGCGGCGAAGCCTCCTTCGCGATGGGATTCGGCAATCCCGCCACGGATAAAAAGCTGGCTTCCAGCTCTTCCCCGGCTCCGCTCTCCTTTGACGACCGCTTGAGGGCGCAGTTCGAATACGAGACCGCGCCTCGCGCCGGACTCGTTCTCGGGTGCACCTACACCCGCATCTTTTCAGAAAAATTCGCGGCATACGTCCGCCTGCAGGATGGCCTGAGCGCACTGCTCTCCGCACCGCAGTATCTGGACGGCCGTATGCGCAACGTCGCCACCCTGACCGTGGGGTGTACATTCTAGCTATGAAAAAACTCCTCCAGATCGTATTGCTGGTGGCTGTATGCGCCACCGCATCCGCCCAGTATATCCCCGACGATCCGGCCTTCCGCGTGGGACGGCTCGAGAACGGGTTGACCTATTACCTTTATCATAATGAGAATCCCGCCGGCGTGGCGGAGTTCTACATCATCCACAACGTGGGTGCGCTGCAGGAGGAGGACAACCAGGACGGTCTTGCCCACTTCCTGGAGCACATGGCTTTCAACGGCACCCGTCACTATCCGGGCAAGGCGTTGCTGAACTATCTGGCCCGGGACGGTGTCCGTTTCGGCTACAACGTAAACGCCTATACAGGCCGCTATGAGACGGTTTATAACATTTCTGCTGTACCGCTCGCCCGCGAGAGTTTCGTGGATTCGGTGCTGCTTATCCTACACGACTGGTCGTGCGACATCTCCTGCGAGCAGGCCGACCTGGATGCCGAGCGCGGCGTGATCAGCGAGGAGTGGCGCCTGCGCGACGAACCCCGCTACCGGATGATGTGCCGCCAGACGGAATTGGTCTACAAGGGCGCCAAGCACCCCAGGCGCACCGTGATCGGCTCTTACGATGTCATCAACGGCTTCAAGCGCCAGGAGATCCTGGATTTTTATCACAAGTGGTATCGCCCTGACCTGCAGGCTATCGCCATCGTGGGCGACATTGACCTCGACGAGATGGAGGCCCGTGTCCGTGCCAAGTTTGCGGATATTCCCGCCGCCGTCAATCCGACCCCCAAGGATCCCTGTATCCCGCCCGCACAGCCGGAGGCCATGTTTGCGGATCAGACAGATTCCCAGATTCGCTATCAGGCGGTGAAACTCATCTATAAGAATCGTTTCGCAGATGCGGAAACCCGCCATCGCGAGGAGTATATCCGTGATTTCTTTGCCCGCCAGATCGTCACTTCCGTGCTCTCCGACCGCTTCCGTGAAGCTACGCGGCAGGAGGGGAGCCCCGCCAAATCGGCCGTGGCCGTCTCCGCCGGAAGCCCTCCGGACTTCAACCTCCTGATGTGTACCATCACCCCGCGCGAGCGGACCCAGTTGGCGGCTGCCACCGAACTGGCGCTGCGTGAAGTGAATCGCCTGCTGCAGCACGGCATCTCTCCCGAGGAGTTTGAGGTGGCGCGGCTGAATGTCTGCCAGCGCTACCACCTGAACCGTGAGCGCAATCCGGAAGAGATTCGTTCCGGCGATCTGGTCAAGGTGGTGATTGAAAACTACTTGCGCAATTATCCGCTGCTCAATCCGGTGGATGAGGATGCCCTCAAAAAGCGCATTCTCTTCTCCCTCACCCCGGAAGAGGTGGCGGCCTATCCTGCCAAGATGATTGCCGAGGCGGAAGCCATCTATTCCAACTGCTACAACAATGTGGATGATCCCGACGTGCCGATCCCCGAAGCCGATTTCCGTGCGATGGTGGCCCGGGTCGCCGAGACGCCGCTCGAGCCCGCTTTCCTGAGCTATCCCAAGCTGGATTTGAGCTATGCGCTGGAGCCTGGCCGTATTGTCAGCGAAGCGAAGGATGCCAAAGGCAATACCCTCTGGATTCTCTCCAACGGCATCAAGGTCTATTACCGGCAGAGCGAACCTTACAAGAGCGCTACGCGGCTGGCCCTCACGCTGCGCTACCCCTCCGGTTATGGCGTCTTTGACGAGAACGCCGTGACGGCGGACCGCTACGCAGCCGGCTATATTACCCGCAGCCTCAGCTTCCGCAAGATCGACAAGGCATCGCAGCGTAACTATCCCGAGATGCTCGGCGTTTCGTTGCAGGCCCACCTCACCTCGGAAGGGGCGGAACTCTCCATGAGCACCGTGGCGGACCGCGCTGAGAATGGTTTCAAGGCCCTCTGCCTGCAAGTGGTGGATCCCTGGTTCGGCACACCTGCCCAGTTGAACAAGTACAAAAAGAATTCGCTGGAAGGCTTTGCCAAGCCGCAGCGGAACCGCGAGAAATTCGACGACCACTTCCGTGAGGCCATCTATCCGGGCAATCCCTGGAGTGCCAAGACCGATTCTGCGGCCGTGAATGCCGTGACGCCGGAGCGTCTGCGCACCGTCTTTGACCGCAGTTTCAGCGGCACCCCCGAACTGTTCCTCTGCAGCGACCTGGATCCGGCACAGATCCGAACCTGGGTGGAGCGCTACATTGCCGCGCTGCCCGTGACGGAACCCGCCCCGAAGGGTGCGCTCCATCCGCTGCGCGAAGCATTTGCCGGACGTGAGGAGTTGCGCGAGAGCTATCCGCCCATCTCCGCGCCGCTGACCGATATCAACATCCAGTTCCGCACGCCGGCGCGCAAGGATACCAAGACCCGGATGACCTTTGCCATTCTCGACTACCTGATGAGCGAACGCTATATCGCCCTCATTCGCGAGGAGCGGGGAGGGGCCTACCATGTGGGCTTTTCCACCGAACTCTATGATGCGCCGGACCGCGATCCCGTCTCCACCGTCGCCTTCCAGACCCGTCCCGAGATGGAGGAGATTCTGGTGAAGGACGTGGAGGAGGAGATTGCGCGAATGGCGGCCACCGGCCCCACGTCCGCTGAACTGGATGCTGCCCGCAAATACCTGATCAAGCGTGAGAAAGAGATGCGTCCGCGGATTGCGGCCTCGGCAGGTATTCAGCTCTCACAGTTGGAACGCTACAGCCGTTATGGGATCGATTACAACTACGATTATGCCCGCGTGGTGAAGTCTGTGAAGGCCAAGGATGTTAGGAAGTTGGCTCGCAAGATCGGCGTAAATGGCGAATTATTTGCGATTTACACGGAAAAATAGTTGATATCCGTTTAACTTTTTGTAACTTGGGCAGTCAAACAGGCGTTTGACTGCCCTGATCTTTTATGCGAACCTTTCGTCCCGCTCTGCTCGCTGCGCTGCTCCTGCTGGTTTTTGGACCGCTGTATGCACAGACCTCCATTACCGCCAAGTTTAAAGATGCTTCCAACGGAGATCCCGTAGCCTTCGCAACCTTCTCCCTCACGAAAAAAGGGGAGGCGAAGCCCTATCGCTACGGCCTTACCGACCAGAACGGTCTTGCATCCATCACCAAGGTGGCAGCCGGAACCTACGAGGCCAAGCTGGAACTTCTGGGCTACAAGCCCTGGGCGCAGGAGGTGACGGTGGCACGCAAGGCGCTGGATCTGGGAGAGATTGCCGTGCAGCCGGACGTAGAGACGCTGGAGGCGGCCAAGGTCTCCGCAGCGGGCAATGCCGTGGAATTCAAGCAGGATACCATCATCTATAACGCCTCCTCCCACCTGATCGGCGAGAATGACCTGCTGGAGGACCTGCTCAAGAAACTCCCGGGCGTGGAGGTGGATGAAAACGGCAAGGTCACGGCCAACGGCGAGGAGGTCAAACGCATCACCATCGAGGGCAAAACCTTCTTCCTGAACGACCCGACGGTGGCTACCCGCAACATCCTGGCCAAGTATGTCAAGAAGGTCAAGGTGGTGGAGAAGAAGTCGGAGCAGGCGGAATTCACCGGTATCGACGACGGCGAGCGGGAGACGGTCATCGACATCTCCGTGCAGGACAACATGATGCGCGGTACCTTCGGCAATGTCAATGCCGGACTGGGACACGATATCGCGGCCGGTACGCCGGGCGGACTGGGCAACTACGACGACTTCCGCTGGCAGGCCTCCGGTTTTGCCGGAAAATTTAACAAAAAGCGTCAGCTCAGCCTGGTGGCCAACGTCAACAATACCAACTCGCGCGGCGCCACCGACCAGGCCGGCGCCATGATGCGCGCCCTGGGCGGCAACAGCAACTCGGACAACGGTATCAACGAGGTCTACATGGGCGGTTTCAACGGTGCCTGGAGCTTGCTGAACAACAAGATGGACCTCGGTACCAGCTATGTAGCCAATCTGGTGGACCACGCCTCTCGCAGCAAGAGCAACCGCATCTCCTACCTGACCGACCACGACCTGGTCTACGACAACGCTTCCTATTCGGACGAGCGCACCGTAGGCCATACCTTCGCTACGCGACTGGACCACAAGTTTTCCGAACAGACACAGATTCTCTTTGAACCCCAGCTGACCATCGGCTACGGCCGTTTCTCCAACGGGCGCGACTATACCACCGATTCCCGCTACGACGATGTCCTCTCCAAGACCAACGAGGGCAACTCGCTCAACAGCGGCAACAACCGGAATCTCTCCACCAGCGGGCGGTTCCTCTTCAAGCAGCGGCTCGGCCTTCCCGGCCGGACCATCACCTTCAACGGTCGCTACTCCTACAGCCACAATGAAACCGACGGCGCCAACCAGTCCCTTACCCGCACCTTCCTGGATGCAGCGGGGGAGACCTGGCGCGATTCGGTGATCGACCAGACCTATAACCGCCAGGCCAACAACGTGAGCCTGCGCGGCAACCTATCTTATACCGAGCCGCTCGGCGGCGGATTCTATGCGGAGGCCAACTATTCGATTGGCTGGAGCAAGAATACCTCGGTCAAGGAGACCTTTGCCGACGGCATCCGGAGTGATCTCTACTCCAACAACATCAGCAACATGCACATCAACCAGCGCTTCGGCGGCAACCTCAAGTACCAGCACAAGCAGTTCCGCGTGCAGGGCGGCGTCAGTATCGATCCCACCCACACGGAGAACTCCACCACCAAGGCTGGCAAGCATGTGGAGTATACCAACAACGTCGTCAACTGGGCGCCGACCTTCTCCATGTCGTGGAACAAGCAGCGCAACGAGAGCGTACGTATTTTCTATTCCGGTTCTTCGAGCCAGCCTACCACCTCGCAGCTGATGCCGGTGCCCGATTTGAGCAACCCGACGAACATCTCCTTCGGTAATCCCAACCTGAAGCCCTATTTCTCGCACAGCATGCGGGCGGAGTATCGCAAGACCAACCGCAAGACCTTCTCCTCCTACAATGTCCGGCTCACGGGGGGCATTACCCAGGATCCCATTGTGAGCGCTGTCTGGTACGATGCGGGCGGCGTGCAGTATTCCATTCCGGTCAACGGTGCGCCTTCGTGGAACCTGCGGCTCAACTCCACGGTGAATACCCCCATTGGCAAAAGCAAGTTCTCCGTGAACAGCACCTTCTCCGGCTCCCTGCGCGAGAGCGGCTCCTATGTGGGCAGTACGGTCAAGACCGACCAGTTCTATAAGGACGCTGCGCTCGATTACGATAAATTCTACGAGCTATACGGCGACATCGACGCCTCCTCCGATTTCCTCCGGAACGCCACCCGCACCGCTTCAATTTCCGAGAACCTGCGGCTAACCTGGCGCGCGGACGATCTGGAACTGCGCATCGGCGGCAGCACCCGGCTCAACAAATCGTGGTACACCATTACCGAAACGCGTCCCGTCACCTGGAACAACGGCCTCAGCGCCTCCTTTACCTGGCGGCACCGTGAATCGGGCTGGGGCTGCAACTCCACCTTCCGCTACCGCTGGTATGCCGGCTATACCACCGACCGCGATCCGGAATACCTCTGGAATGCGGAAGTCAACAAGACCTTCGCCAAAAAGTTCACCTTCTCCGTGATAGCCCGCGATATCCTGGGGCAGGAGAAGGCCATGAGCGTGTCCGACAGCTCCAACCAGCACCGCGAGACGGTTTCCAACACGTTGGGACGCTATGTGATCGCTTCGCTCTCCTGGCGATTCGGCCAGCGGCAGCGTGGCGGACGTGGCGGCGGCCGCGGTGGCTACGGCGGTGGATATGGTGGAGGCTATGGTGGCGGTGGTCGTCCCTCTGCTTCGGACGGTATCGGGGCGGAGTGATTTGGCTTTTTTTGTTCTTTTCCTTAGCTTTGCAGGGATCACCTCCGATTCATATACATACTTATTACCATATGAAACGTTTCCA
>JAEEGL016438056.1_pt1 | contig 12174 bp, 11 predicted proteins | sample 9134231 | NCBI WGS metagenome assembly JAEEGL01 (sample SAMN16246548, study PRJNA631951) | gut metagenome | biome: gut microbiome; feature: rumen; material: fiber-attached | host: Bos | place: Iran: Karaj | collected 2018-10
AGAAACAACCGTTCACAAAAATCGCCGTCCTATACCGCCGCATCACAATGTCAGGGCTGCCCGGCACCGATTTCACATTCAGGCGGTAGCGGTACCCGTGCTGCCACAACCATCGCCGCACCATCAGTTCCGGTTTGGTGTTGCGGCTGCGGATCCGCGACATGCAGCGGTGACGCTGCTCAGGTGTAAGACGGTCAGGCATGGGGGCTTATTTGAGATTTGCAAGGTATTTGTCGAACACGGTAACCAACGGCAATAATGGCATCCAAATTATACATTATGGCACCCTGGTCGACGCAATTGTCCGAAGGAATTCGAATTTTTCGAATTGACTCGGACAATTGCACCTCTCCACTTTTTTCAATTTCGGACAAGTGATAATTAATGGTCGAAATAGCCACGTTAAACAATTCAGCCATCCGTTTTTGCGAAAGCCAAAACGTTTCATTGTTGAACACGACGGTAACGTTTACTTTGCCTGTTGAGGATTTATACATCAACACATTACCTTCCATGCTGGTAGCCAATTCCATAGAAGTCATCTTATCCGTGAAATACTCTTTAGCAGCCTTCACCAATGGCTTTTTCTGGTCGGCATTCATCACAATAGCGAGACAAGCGGTTCGCGACAACAGCATAGATGTCACCTGGCGATAACCGCTGTTATGTAATTGCGCCATCTCCTCAATCTCAACGATATGTTCCTTCAAGTCCAATCCTTTCTCCTTTTGCAGGAAAGGCGTGACCTTATTGATGAGCCGCTCAAAGTTCCAGTATTTCTGGTATCCGAGCAACCGCGCCAGTTTTCGTGAATTCCACCATTCGCGACCTTCGTTATCGGTTTCCTTGATAGCCTCGAAAGGCGGTTGGAGTTCTTGGGGGTTAAAAAGTTCAGTGTTGTTTTGCATAGTGGTTAGTTATTTTGAGTATGTGAAATTTGTTTCAATGTGCCTTGGGGTTTATAGAGAGTGTGTTTCATTACTATTGATGGTTTATTCATTGCATAAAATTCTTATTGAGTCATAACCATATCATACAAAATGGAATCCAGCATTTCATCTGTAGTATGGTTGTGTTCGGGACGGAAACTGTTAACGCAATCATTATAATATTCGCTCATACCGCGGGCATATTCCACCAATAAATTGTCAACAGCCATCATATCGCACTCTCTTTCTCCTTTCTTCATCAATATCAATTCATTGATTTCATCCACCAAAGCCTTATCCTTGACAGTGGCATCTACAAGCTTCGTGAAAGGCACTGGTGGCAATGACTTATGATTTTCAATCCATTTGCATGCCAAAACACCTCGAAGATAGTAAAGAAAACGCTTTGCAGGGTAGCCTTCTTGTTGGAGATACCGTTCGTTGTGCTTGTTATACATGTGATTGTAGTGATACATGGACTTCACAGGGTCAAAGAATTGCCGTTCCACTTCGCGAACACGTCTGACAAAAGCCTCATCAGCAAGATACACCTTAGGGGAATTGAACCATTCAAGCAATGATGGATTACTGCGTTTAAGCAAAGAAAGTGCCTTACGGAGTTCCCATCCGGCGAGGTCAACATCATCAGAATACATGTGTTCAATGACGTCGCGCTGTTCCTCCACCTTAAAATACCATTGGGGTTTGTGAATATAGATGAAACGCACGTCCCAGTCGCTGTTCTTCGACTCAAATCCCCAAGCACGACTGCCGGACTCCACGGCAAGCAGGATTTTTACATCATATTCTCGCTCCACTTCACGCAAGTGAGCCGGGATAACCTCGGTCTCCATCTTTTCGATTAAATTTTGAGAGTTTAAATCCTTATTCATTTCACCATTATTTCGATTTTCCAAAAAAGACATTTTTGTATCACATCATTCTCATCGACAGTCACATCAATCAGCTGCGAGCAGGTGCCTTGGGTTTTATAGAGGAGGTGGGGCATAGGATGGTATTATTTCACATAATTCATTAATTCTTTCCCTAATTCGAAAATGTCAAAGATTTGAGTTATAAATATTGCGTTTAACCTGCCGGACACCTCCTTGCCGAACTAATAAGAATTTCTTATAAGTTCGATTGGTATCTAATTCCACATCTCTGTATTTGCCTGAAATATGCATAGATATATTCTCCTGTGTAGTATTGTATATCATAGCAAGTTGGGCTTGTGTCAGCCAAACGTCCTCATCGTCAAAACGTACGTTCACGCTCACTTTGCTTTCATCGTCCTTATAGAGTATCAGTTTGTTCTCGTTAGACATAATCCTCATACGATAAAATGTTATGCAATGTCGTATCTGTGAATGTATGCCAAATTTGCAGTTCAATAAGCTTATAATCAGGAAAAAGCTGTTTTACAAACTCTATTTCAAACACAAGACGCAAGTCATTAGGGTCTGCATTGGGATGCACTTCATGTTTTGATCCAACACGAGCAACCCTAATATAATATAAATCCCTTACTCCCTTCCCTTTACGATATGGCATAAAATAATATAAATGATTAAGTGCAACGGTTGAAGGGAATTTCTTTCCAGTATAATAGACATTAATAGATCCATCCAAAAGAAGGTCAATGGTATCATTTTTCACCAAGCTGACAAGCAGGTTATTGTCTCTTAACTCATGGTGATTGGGACGAATTAGAGCTGGAGGAATCAGTGTGTTGTCAATTATTATTTCTGAATTACATTTCAAAACACTCTTAAAATCTAACTGACCAACTCTATTATCAACAGCATTTTTCTTTTGCATTTTTTCTCCATTGATTACTGATGACAAAGAATTTGAAATATACCACATCATAACAGGAGGAACGGCATTTCCAATAGCCTTATATTGCCGATTTGCAGAAACTGAACTGAGTATAAACGAATCTGGGAAAGACTGTATTCTTGCCGCCTCTCGCGGTGAAAATCTGCGATATCTACCATTAACCATTAAAACAGGATCTGTACTGTTAAGGCTAACTTTTGCAAGATGAGCACTAATAGTATTACATGGTTCATCTAACTTCATCACACGACCTTTGTTCATTTTATCTTTTACTGCCATCATACCAGCAACGGCTTTCTCACTAAAGAACAAATTTTCGTTCCTATCCTCCGTTTCGATAATTACATCTTTAAGAACTTTCCGTTCATTAAATAATAATTCACTAGGAAAATGGAAAATCGAATAATCTCCAGATTCTCTAAATCCAACAATTATTACCCTTTCTCGTTTTTGAGGAACACCATGTTCCCATGCATTTATCAATTTATACGTAACATGATACCCAGCATTCCTAAACTCATTTAATATCATTGGAAATGCTTTCCCATTATTGGCCGACATAAGCCCCTTTACATTTTCCGCAATAAAAAAACGGGGGTGCCGCTCCTTGAGAATTTTAACCATCTCAAAAAATAGCATACCGCGTTCATCCTTATAACCGAGACGAGGTGGATTTTGAGCTGAAATCGAGAACGATTGACATGGAAAGCCTCCAATCAACATATCAAATTCAGGCATTTTTGAAATGTCAATCTCACGTACATCTTTTACAAAACATTTATGATCAAAATTGTCGTTGTATATCTGAGTGCAATACGGATCATTGTCTACAGAATATACTATTTCAAATGGTGTTCTGGAATATTCTTTCCCTAAATATGAGAAGCCTCCGAGTACACCCAAATCCATGCCCCCACAACCACAGAACAGAGAAGCGACTTTTATTTTTTCCATACCAAAAGCTCTGAGGGTTTAAAGTTTTCTTCAGTAAAAGATATTTCCATACCATCACGCGGCAAAGCCTGTATCAAATCTGTCTTATAAAGCGAGACAGGATTACGGAGTATAAACAAGGTTTTGTCTTTTTCACTTAGCATAAGCCGATACACAAAATAGTGATCTTTAATTGTATCAGCGACACGCCATTCATTCGCAGACATATGAAAACCATACATCTGTATTTTCTTCTTGCTTATTGTTGTTTTAACCTCAATATAACGGTGTTGTTCTGTGCCATCAGCTTCGAAACTATCAATGTCATATCCAGGATGATACGAAGGACTATCAACAATTTGAATAAGATGAATAAACTCTTCATAACCATTAATCTTAAGACGCATTTTCTCGTGACCACAAATGATGGCTTCCCCAATATTACCAATGTCTTTTGTCGTGGTTGCATCAGAGGAAACAACATCTTTTATTCTGCTATCAAAAACCACATCAATTTCTTCGCTTTGTGTGAAAAAAGAACGAATGTCTGACTTGAACAGATCTGGCTTCATTGAAAAATTGACATATTCAAACCACTGTGGCTCAATCAAGGATAATTCAGAGGTATCAACAACTGATTTCCCATAAAAGGGTTCATATCCCTTGAAGAAAGATTTATCCTTATAAAAAACATTTATAGCTTGTCTCTGATTTTCCTTTAGCGTGTAATAACCGTAATGAAGATTAAGCAAATTTGCAATCTCCATATAATCAAGTATGTCTCCAGCATATCGGGTTACATCACCCTTTGTCCGTGGTTTTCCTCTTAATGATTGAATTTTTTTATCTTTTGGATTGTAATATTTAAGTTTCTTTTTTCTGTTATTTAATATGTTTTTAGCTACTTCTTTTGGCGAGACAAGTCCGCTTGTGACACGTATATCATTAAATATACAATAGGTAGCTTCTTCCGCAGAAATGGACATTTCTTTTTTCTTTTCGGATTTGGACAAAAGTTTGTTGCCTTCAAGAAGTACTTTTATTATAAGAGTAGCTGGTTTAAATCTAATACCATTAGCTATAATTTCCTTTGTATCTTGAGGCTTCATATGCCCTCCAGGAAATTGAAATGACAACAGAAAAAGACGCAAGAATTGTGTCAAATCCTGTTTTTCATGAAGGAATTTGGCCATATTAGAAGTTTCTGTAACATCTAACGCCTTATCTTCGTTGTAAAAGCCGAACAATGCAGGTATTTCCGTGCGCCAGTTATCGAGCGTTTTATCGACTCTACCAATATTTCCAGGAAACATCTGTATGGCATAAAAATATTTGTCTCTATATTCCTGACATGAACAGCGAGGAATTTTGCAACACTCGTTTGCCATATACAATAAAACAGTCTCAATATTGCTTTTAAAACGCGGTCTAACAAAATGAATTCTTTTCCAATATTCATCTGGAACTACATAATACTTATCTTTCATATCTTCTTCAATAATTGTTCAGCAATAGCCTTTGCCATAAGCGGTGGGACGGCATTGCCAACTTGTTTGTACTGGCTTGTCTTTGAACCGAAAAAAATGATGTTATCTGTAAACGATTGAATTCTGGCACTCTCTCGGACTGTAGGGATTCGATTATATTTATAATGGAAGTGATGTCTATGTCCTGTGTCAATAGTAATACTTGGTGCTTTACTGTTCAATCTGGTCCATGCGATGTGAACCTTGCGTGTTTGTTGTAACTCTTCAGGCAGGTCTTTGTAATTACCACCATCAGGAACCATTGCAATAATTCTTTGGGTTTGTTCTGTATGAATAGTAATATCGTGATTGTATATCCCTTTACTGCCTGTACGGATTAACTTCTGGTAATCTGACAATGGTTCGCAAGGATAGTCCGCTCCATTATACAAACTGTTTTCAGGCAAATCAGAAAGAGCCTGTTCTGTCGTTACGTACTGATTGACAGTGGGCTGTGGATAAGCAAAAACCTCTCCATTGAGAAGCCCAACGAAAATTGCCCGACGGCGATTCTGTGGAACTCCATAATCAGAGGCGAGGAGAACCTTATTTACCACTTGATAACCTAATGCTGAGAAATCAGCTATTATTGCACGCTTAATAATACCATCACCCATCGTAAGAATGTTCGGAACATTTTCCAACACAAATGCTTTGGGTTTAAAGTGGGCGACCATTCGCACAAAAGACTTGTAAAGTTTGTTTCTATCGTCTTCAACAACACGTTTTCCTGCAACAGAAAAGCCTTGGCATGGAGGGCCTCCAATAATTACATCAATATTTTGTTTTGCTGTTATTTTTCCAACTTCAATAGGAGAAAGACTCCTTAAATCCGCACATAACGTTTGACTGCCTTTGTGATTATATCGGAATGTCACCAAAGAATCCTCCCAATTGTCAATGCCCAATAGCACATTAAAACCAGCCTGTTCGAAGCCTAAAGACAATCCTCCACAGCCACAAAAAAGGTCTATAACGTTTAATTTTTCCTTTGACATATTTTATTCCTCAAAATAGTCGTTGTCAATTCTCTTGGTGATATATACATTTTCTGTCTGTACTCCAATGTTATATTGGAACATCAGTAATGACAGCTGTTCTCCGTCAATGAGGATGATTTTCTGATTGGAAACAGTCTCCGCAAAAGAAACAGCATTCTTTGTAAATGTACTGGTAGTGATGAAAATGCCTTTTGTTGCTTTTTTGCCTGCCAAAGCACCTGAAAACTGTTGTACATCCGGACTTCCCGCTGTTTTGGTCCAATGTTTCGCTTGAATGTATATTTTGTCGAGTCCCAACTTGTCTTCAAAGATTATACCGTCTATACCATTATCGTGAGAGTATTGGGTTACTTGAGCTGTTTCCTTGTCGCCATAACCCATAGCTACCAGCAAATCAACTACTAACTGTTCAAACATGACTGGTGATAAAGTCATGACTTTGTCGAGTATGTCGGCTGCTGTATTTTTTTGATAACTCTTATATACTTGATCCAATTGAGCTTCAGGTGTGAGGACAACATCCTCAACGACTGAACCTAATCCTAAATGTATTTTGCGTGAAACATTATAAGCAGCATATTCTGGAATTTCCATCAAATCATCAATAGTGATACTGTCAGGATGTTTTTTTAAAAAAACTTTTCCTTTTTCCGTTAAACGATAAGTTCCATTCAAAGGAATGTCAATCAAAAGTGCTCGACGAAAATATTGACGTGCCCAACCAATGCGATCATTGAATTGTGTCACTTTGCCACTTTTTGTGCGCATCTGTAGATCTTCGTTGGAGAGTTTAAAATAATCAGCTATTCTCTCACGCATCTCTTTTACTGTCAATTCACCATCTTTTAGAAACGACAGAAACGGATATAGGAATTTTTCAAATTGTGGTACCATGGTTTGAGTGTTTAATTAAACAAATCTAAAAAGCATCTTTCCTCATTTTCTCTTAAAAACAACTTTAAATTGCTCACCTTCTACATCATTATAAAGTTCCATGCTGGGTTCGGCAGCTAATGACCTTTTAATACCAGACCCGAGTCCGCTGAATGGAAGAGCATGAGTGCTATAAGAAACCAGTTGATTGTTGCGTATAACCGGATTTCCGTATTTTATATCTTCAATGGTCAGAGTGTTCGGCAATTTACCGGGACTTACAATCTCTAATCTGTCATCGAAAATCATGATTCTTATTGGGGAGTTCTTGAAATAATCTCTATGAACAAGAGCGTTTTGTATGATTTCAACAAGGGCAGTCTCCGAAATTTCCAATTTGCCAATAGAATTAAAAACTTGTCCATCTTGCACGCTGTGAAGGTGAGATTTCACCCATTCCAAACTTTGATTGAAGAGCTCCGGAATGGTTCCAATTAAATCAGAAGGTTTGCTTCTATATTGGTTTGAAGATATGTCTGTACCGAAAAAATCAACCAATTTTATGGTAAAGGCGGGTTTATAAGATTGTGGTGAATAGCCAAAAAACAACAAACCAGCCAATGTGACTTGCTCGTTTCGGATTACACGTTTCGCTTCAAGAGCCTGCTTATACGTTAATCCTTTATCTTCAATGCTGACGCCAAATTCTTTTTTGAAATACTCTTCAAAAGCATTATGATTAATGTCGGAAATTGTCGCTCCATAAACGAGCATTTCATCTGCCAACAAATTACTACTCTGTTGATAAAGTCTCATGATTTCGGCATTATCAATCACAAGTCGTTTATTGGAGCCTTGTTTCACATATATTTCTCCTTTGGGCGTTTTATACGGTTTGTTGATGCCTTCAGGAACCGTTATTACTAAAATGTTAATATCGCCAGTTCCTACCAGTTTCACTACTTCCGTTTGAATGAAAACAACTGGTTTTACATTGTCAACTATTTGTGCAACGACTCTGTCGTATTCTTCTATTTGTTCTGGATTGAGCCCGATTGGCTGTCCTGTTACATCCTCAATTCCCATCAAAATTTGGCCACCCGAACTATTGCTCATAGCGACAATTTCTTGCTGTATAGAATCGCGATGAGGCATCTCTTTTTTAAATTGTACGGTACTTGTTTCTCCTGTACTGATTAGATCCAATAATTGTATAGCATTCATATTTTCCAATTTTCATATATTTGATTCCGTCTGGCAAATGCATCTGCTCCACCTTCCATGATTCCCACTATTTTTTTCTGACTTGTCTTGTTGTCTATAGAACCGCTTTCTAATATGATTTTGTTTTCGTCTTCAAAATCACAAGCAATAATTTGTTCGCTATCGCCTAAAACAGGTATGTTGGCATTATGCGTTGCAAACATAAATTGCATATTGCCTTTTAATGAAAGCAATTCTTTGATTACCTCGTTGTATATTGTCTGGTTGTCCAAATCATCTTCCGGCTGGTCAATAATAAGAACATCATTGTCTCTTTGCGCAAGTATAAACAATATTAGTGCTGAGGCGCGCTGTCCCAATGAGTGTTGTTTCAAAGGTTTGCCATGATAAGTTATTTCAACCTTGTCTTTCACACGGAAAGTTAACAAATCTTTCTTCTGCTGTCCAAATCTGTTCCAGAATTCACCAAGTTTTTCTGCATCCAAATAATTTGCAAGTTCTCCTTTCCTTCTATATATATCAATGAAATCTTTGAAATCGGTTGCCAAATTATCAATGGTGGTCAAGCGCAAATACATGCCTTTGGTCAAATCCATGAGCTTTGATTTGTATTCATCGCGCAATCCTTTGTAAACAACTGATATTTTTAAACTTTGATTTGATTCACTAATCTTGTTTACTTCAGATTCTAAAGCTTTAAATTCAGCATACCAAGCATTATTAAGAGCAACTAATTTGTCATCTAAAACTGTTAACAAACCAGTCCTTATGGAATCTTCCTTTTGCAACTCTTTTAATTTCAACTCAGAAGTATTCAATGTTCTTGATAAATTTAAAAACATATCAGGATCAATAGAATTGGAATTCAATTGTCTTTTGATTTCGGCAAAAGTCTCGCTTAATCCATCCCGTTTTTGCTTTAAGGCATTTATTACTGCATTAATTTCATTGGCCTTGATGCGCATAGTCGACAACAATGTGCTTAATGAGTTGAAAGAATCTTCTGTAGTTGATAGAATGCTATTTAATTTATCAATATGCTCCTTGTTATCATCAGCTCCGCTGACACGAGCAGAAAAGAAAGACGAATAGTTGTCAATTAATGCTTTCAGATCTGCAAGAAAGGTCATAAATTGAGCATACTTATTCTCTGTTGATGTAATATCTTTTTCTAGTAATGCTTGTTGTTTCAATTTTTGATCCACACCATTTCTTTTGAAATAATCTAATTTCTGCTTAATGTCAGCTATTTTGGTCTCAATATCATTTTTGTTAACCCCAACATTTGTGTGTTTGTCCAAATCCAAAATAGCGTTTAGAACTTCTTGTTTTTTTTCTTCGATCATTTTTGTAGAGGATTCAAGATGCTTGCCAGAAAGCCTGTTCACTAATTCTGATTCAAAATCTTCCTTCTTGCTTGACAAGTCTTTTTGTCCAAAATAAATCGGTTTGTCAAAAACACCATCTATAGAGCATAATTGTCTTTCGCCATTTACATCGTATATAACTTCTTTTTCTCCGTATATTTTTTCTATGAAAAATCCTTCTCCGTTTTGATTGATTAAATTGACAATGATTTTTCCGCCACTTCCTAAAACATATTTTATTAAATCGTTCTTGTATCTTGAATCGTCATCATTTGATAATAACTTGATGTCTAATGCGTATCGAATCAACTCTATAATAGCAGATTTACCACTTCCCCTTATTCCGATAAGGCAGTTCAAATTGCTGGAAAGGTTGATTGTTTGGCCGTTTAATCTTCCGCCCTCGAATGAAACACTCTTAATATAACCGTTTTTTATAGGCTGAGGATATTCGGCTATACGATGTTCGGAATCCAGGAAAGCATACTTTAAAGCATCAAAAGAAAATGCTCCTAACTTGACGTATGTTTTCATTTCTTTTCCTTCAACAACGGAACACTTACCAATGTCTGAAATTGTTTTGCAGTCACTGCCTTCTACAAAAGCTGGATTATATTTTGGAAGCCAACTCTTCAGATTGCTTTTATTGTCTCTTGAATGCGCTTTCTGCAACCCCAGAACAAACTCGTAAAAATGGCTATTTTGTGCTATGGTTTGTATTCTACTGCCATTTAACTCATGCAAAAAACCCTTGTCCTGATCCACATGTGCCATGACAACAAAAGAATCCCGACCTTGTTCCCTACATGAATTTAAATTATCTAATAAATCTACAATTCCGACATTGCAATGAGTATCTTCATTGCCATAGTTCAACACATTGGGAAACAAACTGGTTAAAAATGGTGTGATATAGTCTCCTTCTTTAGAGAACCAACTGTCTTTGTCAAAAATAATAAGGCAATGAATGCCAGCTCCGCCGTCGCCAACAGAAAGTTCCACTCCAGGAATCAACCAAATATTCTCTTTTTGAGCGGCTTTCCTCAAAGATTTGTATTCAGCAAAATCAAATTTGTTATGATTGGTAATGACACCAATAGATATGCCAGCTTGTTTTAATCCATTGATGTAATCAGCCATATAAGTCTCTTCATTACCTTCGTACTTAAATTGTTTGTCCGATTTTGTATGAAGATGGAAATCAGCTCGTAACCATAAAGATCCATTCGTAAACAAATCGTTTGTCATAATACTTTTTTCTATTAGATTATTACCCCTCTCAATTCCATATCATTCTCAAACGCTCCTGACAGCCCTTCGTAAGCGTATTTGTAGGCTTGATGCCCTTTCAACTTGGTGTTTTCGATGGCAAACAAGCCTTCCCAACCCGCTTGGTACAAACCAAGCGATAACCCTCCCGCTCCCGCAAAAAGGTCAATCACCGTGGGACTACCACACTCTCTATCATTCTGATTTACCGCCATTTGTCGTCAAAACTATTGCTTCTTTTCCAATCTGCAAATATATACATTTAATAAATACAAAATTCACCTTACAAAGACATCATTCAGCAGATTTTTGTTAATGACACGACCTTCATCATACAACTGAATGTTCTGTTCGGCAATGAACTGTATCAACTGCCATTCATCTTCGCGCAATGGGTGATATATCTCTTTCGGATAATGCATAAGGTCTTCAAATTCATCGATATGCTTCAGCACATAGTCGGTTTCTTCTGTAATAGTTTTTAACATCTGCATCATGTCCGGAACAGAACGTCCGTTGGCATAATGCGCAAAGAACAGGAATGAGGCGGTTTGCTTCATCACATTATACACTTGGGGAATGTAATCATCCATGACAACTTTGAATGAGGCACGCCCGTCCGGTGAAGTGAAAGGTTCCAACTCCCTTTTGCACAATATTGCAGCGGCATACAGCACATGAGTCTTATATCCCATGTCATATTCCAAATCATCGCGCCGCTCCTTTGCCTCAGTTGAATTAAAAGTGGCCATGTAATCCAAAAACTGATGGTATTCCTCCTCTCCCGCGCAGGTCAGTCCAAGCATTGAATCCAGCAAACGGTCCGCGACACGGTCCAACTGCTTTATTTCCTGCACACCACTTTCCATCATCTCCTGCAATAACGCCCAATTGATTATGACGTTTTCTTTTTCCAGCTCTATCAAGCGTTTGATGTTTTCAAAAAATTGTTCGTCCATGATTGTCTTCACTTTTTTCTTATTTTTATTTTTTTGCAAAAGTACTCAAAAATAAAACACAAATTCCCTCTTCAACTGATATTTTCCAACACAAAAATTTGCTATTTTTGCAGTATGGTAACAACCATTAGTATTAACATTTAATTTTTTGGAAATGAAGAAGTTTGTATGCGACACATGTGGTTATGTGTATGACCCTGAAGTGGGGGATCCGGACAATGGCATCGCCCCGGGCACACCGTTTGAAGAGC
>JAEEGL010756684.1_pt1 | contig 12173 bp, 30 predicted proteins | sample 9134231 | NCBI WGS metagenome assembly JAEEGL01 (sample SAMN16246548, study PRJNA631951) | gut metagenome | biome: gut microbiome; feature: rumen; material: fiber-attached | host: Bos | place: Iran: Karaj | collected 2018-10
TCAGAAGAATCCAAACCAATTGTAGATGATGAAGATGAAGATATTCAGGATGAGTTGACAAGACAATATAATAGTAGAAATAGAAATGATGAAGAAGATGAGGATTAGTCCTCATCTTTTTTGTTATTGTCACCTTTCTTTGTTATCTTTAATATATGAAAGATTTTATTTACAATAAACATAAGATTATCTTTGATGGATTTGAAGTCACACCAGAAATGGTTGCAAATGCTGCCAAAGAAGTAAATAGAAAATGTCAAGTTATGTCATCTATACCAGAAGGTAGGGATATACTTGTTGCCAGTAGTGAAGGTGGTGGTGGACTTAGTAGTACAATGGGAGCACTGTTTATAGAAGAACTTTCAAAATTGAGTGGAGGTAATCTTGTTAAGAATCCATATAATGCTGGTAATCCAGATATACTCAATATTTCTTCTCCAGAAGCAAAAGAGCATTATTTCAGATTTACGGTTATGAAGAATGGTATCAGGGTGTCTTTTGATGGATCTGAATTTGGGAGTATGAAGAATACATATAAATTTGGAGGTATTGAAGTGAAATGTACATTCATAAAATGCAAACATCCAGTGTATGGTGAACAGGCAATACACAGTTCCAAAACCTTTAATTGGGGTGCTCATCACAGGGGAAATGATAATCTTATGGGTATTGTATGTGATTTTATTGATGGTATTCCACAGATTGTACTCATTATGTTTAGTTTACTTGATGAGAGTGATTGGGGTAAGGTAAATGATGTTAAGAACACAAAAAACACAAATGGTTGTGTCTTAAATAAGGATGGTATCAATAAAATGAAGTTGGGGTGGATGTGTGTTATTGATGATGATTTGTATACAACAGCATTTGATTATCCAGTGTGGAGAAAGGAATTTGAAACAATGACATATAAGAATGTAGATATAGATGATGAAGACAGTGATTATGAATTATGGTAGAAAAGAGTGACTTTTGTCACTCTTTTTGTTATATTTACATTATGAAAGAATTAGAGATATATACCCTTGCAGAATGGGACACTTTCTGGGGAGTCATTCATAACTTCCTGGGATGGGCACATATGTGTACCTATGGTCTCATATTGGAACCTATGACAATCAGTCCGGATGAGATGAGGAAAGAACTCCTTCAAAAGGTAGTGGAGAAAGGAGGCAGACTTCATATCTATCACCTCTTTGAACCATTTGTCAATTCTGAATATCCCCAGTATCAGAGGAAGTTCTATGACAATGGTCTCAAACTCATCAGGGATATTCTTAAAACAGATGGATTGGAGGTAGAATGGGATATACCTGATAGTGAGAAGGAAACACTTCTCAATTATTCACCACCTTTGTATAATAAGATTTTTAAAGATAATTAATATGGGTAAAAGAAGAACAATATTTGAATGTGATTCCTGTCATAAGGAATATAGTGAAGCAGACTACAATGACAGTGGTGACAGGGCTGAAATCCATTTTGAAGGACAGTACTATGATGAGAGTATTGGACAGAGAACCTGGAAGGAAGACATACAACTCTGTCCCAAATGCTGGGAGAAGTTGAATAAATTCCTCAAGGAAGAAATGAAAATCAATTTATATACTTGGTCAAGATTTTAGAATATATGGAAATTAATGAAGTAAACAAGAAACTCTATGAGAGTGCTTTTGTCTCTGATGGTACATTTGGAGACCTTGATAACTGGAAACCGGATATTGATGAGAGATTGATAGAAGAATCTACTGAAGATGAGAATGGTAACTGGATACCCGCCACTCCGCTTGGATACAGGTCTTACAAACTCTCCAGGGAAGAAGGATTGAATACAGTCTTTCATGAATCTGTTTCATCCAGGGTGTTCACACTTGAAGAGGTACACAATATCAAGAAAGAGGACAACATCATCAAGAAATATGATTTAATCACCATTGATAAAAGTAATTATATTGTAACTGGTGATGATGAAACCAGGTTCTATGTTGTGGATAAGGATGACCATAAGTATTATATTGAATATCAGTTATGAGAGACTTATTAGAAAGATTTATTGCCTGGCTGGCAAAGAAAGACAGGGAATACAATGCATGGTGTTGGAAACATGGTGAATTTTATTAGTATATTATGACAAAGGTAGTTAATAATGTTGTGAAGTGTACTTGCTGTTCAGCATATGTTGAATATGATGAATCAGACATCAAGACAGAAGAAAGAGGTTATGGTGTTGGTACCTATGCCGGTGAGACTTATATGGCAAAAATCATCACCTGTCCTAAATGTGGCAGGAAAGTAGAAGTGTATTAGTATGATAGACAGCACTTATGACAAATATGTGACCATTGCCTATAACTGGTCCGAGAAAAAGAAGACATATACCACTGTACGTGTATATAATCCAAGACATGAGGTTTATGGTGAGAAGGAGTTTTATGTATTGGGTATTGGTGTCTCAACCTTTCTGGAAGCAAATGGATATGACCCCAAAAAGGACTGGGTGAATGACCCGAATCTTAATACAAATACTGATTATAACCCGAAGGAACTCATCAAGTATATGACTGGGAATGCCTGGATATCCATTGATGACCTGAAGGAGTTGTCGGATGAGTTGAAAGCTGCTGGTGCCAGTGAAGTCTATCTCCATCCTTCTTATTGGACTGACAACAAGGCAATATTAAATCACTATACACCAGATGAATGGTTGATTGTAATACCAAAATAATATGAATGACATAAATTACAACAAGGAAGAACTTCAAAAGAAGTTAGAGATACTGGAAGAATCAGAAAAGATAGATTCAGAAATCCAGTCCAGTAGATGTCCTGTCTGCGGTGGCGAACTGGAATATGTCTTCAACCAGGGTGGTGGTGACTCCATAGTGACACCTTATTCCGCTGAAATAAAATGCAAGAAGTGTGATATGTTCTCAAAGGTCATCAGAAGGAACTCGCAACAGTCTTATCACTGGAATTCAGACGGATCAGATGAGATTTCTTTGAAAAGGGATGTGTGGAATTCTGTGAAGGGGTATGTCAAACCAGTAGATAGAAGAAAGGAGATATATGACCTTCTCATCAAGTTAAGGGATTTGGCAAAGGCATTCAATAGTATGACAGGTTATCTTTATTCCGGTATATGTGCCGATGAGATAAATGAAATCATTGATACACTTAAGAACAAATATGATGTCAAAGTGAATTATTGGCAACCGTCTGATGGTAGGGTGAGTTTCACAAATCTACAAAGTTTGATAAAAAAATATGAAGAGAGTGACAAATAAGTCACTCTTTTTGTTATATTTACATTATGAAAAAGTACACAGACATAAAGATTGCCCGGTATGACTTGAGAAAGTTGACGGAGATGTTTCAGTATTGTAACGACAAGAAAGAGAAACTGAAGGAAGGCCTTACAGACAATGAACCATATGATGTGAGATGTGAGGCATATGTTTATAGACTTGGGTTGAATGAGATGCAGAAAAGAATCATTGAACTCAAGAAGAACATCAAGCAATTAGACAGAGAGTCAACCCAAAGAGACATAGAAAGAGTAAAAAGAGAATATCCAAATTTGTTTAAGTAGTATGAATGTAGTTTATGTAAGATTTGACAAAAGTCTTGATTATAAGGCAGTTGTGAATTCATTCCCTATCAAGAAGTTCCTGGAGGGGGTATATGGGGAGATGCCAACTATGGTGACCCCAAAGGGTTTTGAATTCAACAGGGAACAGTTGGGTGATTTTATCCAGGACCAGTATGAGATGAGTCTGAATTATATAATGGAAACAAAGAAAGTACCAGAAAAAATCAGTAATGAATATTATGAGACTGTTATGAATAATGGTGGGGAATGGGGAGATGTACTTACACTCAATTCATTTGAACCTGAAGTACTCTTGGATGATCATATAGTCACGGTGAATTCCAGAGAAGAAGTTCTGGGTGTGTTTGCAACTGAAGATGATTTTGGGCATATAATTGATGAGATGAATTTAGTATGGTAGATTATGGAAAGTTCATTGAAACATTTTAAATACATAGTTGACCCCAATGTTACAGAGGAAGAACTGGATAGGGAGATGTGGAAGAATACCAAATGGGAAGGTATGTCTTTTTCCAGGGAAAGTGACTGGAATAATTATGGCAGTGAATATGCATCCCCTGTATTTGCCTTTGAGAATGGTGACAGGGTGGTTATTGACAGACAAGGTAATATTGTAGTACTATGAAGATATTGTTGACAAATTCAATGGCAGATGAACTGCTGAATAATGAAGACCAGATAAAGAATCAGCTTGGTGCATACAGACCACATTATGACCCCTTTACAAAGAGTTATCTGCCTGTCATCAAGTGTTGGCCTCTTGAAGATTTTAAGGGAGATTTCAACCAGGAAAGGTTTGTTATCCCAGGAATGGAGAATGAAGTTGCAGACATTGCTCTGGCAACCATACAGGATGATGTCATTGAATATAAGGAGACTCCTGTCATTTGGAGGAAAGGAACTCTTGATAACTACAACATCCTGATATATACTCCGAAACTGGACAACAAGACCATACTTATCACTTCTCCTAACCAGAAAGATTTCTTTGACAAGTTGAAGGAATATCAGATCGTATCAGATGTTGACCTTGAAGAAAGGAACAGACAAAGAATGGCCTGGGATCCATTTATAACCAACAATATTGACAAGTGGTTCTCAAAGTACCAGGGTATTTGCACTTATATCTATCTTGTTGGAGATGGTATTGCTGCTGCCGGGAAATGGGACAATAAAAAGGAATGGTAGTATGGAAAAGACAAGGGAAGAAAGGATTCAGTATGCCATCAAGTCAGTGAAGGAGGATAAGAAACTGTCTGATGATGAAAAGAACTGGTTATTGTCCATTCTTTCAATATTGAAGAATGGTGGATATGTCAGGGTGATGGCAGATAACTGTCTTATTGACATACAGGACATTGCTGATACACACAGTAGTGTTGCTTCTTTTTATGATGTGTATAATCATCTTAACAGGTATATAACCAGTGTATCACCAATCAGGATACAGAAAACTGTGAATGATTATCATAAGTTATATCCAAGAACAGAATTAGATGAATTGTGGTAAATTATGGAAAAGGGATTTGTTTTTGATAAAGATTACTTAAGTAATGCATATAAGGAAGCTGTTGAAAATTTAACCATCTTACCATCTGTTGTTGGAGAACAGTATTATCCAGGTAATGATAAGTATTATAAGCAGATGAATATGAGTCAAGAAAAGTTAAATGAATTGAGAAAGAAATACATTGGTCAGAAGGTATATGCTGGAGGTGAACTGAAAGGTTATTATGGAATCATCACTGACATTGTACCTGATGAGGATGCATTCTTTGAAGAGTACTTTGGTGAACCTGATTACTGGTTCATTGTTCAGGAAGACAATAACCCAAGTCATTTTGAAAGATGGAGTAAGGAAGAACTCCAAAAAGTAATAATTACAACAGCATTAGTACCATTGGATTAGTTATGGAAACAGTAGAAACAAGACCTACGATTGCGATAGATGTTGATGGTGTTTTGAGGAATAACCTTGGGATTATGGTCCATCTCTACAACAAGGAGTTTGACCAGAAGATGAAAATCTCTGATGTGAAGGAGTTTATGGTGGAGAAATCATTCCCTCTCATCCCTGAAAGACTGGGTATGAAGTCCAGTGAGTATTTCTTCAACCTTCATTCCAAGGAAGTCTTTTTAGATGCCCCTGCCTATCCTGGTGTGAAGGAGTGTATTGACAAGCTCAAGGAAACGGCTGATGTGATCATTGTCACCTATCAGAAGGACTATACCAACAAGAGGTACACACTGGAGTGGTTGGAGAAGAATGGGATTGAACCCAATGGTATCTGCTTCCTGAGGGACAAGACCCTGGTCCATGCCAATGTACTGGTGGATGATAATGACTGGAACTTCATAGGTACACACTGCCATACAAGTATTCTGGTCACCCAACCTTACAACAAGAAGGTGTCCCCGGTCCAGTTCATCTCACAGACCAACAGTACCCAGATGATGAGGGTTGGTTCATTACAGGAGTTCACAGATAAGTATTTGAATGGAGAGATACGGATATGATACATATAATTACATTTACAGGTTATTCGGAAGAAGACTGTATTGAAAAAATCAACAGGGAGTTAAATGAAAACCAGATCATCAACATCCTCCCTTGCAGACCAAAGGAGATGGAGGGATGGGATGAGTATGACAGATGGACAGAATATTCAATGAAAGTGATTTATAAAGATGGTATAGTATGAAATCGTGGAAGAACAAAAAAGATGGGGGAAGGGTAAAGATATTTGGTAAAGTTTATTCTCTTAAAGACCTCCAGATGATTGGTCAGGAAAAGGTTGAGGATGACCTTCTTGAATGGATAAACCAAGATCTGGATTATATCTGTGACTGTTCAATGGTGAGGTTTTATGAGATTTACAGATGGAGATTTCAGAATAAGCAGAATCTTCAATTTGTAGATATCTATGTGAAATATTATCCTGATACAAACACCATTTCATTTAATGGTGACAAGAAGACAGAGTTTATTTACTATCAGAATTATAGTAAGGAAAGAGGAATAGAAAAGAATAATTGTTCAAAGAGATGACAACACCAAAGTTTAAGTGGTTTGTTATTGACCACATAGACAAATCAGGGATTTATTTCAGGTCCACACAAGGTGATGGACTCTATGTGTTTTATTGGAATCCATTGAGAGTGTTCCATACTATATTTTGTAGTACTGATTGGGCACTTGGTTGGTTTCCATTTCATGTTAATCATATAAAAGGTTTATAATATGGGTAGAAACATTGCGATCACTGTACCAAAGACCATCAAATGGGAACAGTATGAAAAGGAGATAGATGCTGTCAAGGATGGTGAGCAGGAAATGAATTACAGACTTCCCACTTTACCAAAGGATACAGAGGTGGGTGACAGGTGTTATATTTGTTATAATGGTCAGCTCATTGGTTGGATGGAAATAACAGGTATTTCCAAGAGAGATGGGTTTGAGTGTTCCACCACAGGAAGGAACTGGGATGAAGGAAACTACATATCCAGGTCCGGCGAGTTCCACTATTTGAAGAATCCTGTTCCTATGAAGGGATTTATGGGATACAGATATATTGACAAAAATTTAGATTAAAAATAAACTATTAAAATAAACTATTATGGAAAAATTAAAGAATTTAATTAATGTTTTAATGGATGAACCAACCAATGAAAACAAGAAAACACTTATTAATGAAACCTGGTTGTGGTTGGTTCATGAATATGATAGAACAGACATAAATCATGTTGCTTTATTGACAACAATAAAAAATGCCATTATTATTACTGACTAAATTTTGGATTAATCAGATTTTTTTATTATCTTTGTAATGGAAGAAGTAAAAGTTATACAGGTTGAGATGACAGAAGATGATGAGATAATGGTCGATGTCATTGATAAAGCACTTGATTATCTTGATAAGTATGGAGATTTCTTTTCAGAACCCATAACTGTTCAGGATATGAGAGATTGGTTGAAATCCAAATTACCTTCAAAGTATGTTTAAGAATTTATTTAAAAAGAATATGAAAGTAGAGAAATTACCAAGGGAAGAAGTCATCAAGAATTTCATTGAAGAGTTCTTGTATGATTTTCATTATCAGAGTACCAGACAGAATCTGGATGTTCCTGAACTGCCTGATGATGTCATTACCAGTATCATCAATGAGTACTTCAACAAGAAGACTCTCACGGAGGCCAACAAGTATGCCTATGAGATTCTTGATGAGTATGTCAAGGGTTCTTATTATGACATCAACTGGGATTTAGGAAGGGAAGAAGCAGAAAAGACCCCTGAATACAAGGCATGGAGAAGGCAATGTGACATCTCATCCCTTTGGTCTGACTGTAAGAGGATGAATGGTATTGAAGATACCTGGGTTGACTTGAATGGAAAGGCAAACACCAATGAGGAAGCAGCCAAGAAAGCAGCAGACAAGTGGTGTGAACTCATCTTTGGTTGGCATCTCCAGGACAACGGTGCCATCAATGAAGATCATGCCGGTGGGTTTATGGCCTGTGCCCTTGGTACTGTCCTTGCCAATAAAAGTAAGGAGAGGATTACAGAAGATGTGAAGAAGAAGGCTCACAGTCTTTTCTATGAATATTACTTGCGCCAGCTTCACTACAATGAAACCCACGACAAGAAAGACATTGACTGGTTGGTGGAGAACCTTCCTGATGATGACGAGAAAGACCCCTTTGACTGGAGGTATTTTGAGTTCAGGTGTGACCTTTATTGTGACTATGGTCCTGGAACACCCCTTTATCTCATCCTGGTGAATTCCGGTGTGGATAAGAGGGATGCTGGAAACATCTGCCCCTGGAAGACAGGAATTGACATCAGGGCAGTGGACAATGCGGTGATGTACAGAACTTATCAACATCAGGAAGAAATATAATGATACCAAAGGATATTTTTGAAGAAGCATTACTTGACACCAGGATGGATACTGAAGACGAAGAGCAGTTTGAGAAAGATGTCAAGGAAATGAATGAACACATAGAAGATTATTTACCATATGTTAGTGAATAAGAAAGAAAGAGAAACCACATCCAGGGTCAAGTTCATCTCTTACACAGGTGAATACCCTAACCTGTGTTCCGGTGTCCTTACCCTTGAGATAGATGGTAAGGAGTACAAGTTTGGTCATAACTATATGGAACACCATTATGACAAGGATGGTAATGGTTATTATGCTGATGAAGACCCTATGAATCCAAACTTCAATGCCTTCTGGTCTTCTGGTGGTCGTGTGACTTGTGATGGAGACTGGAACTGGAATGTTGAGACAGATGAGTGGGAGATTGATGTGAATGAACTTCCTCAACAGTTCTGGGATGTGGCAGAAGAGATAGATGAGGTGTTCAATGAGAATGTACAATATGGTTGTTGTGGTGGCTGTATTTAGACAATAATTGATATGGAATGTACTTATAAAAGACTGGAATATGATGACGGTGAGGTGATAGTCATTGAAGAACCAAAGAATGTGTTCTCCAAAGATTGTCCCAATGAGTGTTGTCTGACCTGTAAGCACTGTGAGAAACTCTGGACATATAGACAAGAATTCAAAGACACACATATTGGTTGCTGGCATGTATCCGATGAGTGTGGTGATGGTGACCATAGGTGGTGCATTGACACAGGAGACACCTTCAAATGTACTGACTGGATCCACAAAGATACAAAAATCACCCCTGAACTTGATTTCTGGACTTGTAGGTGTGATTGGAAGGATTACTTTGATTTCAGGATTATTGCAGACTGTGGAAGGGGACATGTGAGGGTTTCCTTCTACCCTGACCAGGTGATCATCTCTGATTTGTTTGTGAGGGAAGATTACAGGAACAAGAGGTTTGGTACCGCCCTTCTGGATTATGTTGATGAACTGATTGAGAAGTTTGGATCAGGTAAGGATGTTTGTATTACTCCATTGACCGATTGGGAAAGGGAATGGTACACAAAGAGAGGATATAAAATTGTAAATGAATAAAAAATGGAAAAACTAGATGCAATATTATGGAAAGGTGATAATCTCAAGGAGGTTATTGAATTCACAGGAAAAAGTTATAGGTTTAATGAATGGTTTCAATCTTGGGAAGAATTTGAAGAATATGTCAAGCAACATGACTATATAGTCAAGTTATTTAGCCCAGATGGACTTCAAGTAGATGTGTATCCAGGTACTTGGATAGTCAAACTTCCTGGAGGTTTTAATGTACCTGTTGTGAATTGTTGGCTTAGACAAAATATATAAAATGAAAGAAAAGGTTTTTAAACCAGAAGAACTGGAAAAGTTTGTACACGACCACATCCAGCAGAAGATAGATGCCAATGAACTACATCTGACTGGAATTGATTTTACTAATAAAAAGAATTTTGAAAGGGAGTTGGAGATATACCAGAATACTCTTCTTGAAGGTATTATCAATGGTATAGTGATGTGTGGGGGTAAAGTTGAAGGTATTGAAACAGATTAAGATATGGCACAGAAAGATAAAAAGTGGAAATTTTTATATGTATGGAAGCAGTGTCATGGTGCTTTCATCAAACCAAAGTTGAAGTGGTATTTCGGACCCTGGTGGAAGGAGGGTAATCTTCCTGTCTGGAGAAGGGGAAACACCATTCACTTTGGTAAGTACAAAGAAAGGAATAATACTTATGACTATGCCAAACTTGTGAGTTCAGAATGGACTGAAGAAGGAAAGAAGAATCATCCTATCCTTTCCAAACTGGTGAAACCTACTTATGAACTTCCTTATTGGTTGAGTTTCTATTTCTTCAACTCTGACATTATGTATAAGACCAAATGGAGTGAGGATGATTTCAGGTATGAATATCCTGCCCATATCACTTTGGTTATATTTGGTTTTGCCATTTCCGTGACTGCATATATCCCAAAGACTGATGAGAATGATTGGACTGTTCAGGATGACTATTGGGAATCACTTCTCACATTCAATCATTATGGTGGTGACATAAAGAAGACCAATGAAGTGATGGGATGGTGGAGTAAGCATAATGATAAAAAAATAAAGTTCAGGTTTCAACCAAGATTCCTTACAAGTTCAGTTGACAGGGATGACCTGGTTGCCCTTCAGGCAGAACAACTTGAGAAAATGGAAAATGAAGGTTCAGAAGAGAGTGAATAACTCTCTTCTTTTTGTTATTGCCAAATACAAAGTTTGACAAGACTTTGTTATATTTAGTATATGAAGACACACAAAATAACAGGCGATGTACATATGGATATAGACACTGTGTATGACATGGTAAACTACACAGAGTCTCTTGTTAATGGACTTGTAGAAGAATGGCAGGCTCAAAATCTTGGAGTTGATACAGAATATATGGAACTCCTTAATCTCCAGGAAGCAATGAAGACTGCTGTACATGATATATATAAAGTCAGGAATTGGAGAGAACCAAAGAGATTTTATGGTCTGCTTGCAGATATTTAACAATTAAATTATATTATTATGAATCTATTTGAAATTATTTTGGTTGCCCTTTTGGGTGTTTATGTTCTGTCAAGTCTTTATTTTGCCATCTCTGGAAGGATTCTTGCCATCAAAGACAGGAAGGAAGACCTGGAAAGAAGGAACAAGGATGAGGAATATGAGAATCAGTTGAACCTTCTCACAAAGCGTGTTGGTGAGGTTGCAACAGAGAATCATAATCTCAATATTAGTCTCAGGGAATGGCAGGTTGCATATTCTCAGTTGAAGAAAGAAAAAGAAGAATGGCAGAAGGAAGCTGAAAAACTGGCACAACCAGCAGCTCCAAAGAAGAGAAACACAAAGAAAGAAGTGAGTGAGTAATATGGAGAAGAAGGATGAAGTACAGGTGACCGCTGTCCAGGCCACTCCTTGGAAGAGGGCTCTCAATGCTGCCAGGAAGACAGTGGGAAAGAAACCATTGGACAAAGAACCGTCTGATGGGTGGAAGGGTTGGATGCTTCTTGCAGAACACTCTCCCATCAGGTTGGTAGAGTTTGACCTGTCCTTTGAGAAGATCCGTCAATGGGTCACTGTGCATATTGTCAGGCACTGGCTTGGATTCATCCCCTTTGTCCATTCCCAGAGACAGGATAGGAGACAACTGGACTGTGACAGGGATGAACTCCCACAGGGCTCTCTCAATGATATGGATGTTGCTGCCAATGCCCAGGCACTCATCAATGTGTCCAGGAAGAGACTGTGTTCAAAGGCATCCCCAGAGACCAGAATTGCCTGGCAGAGAGCAAAGAATGCCATAGGTGAGATAGACCCCATAATGGCATCCAAGATGGTCCCAAATTGCATTTATAGAGGTTTTTGTCCGGAGCATGAAACTTGTGGATATGCCTACACAGAGAAGTTCAAGAAAGACCTGGAGGAATACAGGAAGGAATGTACTGAACTCCACAAGAAGCAGTTTGAGGAACAAAAAATCATAAATACATAGTAATTAAATACTTATAATATGTTTCTAAAGAATTTTTTCAATGAACTCAAGGCTTGGCGCATTGTCAGGAGGGAATATAAGAAGAATAAAATCTTGTTTGAATCCATCGGTCTGAA
>JAEEGL010974178.1_pt1 | contig 12173 bp, 5 predicted proteins | sample 9134231 | NCBI WGS metagenome assembly JAEEGL01 (sample SAMN16246548, study PRJNA631951) | gut metagenome | biome: gut microbiome; feature: rumen; material: fiber-attached | host: Bos | place: Iran: Karaj | collected 2018-10
GCAGTCGTATGGGACATTCTGGAGAACGTAATGAAGGGCCACCCCGTGCTCCTCAACCGTGCTCCTACCCTCCACCGTCTCGGCATCCAGGCCTTCCAGCCCAAGCTCGTCGAGGGTAAGGCTATCCGCCTCCACCCCCTCGTCTGTACCGGTTTCAACGCCGACTTCGACGGTGACCAGATGGCAGTTCACCTTCCTCTGGGCAATGCCGCGATCCTTGAGGCTCAGCTGCTTATGCTCGGCTCGCACAACATCCTCAACCCCGCCAACGGTGCGCCTATCACCGTCCCTTCGCAGGATATGGTCCTCGGACTCTATTACATTACGAAGCAGATGGCCGGCGCAAAGGGCGAAGGACTCACCTTCTACGGCCCCGAAGAGGCTATCATAGCCTACAATGAGAAGAGGGTTTCCCTCCAGGCCAAGGTAAAGGTCCGCATGCCGGTTGACAAGTGCGACCTCAGCAAGGGATACCAGCTTGTGGAGACCACCACCGGACGCGTCATCTTCAACCAGGTGGTGCCCGACGAGGTGCCCTACATCAACACCCTCCTCAAGAAGAAGAATCTCCGCGACATCATCGGCGACGTGCTCAAGCACACAGGCGTGGCACGCACTTCCATGTTCCTCGACGACATCAAGAACCTCGGTTACAAGATGGCGTTCCAGGGCGGCCTCTCCTTCAACCTTGGCGACGTCATCGTGCCTGATGAGAAATCGGCCCTCATCGACAAGGGATACCAGGAGGTGGACAGCATCCAGGAGAGCTTCGACATGGGTCTTATCACCAACAACGAGCGATACAACAAGGTTATCGACGTCTGGTCCAAGACCAACAACGAACTTACCAAGATCGTCGAGAAGCAGATCGAGAACGACCACCAGGGCTTCAACCCCGTATATATGATGCTGGACTCCGGAGCCCGTGGTTCCAAGGAGCAGATCCGTCAGCTTTGCGGTATGCGAGGCCTGATGGCGAAGCCCCAGAAATCCGGTTCCACCGGCGCCGACATCATCGAGAACCCTATTCTTGCAAACTTCAAGGAAGGTCTGAGCGTCCTCGAGTACTTCATCTCCACCCACGGTGCCCGCAAGGGTCTTGCCGATACCGCCCTCAAGACTGCTGACGCAGGATACCTGACCCGCCGTCTGGTCGACGTCTCCCACGACGTGATCATCAACGAGGAGGACTGCGGCACCCTCAGGGGCCTTATCGCAACAGCCATCAAGGACAAGGACGAGGTGGTCGAGTCCCTCGGCGAGAGAATCCTCGGCCGTACTTCCGTCCACGACATCTACAACCCTCTTACCGGTGAGCTTATCATCCATTCCGGTGAAATGATCACCGAGGATATCGCCGACCTGATCGAGAGCCTGCCTATCGAGCAGGTGGAGATCCGTTCGGTCCTCACCTGCGAATCCCGCAAGGGCGTCTGCGCAAAGTGCTACGGACGCAACCTGGCTACGGGCCGCATGGTCGAGAAGGGAGAGGTCGTAGGCGTCATCGCGGCACAGTCCATCGGCGAGCCTGGTACACAGCTTACCCTGCGTACGTTCCACGTCGGTGGTACCGCATCGAACGTCGCATCCGAGAGTGAAATCGTCTCCAAGTATGAGGGCCGCCTCGACTTCGAAGACCTCAGGACCATCGTCAAGAGCGACGACAAGGGCGACCACATCATCGTGGTGAGCCGTGCTACCGAGCTCAAGATCGTCCACCCTGTCACCGAGATCACCCTCGCGCAGTACAACATCCCTTACGGAGCCGAACTCTTCAAGGCTGACAAGGATCTTGTCGTCAAGGGCGACCGCATCTGCACCTGGGATGCTTACAACGCGCTGACCATCACCGAAATATCCGGTAAGGTCGCATACGAGAACCTCATCGAGGGCGTAACCTTCAGGGAAGAGTCAGACGATGAATTCTCGGTACACCGCGAGAAGGTCATCATCGAGTCCCGCGACAAGTCGAAGAACCCGAACATCAAGATTCTGGATGCCGCAGGAAACGAACTCAAGCAGTACAACCTGCCTGTCGGAGCGCATATCATGGTAGAGAACAACCAGGATATCCAGGCCGGCGACATAATCCTCAAGATCCCTCGCGCAGTCGGAAAGTCCGGCGATATCACCGGCGGTCTGCCGCGCGTCACGGAGCTCTTCGAGGCCCGCAACCCTTCGAACCCCGCTATCGTCTCCGAGATCAACGGCGAGGTTATCATGGGCAGCCTGCGTCGCGGTAACCGACAGATCATCATCAAGAACAAGAGCGGAGAGACCAAGGAGTACCTGGTACCCGTCTCCAAGCAGATACTTGTCCAGGAGAACGACTACGTCAGGGCGGGAATGCCCCTCTCCGACGGCGCCGTCTCCCCTACCAACATCCTCGAGATCCAGGGTCCTGTCAAGGTTCAGGAGTACATCGTGAACGAGATCCAGGCCGTGTACCGTATGCAGGGTGTTAAGATCAACGACAAGCACTTCGAGATCATCGTGCGCCAGATGATGCGCAAGGTGGAAATCGTGGATCCGGGCGACACCCGCTTCCTCGCCGAGCAGCTTGTGGACAAGTGGGAGTTCATGGACGAGAACGACTCCATCTTCGACAAGAAAGTGGTTCTCGATCCGGGCGACAGCAAGGAACTCCACCGCGGACAGATCGTCACCGTACGCAGGCTCCGCGACGAGAACTCGATGCTCAAGCGTCAGGACCTCAAGCCCGTGGTTGCACGCGACGCAGTTCCCGCAACCTCCAAGCAGATCCTGCAGGGTATCACCCGCGCCGCACTGAAGACCAACAGCTTCATGTCGGCTGCATCCTTCCAGGAGACCACCAAGGTGCTCAGCGAAGCCGCTATCCGCGGTAAGGTCGACACCCTCGAAGGCCTCAAGGAGAATGTCATCTGCGGTCACCTGATTCCCGCCGGAACGGGCCAGAGAGACTTCGACAAACTCATCGTCTATTCGATGGACGACTACCGCAGGCTGATGGCCGGAAGGGCCGCAGCCGAGAATGCGGAATAGTCCTAGCGAAGTAACTGACAAACCCCGGGTATGAGCCCGGGGTTTTTGTTTTACAGTTAAACGCCAAAAGAAAGGCCGTTCGAAAGGAACGGCCTTTTTTATCAAGGTATTACCTACTACTTCTTAGGCAGAGTATTTGCCCAGCCTTCGTTCTGGGTAACACCGAAGTTTGCGTTGATCTCGGCATCAGGAATAGGATAAACCAGATTCGAGATATCGTAGTTATTGTACTGGAACTTCACGTTGGGAGCACCGTAAGCATTGACGCCAACGGGATCACCCCAGCGACGGAGGTCCCAAAGACGGAGACCTTCCTGGAAGAGCTCGCGTGCGCGCTCGTCCTTGATGAAGGCGAGGATACCTGCCTTGTCGGAAGGAAGGTTGGCAACGCTTGTGATAGCGGTGTTACGCTTTGCAACGGTGAGGAGAGCGTTCTGTGCATCGGTGAGGGAACCGCCCTGTGCGGAAGCCTCGGCAATGATGAGGTACATCTCAGGAGCATTGACCAGATAGTTGGTTCCTACTGCCGAATTACCGGAAGCATGGTTGAACTTGCCGGCGCCGAAGATAGGAACGATATCAGAGCTGGTGGAAGCCCAGGTGAAGATAGATGTACGGATATCAGTATCAGCATACATAGCCAGCAGCTTGGGGCTGGGGCTGAAGTTGTATGTGCTCCAGAGGGTACCGCAGGAGTTTGCGGACCAGTTCTGGTTGGTATTGATATCGAGCATGAAGAAACTCTCGGTGTTGGAAGAGCCACCTGCGAAAAGCTTTGCGTAATCAGCAGCAGTGTAAGCAAGCGTAGGGTTGCCGGCTGCTGCAAGAGCCTCCTGAGCGGCGGTCTTGGCTGCGGACCAGTTCTCCATATAGAGGTTTGCGCGGGCCTTGATGCCCTTGACAGCTGCAAGTCCGATGAAGAAAGGATCTCCAGTGTCACCGCCTGCTGCATTGAAGTGAGCCTCAGCGCTTGCGAGGTCAGCGAAAATCTGGGTGTAGGTCTCGCCGATGGTGGAACGGGTAACATCAGTGAAGGGAACGACGGTTTCCTTGTCGAGAACGACGATACCGGGCTGTGAGGTAAAGTCCTTGCCATTGACCTTTGCCTGATGGCAGAAGACATTGACAAGAATAAGGTCGGCATAAGCGCGGAGCGCATAAGCCTGAGCGATATCGAGGTCGAGTTCCTCTTTCTCGGCATCAGTTGCTTCTGCATAAAGTTCGAGGCCTGCATTGATGACGCGGGTAGAGTTGTCAATGACTTTGTAACCATAGTTCCAGATATAACCGAGGTAGGTATCGGTAGGTCTTACGGAGTACTGATAGATACCATCCCAGTGACCGGTCTGAGTGTTCCAGTAAGTGATATCGGTAGGGATATCACCGATGCTGGTAGCATAGTTTCCTGAGAAATACCTGTTGAAAAGGCGGTTATAGATACCGACTGTAGCGGTACTGATATTGGCTACCTTGTCGAGACCCGTATCGACGTCGATACCACCGTAGTATTCAGTCTCGAGGAAGTCAGAGCATCCTGCCATCACGACGAGGAGGCAAGAGCAAAGTAACGAGTTTATGAGTTTTTTCATAATAGTCATCTTTACAGTTGATTAGAATGTAATCTGAATACCGCCGACAAAATTGGTGACGCCGGGGAACTGCCATGAGATAAGACCGCTTTCATAGGTATCGGGAGTCCAGCCTACGAAGTCTTTGTTGGTAAGAGTATAGAGATTGTCACCAGAAACATAGACGCGGAGTTTCTCGATCATAATCTGCTTGGTCCACTTCTGAGGAAGGGTGTAACCGATGGTCACGTTGTTCAGACGGAGGAAGTCCGACTTGTAGAGGAAGCGGGAAGAATCACCGCTGGATGCCTGATACGGGTCACCTATGATATACTGGGGATACTTCGCATTCTTGTTATCCTCTGTCCAGCTGTTCTTGGCCATAATCTCCAAAGGGATGCGACGGGACATACCCCAACCTGTGAAGGATGCGCCATAGTCATAGACCTTGCCGCCAAGACGGTAGTTGAATGCGATATTCACATCGAGTCCCTTCCAGTTGAAGCTGGTTCCGAAACCACCGAGCACGAAAGGATCGGCGGAGCCGAGACGGCGCTGGCCTGCCTCGGCAAAGTTGGATGTTGTTTCTGTTCCTTCTTCGCCCTTATACCAGAGAGGTTCACCGGTTTCAGAGTTGACACCAACATATTCGGGAAGATAGAACATACGGTAAGGAGAGTTCTCTTCGATGATATAGTAGCTACCGGTAATAGGATCACCGTTGAGTTTGATGACCTTGTTCTTGTTGAAGGTAGCGTTGGCATAAGCACTCCAGCGCATGTCACGGGTCTCGATGATGGTACCGTCAAGCGAGAGCTCGACACCGCGGTTGCGGATCTTACCGATATTCTGGTACATGGAGGACATACCTGTAGTCAGGGACAGAGGCACGCTGTAAAGAGCCGAAGAGGTGACCTCGTTGTAGAAATCCACGTTGAGGTTGAGCCTGTTGAAGAAGGAGAGCTCGGTACCTACATCGAACTTGTTGGAAATCTCCCAGGTAAGGTTAGGGTTACTTACGGAAGAGGGAACCATACCGGAATTGCTGTGATAGTTGGCACCCGACTCGTAGAAACCGCGGGCTGCATAGAAACCGATATCCTGGTTACCGACGGTACCGTAGGAAACCTTGAGGGCACCGTTGGTCAGGACGTCGTTGCGGAGGAACTCCTCGTTGGTGAAGTTCCACTTCGCACCGACAGACCAGAAGTTAGCCCAGCGGCGGTTCGAACCGAAGACGGAGGAACCGTCGCGACGGAACGAAGCGGAGAGGTTGTAACGGTTGTCGTAGCCATAGTGTGCGTCCACGAAGAAGGACGAGAGGTTAGCCTCGCTCTGATAGTACTCGGAATCCCCCCATGAACCGACAGTGGTAAGCAGACGCATACCTGCGGTTGCGAACGGGAAGTCCTCTCCGGAGTAGTATTCGTACCAGTACTTCTTCATCTGGATCTCCTGGCCTGCGAGGATGTTGACATTGTGTACATTGGCGAGAGTATGGTTCCAACCGACGACATTATTCCAGGTAATGGTGGTAGTCTGGGAGTTGTACTGCTGGCCAAGTCCGTTGTAGTTGATACCCTGATTGTTGTAAACTGCGCTCCAATAAGCATACTCGCGCATGCCGTAGATATTCGCGCCGAGGGTGGTCTTGAAGTAGATGCCCTTGCCGAAGTCTATCTGAAGACTGGGGTTGAGGTTGATGGTGGTAGCCTTCTGCTCAGAAATATCACCAAGTTCTTCGTCCCAAACTGCGATAGGGTTGTAAGTGAAACGTGTATTGTAGCTGCCGTCTTCCTCATAGAAAGGATAGAAAGGCTGGGTCTGGGTCTCAGCGCCCACGATCGCATTGGTCATCGAACCTCCGGTGCTCTGGCTGAAGCCGGTCTTCGCGGAAGAAGAATAAGCAGCATTGAGGGCGAAGGTGAACATCTTGAACCTGCTTGAGAGGTTGACACGGCCTGAATAGCGCTTGAAGTCGGAACCGATGACGATTGCATCGTTGTCCATATAGCCCATGCTGACATAGTAGTTGGTAGAGCCCTGCTGGCCGTTGACGCTCAGGCTGTAGTCCTGATACTGGCCTTTGCGCATCACCTTGTCGAGCCAATCATAGCTGGTCTTGCCGTCCCAACCGTACTGCGAGTACAATTTGGTCAGACTTGTAACTGCAGCATCATAGGAAGGCTGCTGTCCGGCAGCGACATAACCCTTTGCATAGAGATCCAGGGTAGTAGCTGCGTCAGCGAACTTCATGTTGTTGTTGGCCACTGTCGAGAAGCCCTTCTTGACATCGAGGTTGATGTTGAAATTGCCCTTGTTACCCTTCTTGGTAGTGATGATGATGACACCGTTCGCAGCGCGTGCACCGTAGATAGCGGTAGCGGCAGCATCCTTGAGGACGGTAACGCTCTCGATATCGTTAGGGTTGATCGAGGACATAGGGTCGATAGGGTTGTTGTTGCTCGAGCTCATTGCGTCATAATCGGAGTTCATCGGCATACCGTCGATGACATAGAGAGGCTGGGTACCGGAGTTGAGCGATCCGCGGCCGCGGACGAGGACCGATCCCCATACACCGGGCTGGCCGGTGGAGTTAGCCATCTGGACACCGGTGACGGTACCCTCGAGGGCTTTCATAAAGTTTGCATCGCTCTTGCGCTCGATGGACTCACCCTGGACCTTTGCTGCAGATCCGGTGAATGCCTCACGGCGCTGTGCGCCGTAACCGGTGAAGACCACTGCTTCGAGTGCTTCGGCATCGCTTGCGAGCATGACTTTCACTACAGGCTTAGCCTCTACTTCGAGAGTCTTCATACCGATGTAGGAAATCCTGAGGATGGCGTTTGCAGGAACATTGTCAAGAACAAAATCACCGTTTACATCGGTGCTTGCTCCTATCCTTGTCCCTAAAACTTGTACGGAAGCGCCGATCACGGAAAGACCGTCGTCCGCCGAAGTTACATTACCCCTTACCTGAATGTTCTGTCCGAAAGCCGTAGCAGAAACAACAAGCATGAGGCATGTCAAAAGAAATCTCATTCTTTTCATACGATTTTTTTTAGGTTAATAATAGGTGATTTATTGAATTTGTATTCGTCTTCTCAAATTGCGCTATTATACTAAACTCGGCAAATATAATAAATTATTTTTAATTCGCTAATTTTCTGTTGGAAAAGAACCATATTATACGAGATAATTACGATTATAAAACAAAACCACTTTAATTGTTATTGAGAAAGAAATCGTTTGACGCGAGAATAATGCATAAAAAAGATAACCATTGCAGCAATAATCGTTTATTTGTTAATTTTGCAATATGATAGGTGTATATGATTCGGGGGAGGGCGGAAAGTCTGTCCTCAAAGAGCTTCTGAAGCTCATGCCGTGGGAAGATTTCATTTACTACGGCGACAAGGCCTACTGTCCTTACGGCCCGAAGTCACCGGAATTCATCATAAGCCGCGCATGCGCCGTCACCGACTTCCTCATAGAGAAGGGATGCGAAGTAATAGTGGTGGCCTGCAACACCGCCACCGCCGCAGCAATCAGTTATCTGCGTGAACATTACGATATCCCCTTCGTCGGAATGGAGCCGGCCGTCAAGCCGGCAGTTCTCCATTCCAAGAGCGGAGTGGTCGGAGTGCTTGCCACCGCCGGCACCTTCAAGGGGAAACTCTACCTCAACACCCTGGCCCGTTTCTCGGGCAATGTAAAGGTCATAGAACGGATCGGGGAAGGACTTGTAGAAACTGTCGAGAAAGGTATCCTCGACGGCCCTGAGGTCGAAAAACTGGTCCGCAAGTGCATCAATCCGATGCTGAAGGCCGGCGCCGACCACATAGTGCTCGGATGCACCCACTACCCTTTCCTCCAGCCCGTCATCGAACGCATCGCGTGCCCGGGAGTCACCGTCGTGAACCCCGCCCCCGCCGTTGCCGCCCAGACCCTCCGCGTCCTCTCGGGCATAAAAAAGACAGAGCCCTCCGATAAGGAAGGCTCCGTCGAATTCTGCTATTCAAGCAAGGATTAGAGAATACCCTGCTCAAGCATTGCGGTAGCGACCTTCATGAAGCCGGCGACGTTTGCGCCCTTCACGTAGTCGATGGTGCCGTCAGCCTTGCGGCCGTACTTCACGCACTGCTCGTGGATGCTCTTCATGATCCAGTGAAGCTTAGCGTCAACCTCTTCGCCTGACCATGCCAGGTGAGCGGCGTTCTGGGTCATCTCGAGACCGGAGGTAGCAACACCACCTGCGTTGACAGCCTTACCGGGAGCGAAGTAAACGCCATTGTTCTGGAAGAACTTGATAGCGCCGGGCTGGCAACCCATGTTGGAGACTTCGCAGCAGCACCAGCAGCCGTTAGCCTTCAGTTCCTTAGCGTCGTCCTCGGAGAGCTCGTTCTGGAATGCGCAAGGGAGAGCGATGTCGCAAGGAACGCTCCAAGCCTTCTTGCCAACGGTGAACTTAGCCTTGCCGGGGAACTTGTCAGCCATATCCTGAACCTTGTTGCGGTTGGATGCACGCATAACGAGCATGTAGTCGATCATCTCGTCGGTGATGCCGTCAGGAAGTTCGCAGACACCGTCAGGACCGGAGATAGCAACGACCTTGCCGCCGAGCTGATTGGTCTTGATGGCAGCGCCCCAAGCCACGTTACCGAAGCCGGAGAGAGCGACCTTCTTACCCTTGATATCCTTGCCGTGCTCCTTGAGGAGGTTCTCCACGAAGTAGAGAGCGCCGAAACCGGTAGCCTCAGGACGGAGGATCGAGCCACCCCAGGTAGCACCCTTACCGGTGAGGACACCGGTGTTGTACTCGCGGGCGAGCTTCTTGTACATACCGTACATGTAACCGATCTCACGTCCGCCAACGCCTACGTCACCTGCAGGGACGTCGGTGTCGGGACCGATGCACTTCCAGAGCTCAGTCATGAATGCCTGGCAGAAACGCATGATTTCTGCATCGCTCTTTCCAACGGGGTCAAAGTCGGAACCACCCTTTGCACCGCCCATAGGGAGAGTGGTGAGGGAGTTCTTGAAGATCTGCTCGAAGCCGAGGAATTTCAGCATCGAGAGGTTGACTGCCTTGTGGAAACGGAGACCGCCCTTGTAGGGACCGATCGCGCTGTTGAACTGAACGCGGTAACCGAGGTTGACCTGGACTTCGCCCTTATCGTCCACCCACGCTACGCGGAAGGTGAAGATACGGTCAGGCTCGACGATACGCTCGACGATCTTTGCCTTCTCGAACTCGGGATGCTGGTTGTAGATTTCTTCGATGGATTCGAGGACCTCCTCAGCTGCCTGGAGGAACTCTTTCTCTTCAGCGTGCTTCTCACGAAGCTTCGCCATAATGTCAGCTGCTTTCATAAATTAACAGTTAGTATTTGTTGTGAATATTGATTTTGATGGTTTACTTGACAGTCCAGGTGGAACCGCTCTTGAGCAGTTCGTCCACGCAGGTGATGGGAGACTTTGCCTTAACCTCTGCGAGCTGGTCGCGTACGCGGTCGTCATAGGTAGGCTCAGCGACGTCACGGATGACACCGAGTGCCACGGGGAAGTCGGGGTACTTCATATTGATGAGCTGGCTCTGGACGGAGGTATCCTCGCAGTGAGCGTCGTGGACGAGAAGCTTGTCGACAGTGATGCCGTTCTCGCCGATCTTGACCACCTTGAGTTTGCCGTTCTCCATGATCAGACCCTTGTCCTTGTCCTTGCCGAAGACCATGGGCTGGCCGTGACGCAGGACGATGGTGCGGTCTGCGCGGACCTCGCGGTCAGCGATCTGGCTGTGTGCGCCGTCATTGAAGATGACGCAGTTGGTCAGCATCTCGCAGATGGAGCAACCGTCGTGCTTTGCAGCGGCAACGAAGATCTCCTGGTTGAGAACCATCTCTGCATCGAGGCTGCGGGCGAAGAAGGTGCCGCGTGCGCCGAGTACGAGGGCTCCGGGAGTGAAAGGATTCTCGACGGTTCCGTAAGGGGAGGTCTTGGTGATCTGTCCCAGCTTGGAGGTCGGGGAATACTGTCCCTTGGTCAGACCGTAGATCTGGTTGTTGAAGAGGATTACGTTGATGTCGATGTTACGACGGATGGCGTGGATGAAGTGGTTGCCACCGATAGCGAGGGCGTCACCGTCACCGGTTGCCTCCCACACGCTCAGGGTGGGGTTTGCCACCTTTACGCCGGTAGCGATCGGCATAGCGCGGCCGTGGATGCTGTGGAATCCGTAGGTATCCACATAGTAAGGAAGACGGGACGAGCATCCGATACCGGAAATGACTACTACCCTCTCCTTGCTGTAACCGAGATCTTCGCAGACGGTGGGGAGAGCCCTGGTGAGAGCTGCGAGGATGGCGTGGTCACCGCAACCCGGGCACCAACGGGGCTCCTGGTTGCTCTTGAAGTCTTGTGCTGTATATTTCATAGTTGTCTCCTCCTTATTAAAGATTATTGATTCCGTCAACGATTTCCTTCACGATGAAAGGCTGGCCCTGGACCTTGTTGATCTGTTTGAACTGGAACTGAGGGAAATTGGCTCTCAGGTAGTTTGCAAACTGGCCGCTGTTGAGCTCGCATACTACGAGGTTCTTGTAGTTAGCGAAGATTTCAGCAGTGTTCTTAGGCAGAGGGAGGATGTAGTCGAAATGGGTGAGAGCGACATCCTTGCCTTCATTCTTGAGTTCGTGATATGCGGAGAGGAGATGTCCGAAGGTACCGCCCCAGCCGATGATCAGGGTATCGCCCTTTGCAGGTCCGAGGACAGTCTGGTCGGGAATGTAGTTAGCTACGCGCTGAACCTTCTCTGCACGCTCTGCAACCATCTTTGCGTGGTTCTCAGGGTCGGAGGAGATTACACCTGCGGTGTTCTTCTCAAGACCGCCGACGCGGTGCTCGAGGCCGGGCTTGCCGGGAACCGCCCAGTAGCGTGCCATGGTCTCGGGATTCCTCTTGAAGGGCTGGAACTTGCCTTCGCAGGAGTCGATGACGGGAGCCTTGATTTCAGGATAGTCCTTCATTGAAGGAATCTTCCAGGGCTCGGAGCCGTTGCCGAGGAAGCCCTCGGAGAGGAGGACGACGGGCATCATATGCTCGAGAGCGAGCTTGGCTGCATAGAAAGCTGCATCGAAGCAGTGGCTCGGGGAGTGAGCTGCGACAACGCAGATGGGGCTCTCACCGTTACGGCCGTAGAGGACCTGGTTGAGGTCGGTCTGCTCGGTCTTGGTAGGGATACCGGTCGAAGGGCCGCTGCGCTGAACGTCGACGATGACGAGAGGGAGCTCGGTGATCATTGCCAGACCCATAGCCTCGCTCTTGAGGGAGATACCGGGGCCGGAGGTGGTGGTCACTGCCAGGTTGCCTGCGAAGGATGCGCCGATGGCGGTGCAGATACCTGCGATCTCATCCTCGCACTGTACGGTCTTCACGCCGAGGTTCTTGTGGATTGCAAGCTCCTCGAGGATGTTGGTGGCGGGGGTGATAGGGTAAGAACCGCAGAACAAGGGAATACCGCTCTTCTCGGAAGCGGCGATCAGACCCCATGCGGTAGCCTGGTTACCGTTGATGTTGCGGTAA
>JAEEGL011295201.1_pt1 | contig 12173 bp, 12 predicted proteins | sample 9134231 | NCBI WGS metagenome assembly JAEEGL01 (sample SAMN16246548, study PRJNA631951) | gut metagenome | biome: gut microbiome; feature: rumen; material: fiber-attached | host: Bos | place: Iran: Karaj | collected 2018-10
AAATCACGTGCTCTGGCCAACTGAGCTAAAGAGGCGGGTGGACGAGCTGACTGTATCGCGCCGCTACAACCAAGTACCCTTGCTGCGTTCCCACCCTGGGGGATTCCGAGGGAGCTGGCCGTACAGGACTCGCCCGTGTTTATGCTGCCGATTTTCTCGAAAGCGGGTGCAAAGGTACAATAAAAAAGTGAGAAGCGAGAAGTGAAAAGTGAAAAGTTTGTTGTTTTTAACTATTTTTTGAGACAAACCACACGTTATATGCAAGAAAATGCGTATTTTTGCACCTTGAAAGTGTAAAATGTTAAAAATGACCGCACCAGAATATTTACAACTGAAAGCTTTCGCTCGACAAGACGGAGCATTGCTTGCTCTGCTTTGGGTATCGTCGTTCTTATTATATATAATAGGTATAACGAACGAGATGCTTGGTTTGGCTGCTTTCATACTGATGGTTTACACCCCCATCTTTGTGGGAAGCCGTCTGGGCAAGTTTCGAGACTATGGGCTTGAGGGGCTTATCTCCTTCCGTAGAGGATATGCCTATAGTGTGCTCGTGTTCTTCTATGGGGGCGTACTATTTGCATTGGCTCAGTATCTCTATTTCGCCTATATGGACAACGGATATCTGCTGACACAGTTTTCGAAGATGGTGACTTCCGACGAGGCCCGTCAGGTGTTGCAGCAATATGGTATGACTGAGATGATGGAGGAGAGTCTGAAAGAGATGTCGACCATCCGCCCGATTGACTATGCACTGAACATGCTGACCATCAATATCTCGCTGGGACTAATACTGGGCATCCCCATTAGTATGATTATGCAGCGCAGCACGGTGAAAGTGAAAAGTGAAGAATGAAAAGTGAATAAAATGGATATATCAGTTGTTATACCTCTTTATAATGAGGATGAATCGATTCCCGAACTCTATGCTTGGATAGAGCGGGTAATGAAGGAGAACAACTTCAGCTATGAGGTGATTTTCATCAATGATGGTTCTACCGACCGTTCATGGGAGATTATCTCTGAATTGAACCAGAAACAGCCCGAAGTGGTGAAGGGTATCAAGTTCCGTCGTAACTACGGCAAGAGTCCTGCACTCTATTGTGGTTTTGAGCAGGCTCAGGGCGATGTGGTGATTACGATGGATGCAGACCTGCAGGACTCGCCAGACGAGATCCCTGAATTATATCGTATGATTAAGCAGGAAGGTTACGATCTTGTTTCGGGCTATAAGCAGAAACGTTATGATCCCATTTCTAAGACCCTTCCCACGAAACTCTTCAACGCAACGGCTCGTAAGATCAGCGGCATTAAGAACTTGCATGATTTTAACTGTGGTCTGAAGGCCTATCGCAAGGCTGTGGTGAAGAATATCGAGGTCTATGGCGAGATGCATCGTTATATTCCTTATCTGGCCAAGAATGCCGGATTTGACAAAATCGGCGAGAAGGTAGTTCAGCACCAGGCACGCAAATACGGCTCATCCAAGTTCATGGGTTTGAACCGTTTTGTCAATGGCTATCTCGATCTGTTGACACTCTGGTTTTTGTCAACGTTTGGCAAGAAACCGATGCACGTATTCGGATTCTTGGGTACCATCATGTTCTTCATCGGTTTTGTGGCAGCTTTCTGGATTGGTGCTGATAAGCTGTGGTGTCTGGCTAATCATATTCCCCAGCGACTCGTGACGGACTCTCCTTTCTTCTATATTGCACTGACGATGATGATGATTGGTACGCAATTGTTCCTTACAGGATTTCTCGGCGATCTTATCAGCCGTTCATCCAGCGGACGCAACGACTATCAAATAGAGGAGATGATATGAGGAAACTGTTGTATCTGATGTTGGTGATGCTGATGGCGGCCTGTTCGAGCATAGACTGTCCTGTCGATAACGTCGTGGAGAGCAGATATGCTATTATGGACAGTGAGGGCGATAAGCTGACACTATCTGATTCGATAACGGTCTGGTCAACGCGTGCCAACGGTGAGGATACCATCCTTTTAAATCATGGTGTCGATATTGACCATTTCGCACTCCAGATCAGTTACTCCCATCCTGAGGATATCCTTTATTTCAGTTTTGACAATACGACGGTGGAAGATGATGTAACCACCAGATTTCATCGTCAGGATACGGTGTGGGTGAAGAAGGATGATTATCCCAGCTTTGAGTCAGTGGATTGTAGCGCTGTGTTCTTCCATACGCTGACAGGTGTGCGATATACGCGCAATTATATAGATTCCATCGTGATAAAAAATCCATCAGTGACTTATGATCCAAATACGGTTCATTTCTATTTCTATCCGAAGACTGATTTTTAGTCTGTTGTTTCTGATGGCTGTTACGTCAGCATCGGCTCAGGTGAAGTTCTTCTCTTTCCAGAAAGACTCCATCCCCACATTTCGTGGCTTTGCCGTTTCGTTTGATCTGGTAGGCGCCGGACTGATGCAGTTCTCTGATAACGGACAGTATGAAGGTGCATTGCGCGTGAATCTACACGATGAATGGTTCCCTATTATAGAGGCAGGTTTGGGTAAGGCTGATCATGATGATGATGTGACACACATCCATTACAGCACCTCTGCACCTTATTTCCGCATTGGTATCGACAAGAACATGCTGAAAGATAAACATGGTCCGTACCGTCTGTACGTAGGTCTTCGTTATGCCTTTACTTCTTATAAGGTGGATATCTCTCGTCCAGACTTCCTTGATCCCACATGGAGATGGGATACGAGTTATAGTATCAAGGATCTGGCCTGCAACTATCATTGGATTGAAGCTGTGGTAGGTGTTGATGCCAAGGTGTTCGGACCGCTGCATCTGGGCTGGAGCTTCAGGTATAAGCGTAGGATATCTCACTCAGATGGAAATCTTGAAAGGACTTGGTATGTGCCAGGCTTCGGACTTTATGGAGATACTCGTTTGGGAGGTACATTTAATGTGATTGTCGATATCTAAATCCTGATTAATACTCAGATAACGATGGACGAGAAACAGAAAAAACGGCTGATGTGGCAACTGCCATTCTTGACATTTCTGATCGTAGGGACGATTCTGATTATCCGTCAGCAACAGAATGTTCCTTATCAGAAAAATGCAGACTTCATTTTCGGCACTTCCTATCATATCTCCTACCAGTATGATTCCGATTTGTCTGCGGACATCAAGGCAGAGCTGATGAAGGTTGATAAGTCACTATCGCCATTTAACAAGGAATCGATTATCACCGCTATTAACGAGAACAAGGATGTAGAGCCTGACTCGATGTTTCTTGATGTCTATCATCTGGCCGTGCAGATCTCAGAGGATACTGATGGTGCATTCGACATTACAGTGGCTCCGCTGGTGAATGCTTGGGGCTTTGGTTTCAAGCAAGGTACAGAGCCATCCAGTAATCAGGTGGATAGTCTGAGACAGATTGTAGGCTATCAGAAAGTGTCGTTTGAGGATGGTCGTATCAAGAAACAGGATCCGCGTGTGATGTTGGATTGTTCTGCTATTGCCAAGGGCTATGGCTGCGATATGGTGGCCAGGTTCCTGCGCGGCCGTGGGGTTAAGAATTTCATGGTGGAGATTGGTGGCGAAGTGGTGACCTGTGGCCTGAATCCTGACCGTCAACCCTGGAGGGTTGGCGTAACGAAGCCTTCTGATGACTCGTTGAGCACGAGTCATGAGTTGCAGACTATCCTGAACGTGACCGACAAGGCGATGGCTACCAGTGGTAACTATCGTAACTTCTATTATAAAGGTGGTAAGAAATATGCGCACACCATCGATCCCAAGACTGGCTATCCTGTGCAGCATAACATTCTTTCTGCTACTGTCCTTGCCAAAAGTTGTGCAGAGGCCGATGCCTATGCGACTTCTTTTATGGTGATGGGACTTGAGAAGGCCCAGAAGGTGATGGAACGTCATCCTGAACTGATGGCCTATATTATTTATAGTGACCAAAACGGCGAGAATGCCATCTGGTATTCGCCCTCTCTTCAGGAGAAAATAGCGGAATAGCATGCCTACACTCCAGATATATGACCAGTTGCTGCAGTTCCCTCTGTTTCAGGGAATGAGTCGCGATGATCTGGAAATCGTGGCAGGACATACGCGCTTTGGTTTTACCAAGATGCCTGCAGGAAAACAAGTGCTGAAAAACGGTAGTGCGTGTCAGCAGATGTTTTTCCTGATTAACGGTTCAGTGAAGATTCAGTCGTATGCTGATGACAACGGCTACTCGGTAGAGGAAACCGTCACAGCGCCGTATCTCCTTCAGCTGGAGTCTGCCTTCGGCTATTATCAGCGCTACACACATGATTTCACGACGACCACTGACGTGAATTTCTTATTGTTAGACAAGGAAGAGGTTGTCAGACTGTCAGAGGATTTCCTCGTGTTCCGCCTGAACCTGATGAATCTGATAGCGACTCAGACACAAAAACAGCTGCTGCAACTGTGGCGACGGGTTCCTGTCTCGCTGCAAGAACGTATCAGTCGTTTCTTCATCCAGCGTTGCGCTTATCCCGCAGGCCCTAAGGTGTTCAATATCCTGATGGAACGGTTGGCAGAGGAACTGAACGACAGTCGTCTGAATGTGTCCAGGGCCTTGAATCAGATGCAGCGCGATGGTTTAATTGAACTGCATCGTGGTAGGGTGGTTATCCCCCAACTGGAGCGATTGATGTTTTAGAATACGTATTATATCATATAATGACAATGAGTGAGAATAAAGAGCGAATGAATACTTTTTTCCAGCCTTATCAGACACCACACGATACGGCTCCCTTCGACCGTATCCGCCTGGAGGATTTCGAGGAGGCCATGCTTGAAGGCATCAGGCGCGATGATGAGCAGATAGAGAAGATTATCAATAATCCTGAGAAGCCGACTTTCGACAACACGATTATCAGTGTTGATGACGAGAAGGACGGAGAGAATTATTATGATCTGCTGTCGCGCGTGTCAACGGTGTTCTTTAATCTGCTTTCCGCTGAGACCAACGACGAGATGGATGCCATGGCCCAGAAGATGAGTCCGATCTTAACGAAACATGCCAATGATATTCGCCTGAACGAGCAATTATTCGAGCGCATCAAGTATGTGCATCGCCATCATCGTAAACTGTCGTCAGAGGAACAGAGGTTGCTGGATAATTGCTATGACGGCTTTGTGCGTAGTGGTGCCTTGCTTGATGCTGCAGGTAAGGAACGTCTGCGCCAGCTGACGGAGGAGGCATCAATGCTCGGACTCCAATTCTCGCAGAATCTGCTCAAGGAAAACAAAGCCTATACCCTTCATATTACGGATGAGGCTCAGCTCGACGGTCTGCCTGAGACAGCCCGTGAAGCCGCAGCGCTTGCAGCGAAGGAACAGGAGAAAGATGGATGGGTATTTACCCTCGACTTCCCTTCTTACTCGCCCTTTATGACCTACAGCACCCAGCGCGAATTACGTCGCCAGATGTATATGGCGAAGAATACGGAATGTACGCACGACAATACAGAGAATAATATCGAGATATGTAAACGGCTCATTAACCTGCGTCGTGAAATCGCTCAGCTGTTAGGACATAAGACCTATGCCGACTATGTGCTGAAGCACCGTATGGCGGGAAATGTGCGTAATGTCTACAAACTGCTCAACGACCTGATAGCAGCTTACAAACCTACAGCCCAGAAGGAAATCAAGGCTATTGAGAAAATGGCGAAGAAACTTGAGGGTAAGGACTTCAAGTTGGAACCTTGGGACTTCAGTTTCTACTCTCATAAGTTGCAGCTTGAGAAATATAATATTGATGCTGAGATGCTGCGGCCTTACTTCGAACTGTCAAAAGTGATCGAGGGCGTCTTCGGACTGGCTAATCGTCTCTATGGCATCACCTTTAAGGAGAACAAGGATATCCCCGTCTATCATCCGGATGTAAAAGCCTATGAGGTGTTCGATGAGGATGGTTCCTATCTCGCTGTCTTCTATGCCGACTTCCATCCTCGCAAAGGCAAGCAGGGTGGGGCCTGGATGACGGAGTATCAGGGTCAGTGGATGGAACGTATTGATACGAAGAAGCCCTTCGGACCTGATAATTGTAAGAATGTGCGCCCCCATGTGAGTGTGGTGATGAATCTTACGAAGCCGACAGCAGAGAAACCTGCCTTGTTGACACTTGGAGAGGTGGAAACCTTCCTCCATGAGTTCGGACACTCACTCCATGGTATGTTCGCCAACACGCGTTTCGAGAGTCTTAGTGGCACAAATGTATGGTGGGATTTCGTGGAACTGCCCTCGCAGTTCATGGAGAACTACGCCGTGGAGAAGGAATTTCTCTCCACTTTCGCCTTCCACCACGAAACCGGCGAGCCGTTGCCCGACAAACTGATTCGCCGCATCGTGAGAAGCCGCAACTTCATGGCAGCCACGGCATGTTTGCGGCAGGTGAGCTTCGGACTGCTCGACATGGCGTACTACACCCGTCGAAAACCGTTCGACGAGGACCTCATGACGTTTGAGAAAAAGGCATGGGCAAAGGCGCTGCTCAACCCCAGGAAGCAGCTGCCCGAAACCTGCATGACCGTGCAATTCAGCCACATCATGGCAGGAGGTTACGCCGCCGGTTACTATAGTTACAAATGGGCCGAAGTGCTCGAGGCCGACGCCTTCAGCCTGTTCAAGCGCAAGGGAATCTTCGACCAGGAAACGGCACAGAGTTTCCGCGACAACATCCTGTCGAAAGGCGGCACCGAGCATCCCATGACGCTCTATAAACGTTTCCGCGGACAGGAGCCCACCATCAAGGCGTTGTTGAAGAGAAACGGGATAAAGAGTGAAAAGTGAAAAAGAGTGGACTCTTTTAAGTGATGAAATATGAGTTGTGAGTTTTAGCCGCCGTGCATAATTATAACTGATAGCTCATAACTAAGAATTCATATTTAAATGCCGCCATCCCCCGCCTCATGTAGGGACGTGATGTATCACGTCCGCAAGCAAAGAGTAAAAATCTCTTTTAAATTCTAAATTCAAAAGATAAAACAGTTGTGCGTACGCTATATTTAAAATGGAAAAAACGACAATAAACGAGAAACAACGGAAACTCGACCTGCGCTACCTTCGCATGGCACGCATCTGGGCCGAGAACTCCTACTGCCAACGGCGGCAGGTGGGGGCACTCGTGGTGAAAGACAAAATGATTATCAGCGACGGCTACAACGGCACGCCGAGCGGATTTGAAAACCAGTGCGAGGACGAGCTGAATGTCACCAAGCCCTACGTGCTACATGCCGAGGCCAACGCCATCACCAAACTGGCCCGCTCGTCGAACAACAGCGACGGCTCCACCCTCTACGTCACCGCCTCGCCTTGCATAGAGTGCGCAAAACTCATCATACAGGCCGGCATCAAGAGAGTGGTTTATGCCGAGCAATACCGACTGGAGGACGGCATTGAACTGCTACGGCGCGCCGGCATTGAAACAACCTATCTTAACCCCGACACCCATGAAACAAAATAAAACCAACCGCTACATGCCCTTGCTGATGGCCGCATGCACCGTCATCGGCATCTTCATCGGCACATTCTTTGCCAAGCATTTTTCGAGCAACAGGCTCAACATCATCAACAGCGGCAGCAACCGCCTGAACAACCTGTTGCAAATCATTGACGACCAGTATGTGGACAAGGTGAACCTCGACTCGCTCGTGGAGCGCACCATCCCGCAGATACTGAGCGACCTTGACCCCCACTCCGTCTATATCTCGGCGAAAGACGTGCAGACGGCCAACGACGACCTGAGCGGCTCCTTCTCGGGAGTGGGCATTGAATTTGTCATACGCGAAGACACCATCCACATTCAGGGAGTCATCAAGAACGGACCGGCAGAGCGGGCCGGACTGCTCGCCGGCGACAAGATTGTAAGCGTGGACGACAGCCTGTTCGTGGGAAAACAGGTCACCAACGAGGAAGCCATGCACAGGCTGAAGGGACCAAAAGACACGAAAGTGAAAATCGGAGTGATGAGATATGGCGAAACGGGCGTGAAATACTTCACCGTAACACGAGGCGAAATACCAATGCGCAGCGTCACCGCAACCTATATGCTTGACGACGAGACGGGTTACATCCATGTGAAGAATTTCGGCGACAACACTTACGCCGAACTGCTCATCGCCCTGGCACAACTCTCGCAGGAAGGGTTTAGCAACCTCATCATCGACCTGCGCGACAACACCGGAGGATATTTGCAAGCTGCCGTCAGGATGGCCAACGAATTCCTGCCCAAGAACAAGCTGATTGTCTATACCGAGGGGCGGAAATCGCCGCGCGAGAACTATCGCAGCGACGGCAGGGGCTCATACCAGACCATCCCGCTCATCGTGCTTATCAACGAGACATCGGCATCGGCATCGGAAATCTTCGCCGGCGCCATGCAAGACAACGACCGCGCCACCATCATCGGACGGCGATCGTTCGGCAAGGGACTGGTGCAACAGCCGTTGGAATTTACCGACGGCTCTATGATAAGGCTCACCGTGGCACGCTACTACACACCTTCGGGACGGTGCATACAAAAACCCTATGTGCCGGGTGAAACGGGCTACGAAGACGACCTCATCACACGCTACGAGCACGGCGAGTTCTTCTCGCAGGACAGCATCAAGCACACCGGTCCCGCCTATCATACAGGCATCGGAAGGCTGGTTTACGGCGGAGGCGGCATCACGCCCGACATCTTCGTGCCTGAAGACACGCTCGGCATAACTTCCTACTACAGAAATGCCAGCATGAGCGGACTGATTTTGCAATTCGCGTTCAAATACACCGACGAGAACCGTAAGAAGCTCAACAACATAGGAACCATGGAGGAGTTGTCGAAATATCTCGTGGGGCAGAACACCGTGGAGCAGTTCGCCACCTACGCCGACAAGCACGGCCTGCAACGCCGCAACCTCATGATACAGAAGAGCCACAGCCTGCTGGAACGATACATCAACAGCCGCATCATCTACAACATCATGGATGAGGACGCTTGGATTCAATATCTCAACGCCAGCGACCCCGTGATAACAAAATGTCTGGAAGTTTTCAAGAACAAGGCCGCCTTCCCCACAAAGCCTGCCGAAGAGCCGCAGAAGAACAAGAAAGCGGCACGCGGCGGTAAGCCCGGCGGCCTCGCGGGAAACGAAACACGGCTCAGGACTACAAGTTTTATAACAGTCTGACACCCTGTCACCATGAAAAAAGACGAGCTGCGGCAATTCATCAGAATGCAGAAAAGACAATTCAGCGCCCCGCAGATGGCGGAATTGTCAAAGCCCATCATCAGGCAACTGCTGGCACACCCCAGGGTGAAAAATGCCGGCACAATATTGATGTATTGCGCACTCGACGATGAAGTGCAGACGCAGGAAGCTCTCGACCGCCTCGTCGCCCTTGGAAAAACAGTGCTGTTGCCCGCAGTCATCAACAGCCAGGACATGGAACTGAGAAGATACAGCGGCCCGCAAGACCTCATCACGGGCTTTTTCAACATCTCAGAGCCCACGGGAGAGCTGTTCACGCAATATGCCGACATCGACGTCGCCGTGGTACCCGGAATGGCTTTCGACAGCCGCAACAACCGCCTGGGACGTGGGCGCGGCTACTACGACCGAATGCTCCCGAAACTGCCACAGGCATACAAAATCGGCATCTGCTTCGACTTCCAGCTCTTGCCCGGCATCCCCACTGATGCCAACGACGTGGCTATGGACGAAATCCTTTATGAATGAGGAATGAGGAATGAGGAATGAGGAATTTTCCTTTCTCCATATCCTCATTCCAATTAGTAAATCCGGATATCGGAAATCACTCGTGTGCCCACCTCCTTGTTTAGGCGGTCCACAAGTATTTCGCGCATCATAAGGAGGTCGGAACGAAGGGCCGGGGAACTGATTTTCACAAATAACGTCTGGTTGCGAATGAACTTTTCTTCCGTATAACGGGCAACCACGTCGCCTGCCACCTGTTCCCAGGCATCCACCAAGCGCGTCTGCAACAGGGGCGTTTCAAGGCCGTTCTCCCGCAGGCACATCCTCACCACTTCGTCAAGGTTTAGGACTTTTCTCTTAAACACGTTTATTGTTTATTGTTAATCGTTTTTATTTCCCCGTCCTCCACTGCAAACAGTTTATAGTCAGTAATGGCGCTGCCCAGTATGCGGTCCAGGTGGCCGCGGTTGGTGTCGGTAATGAAAATCTGACCATACTCGTCGCCAGCCACGAGCCTGATGATTTGCTCCACGCGGCGGGCATCCAGCTTGTCGAACACATCGTCGAGCAGCAGGATGGGCGTGTTGCCGCCATGCCGCTCCTTCAGGAAGGCGAACTGCGCCAGCTTCAGCGCAATGACAAAACTCTTGTTCTGCCCCTGGCTGCCCTCGCGTTTCAGCGCATAGTCGCCAAGCATCATCTCAAGGTCGTCGCGGTGGACGCCGTGAAGCGAATAGCCCACGGCGCGGTCCTTGGCGCGGTCTCTTCTGATGACGTCGAGCAGCGGCCCGCGCTGCCCGTGCGACACATAGCGCAGCGAGGCCCGTTCCCTGTCGCCGCTGATTTGTCGGTAGATTTTATCAAAGACTGGAATAAGGTCGCGCGTAAAAGCCGAGCGTTTCTCAAACAGCACCTCTCCCTCGGCAGCCATCTGCTCCTCAAGGATTCCCAGCAGCGCAGGGTCCGGCTCCTGTTCCCCCCTCAGCAAAACGTTGCGCTGCTGAAGGGCCTTGTTGTAGCGGTTGAGCGTGTCGATATAGGTGTTGTCGTATTGCGAAATCACCACGTCCATCAGCCGCCGCCGCTCGTCGCCGCCGCCCTCCACCAGGAGCGTGTCGCCGGGCGACACCATAATGAGCGGCACCAGGCCGATGTGCTGCGACAGCCGGCGATATTCCTTCCCATTGCGCTTGAAATGTTTCTTCGTACCACGTTTCATGCCACAGGAGATGTGCTCTGCCTCGCCCGAAGCAGTCTGATAGGTGCCCTCCAGCACGAAGAGCGGCGCGTCGTGCTTCATCACCACCGAGTCGATGGCCGTGAAGGCGCTGCGGCAGAAGGAAAGATAATACACCGCGTCGAGGAAATTGGTCTTACCCTCACCGTTGTGCCCCACCAGGCAGTTCATCTTCGGCGACAGTTCCAGACTGGCCTCGCCGATGTTCCTATAGTTCAATATGGAAATTTTCTTCAGTATCATCAGCCGGAAATTTGTGCAAATATAGGCAAAAAATCCGAATTACATGCCTGGCTTATAAAGAAATTAAGTTTTCTTCAAACTAACCGGGAGATTTCTTTCTATTTATCCCAAATCGGTCATTAGGATAGTTGTTTTTGTATCTAATTTTGTAACTATTTGAAAAAGAATCTTTTGCAAATTTCATTTACTAATGACCGCCATTAGATAAACAACTTTTCTAACAACTCATTTTTCAACGTATTGCAGGCCCAACTACGGATTGTTGTACTTTTAACGACCGATTTGAGGTTATCATTTAGCTCTGAGCAAGCGCCCCGATTTTGTCAAGATTTTTCATGGTTTTTCGATAACTCCAAAAGGTTTGACCGCAAATTGAGGGGAGAGAATTGGCAAATCTCTCCCCTCAAACTGCCAATTTTCTCCCCGTAATTTGCGGTCAAACCAAAAGCGATTTACAAACCATTGAAATTCAATGAATTACAAATCCTATGTAAAAATCGAACATTTTGTCAAATATTATGACAACTATATATGGTTTGAACCCGAATAATTCAAATGCAGTCTGAAAAGGCTGCATTTTTCTTTCCGCATCTAGCAATCTTTAGCATTTGTCTAGCTTTAGTTAGCTGAAAAAAGCTGATAAGTTACCCCATCTCTGCAAAAAAAGAACATATTCTTTTTGTTCAACGCTCGATTTTATGTAACTTTGTAAGAATTCTCAGCTTTTCTTTATATAAAGGCAGTCTGGAGGATTGAGGAAAAACTGGGTTACGAATTGGCAACCGTACTCAATTCCACATTCTGCTATAACCTGCATCCGCTCGAGCTATGCTCGCTTGCTACCAACGGGACGCAAGAAAGAACACCTGACGCTGAGCCAGCAACCATTTATGACTCATCATCGAGTGCAAAGGTAATCATTTCTTTGGATACGACCAAATGTTATGCTACTTTTTTA
>JAEEGL012014605.1_pt1 | contig 12173 bp, 9 predicted proteins | sample 9134231 | NCBI WGS metagenome assembly JAEEGL01 (sample SAMN16246548, study PRJNA631951) | gut metagenome | biome: gut microbiome; feature: rumen; material: fiber-attached | host: Bos | place: Iran: Karaj | collected 2018-10
GCAATGGTTCCGTTGTACTCATCTGCTACAGTTATGTTCTTGCCTTTGTTAAGACTGATAGTACGAACATAGCTCTTTATCTGCTTGCTGTCATAGGCACCGGCGATATCCATCTTCAGGCTGCTGACACCCTCATTTGCGTTTTGGCAAAGAAGGCAGGTCACCTGGGATGCGGCGTAGTTTTCGCCGTCCTTCTCCATAATGATATTTTTATTGGCATAGTCTGCTGCTGAATCTTTGCCCAGGACAGCAATGGCAGCATCCAATTGATCTTTTTTAACATCTATAAATGTAGGCAGGTTGTGGAACTGGGACTGCATGGTCCAGAGCTCGTAGCGCCTGTCAGAGAAGGTCCTGGCTGTGTAGGTGCCTACCCCCAGGTCGATGATAAGGGGCTTTCCATTCTTGTAGATGGTAAAGGAGCCCACATCATTGTGATTGTGGCTGTCGGCGTTATCCCCCGCCTTGGCTGCAAGGGTGAAGGTCTTATCTCTGGCAACCATAAGGCCTACGCTGGCAAAATAGCTGTCCTCAGGAAGATATCCCCTGGGCTTCCATGCCAGAATATCCTTTATGGCAAAGGCCTGCTGTACATGATAAAAGAGATTGATCTCATCAGTGATCAGCCTGTCCTTTTGAGGGGCATTCATCACATCCAATGCCGCAAACTCAGAAAGGACGTCGCTTCCCACAGCTCTTCCAAAGAGAAACTCTCTTGCTGTCCTTCTTCCGGGCTTGGCACTGCAGTCCGCGAAGTTAATATAATAATCCCTGGAAACATGCATCTTTACTATATATTCAGCAACGTTTCGAATAAGCTTATCGTTGAATACTTCATCAAAGTTTTTTTCCTCGGCTTCTCTGGCTGCTCCGCTCATAAGTTCAAGACTGTCAAAAAGGCACAGCGCAGCATGGGAATAGTACTGGGCTCCCTCGTCGCAGCCTCCGTCATCGCCGTATTCATCCAGGAAATAGTCCAGTGATACTGCTGCCTTTTGGAAGAATTCCCTTCTAACGCCCTCTGTAAAAAAATCTTCCTCTCTGGTAAGGGCGCAGATAAGCACATTCTGGGTGCACCAGGGTGTCCAGTTGCACATGGGTTCCTGACCATTTCCCATCCACCAGAAATGCTGATTAAGGTAAGGTGTAAAGATCCTCTCCCTAAGCCTTTCATTGACATAGGTACTGATATAGTGACTTATCTTTTTAAATACAGGCCTTAAGAGGTACTCGCAAAAGGCCACCTCAGCACCACTCTCAGCGTCAAAAAGATCGATGATAGGTCTTGTGATATCCGGCATGGTCTCCTGCTTTCCATCCCTCACATAGCTTGTGTGGGGCGGAAGGCACCAGGTGGTCTCCTCCAGTATCAGATAGAGACCGTCTAGGATAGCATCAAGAAACCTTCCCTTATTCTCAACACATTCAGCCATAACAAGGCTATTTAGCTTACGCCTTCTGGGAAAGTATTTATCCTCAAACCTGACTCTGTTGCCGGTCTTTGAAAACTCTCTGAAGTCCGAAATAAGAAGCTGAGTCCAGGGCTTTTTAAGGGCCTTCTCCCCTTCAGCTATCAGCTCTTTTCTAAGAGTCCCGGGCAGGGCCTCCCATTCTTTTCTCCGGGAAATATCAGGATATCTGCTATAGGTTCCTACATGCTGGATTTTACTTGCATAGTCCTTAACATTGCTTCTGTGTGACATGATCTTTTCCTCTTGAAAAAATATCATGAAAAAAGTGAATGCATCTGTATGCGAAAGGGCACACAGATGCATGATTGACGGTCATCACCTTGTAGAAAGAAAAATGTTCTCTCTTGCTGCGGCATCATCCTCAGGATAGGCCTTAAGATAAGTCTCCATAAGGGATGCCGCCAGCCCAAACTCTCCCATGTATTCGTAGGCAGTGATCTCATTAAGCATAAGGGCCTGCTCCACATCCTTGTCCCCGATATTGAGGCCGGATTGGAAGGAGGAAACCGCTCCCTCGTAGTCTCCCTGCTTGATCTGACACATGCCCAGCTGGTTAAATACCTTGGCTGAGTTTGGATTTTCACTTATATAGGTCTTGTATACGCTGATGGCGTAATTGTAATCACCCTGTTTCTCGCCGGTCTGTCCAAGGAGCAGCACCACAGGCTCTTTTTCCTGGTCACGCTCGTTCCTGGCTGCCTCGAGATAATTCTGGGCATCGGCATTGTTGCCCAGATAAAAGGAAATCTGTCCCTTCTCGTAGTTGGACATGAAATCCTTGCCGTTGTCCATGGCAGTCTGAAGAAGGGCTGTGGCCTCTTCTCCGTATCCGTGATCATCCAGTGCTCTGAATATCATGATGATCATGGAATAGTCCTTGGGATTGAGGGCTATTGCCCTGGAAAAATCAGCATAGGCGTCATCATGATTACCGGAAGCCAGAAGAGCTACACCTCTCAAGTAGTGGGCGCTGCTGTCCTTGCTTCGAAGTCCCAGAATGGCGTCATATACCTCTTTTGCCTTGTTATATTCACCCATGCAAAAGAAAGCTTCCGCAAGGTAATAGTTGGTGTCAAAATCCATTTCATCAACTAATCCTTCATCAGCTGCAAGAGAAGCCAGAAGCTCAGTGGATGCCTCCTCATATTCTCCCATCTTAAGAAGAGCTATTCCCCTTCCTCTGTGGAGAAGGCACGGATCCTCGTTATTCTCCTCAGCGCTGTTAAAGCTCTCAAGAGCATTGGCGTACTCATGGCTCTCTATATAGGCAAAGCCTGAATCTATATTGCGTCTTCCCACGATGCTCCCACATCCTGTAAGAAGAACTGAAATCAGCAAAAAGCCGGCAATAGTTCTATACTTCATGTTGATTCCCCCAACTTTGAATCCCTAAAGTATTGAAATGATATACGGATTGCTCCGCTGCATTATTTTAAATAAGCAACCACTTCCACTTCACAGAGCACGTTTCTGGGAAGCTGCTTAACTGCAACGCAGCTTCTTGCAGGCTTGCCTGTGAAGTACTTCTCGTATACTGCGTTGAAAGGAGCGAAGTCGCTCATCTCTGCAAGGAAGCAGGTGGTCTTAACTACATGCTCGTAGTCTGTGCCTGCTGCACGAAGGATCTCCCCAATGTTTCTGCAGACTCTGTCTGCCTGATCTGAAATGGTAGTGGTATCTATCTCGCCGTCCTCAGGATTGATGGGAATCTGTCCTGAAGCGTATAAAAAATCTCCTGCGATGATTGCCTGTGAATATGGTCCGATTGCTGCCGGTGCCTTGTCAGTTGATACGTATTTCATATCTAGACCTCCTTGTGTAAAAATATATGTTTACTGCTCATCAAATACCGCTGTTACGTAATACCCTCTGGCGTTTTCTTCTACCTTAGTCACAACACCCTCTCTCGCCAGCATGCGCTCGCGGAAGGGGAAGTTCCCTGACATTGCCAGGGATGGGTCAATTGTATAGTAATAGTTACTGGGCAGAACACCCTCAGTAACTGTGACCTTGTCTCCCTCATGGAGAAGTCCCGGTCTTTCCATCTTAAAAATCATTTCTCTAGACATTTTACCACCCCTAAAGTCAAATCTATATACTTGACTTTTTTATTTTTATTCACCAATTCCATGGAAGGTTGGCTTAACATGTAATCTCTGGATAAGCTCCTCTGTCACTTCAGCGGCAGCTTCATTTCTATAGTAAAGATCAACTCCGGCGGATCTTATCAAAGTAAAATCTGAAAGATCAAAGTTGGGATCTGCCACGAAGTGTCTGTCATCTCTGTTATAGCAGGCTACTACGTCCACTTCATCAAGACTGATGGTCTCTGAGGAAGGATCCTTGATAAAGGGTCTTACAGTGTTAACGGTCTGATTTTTCTGATTCCAGTAGTAAACATCAGGCTTACCCTTGGAGCGAAGGTACATCTCCACTGTCCAGTCCGCCTCGGGATTGCTGATTCCAAAGCAGCTCATGACTGTATAACCCTTGTCGCTCATCTCCTCGATCTGCTCCAGGGCATTGGTTACACCCTGTCCCCTGAATCTGTAATAGTCTCCCTCTACCGCAAGAGCTCTTCCGTTGGCTGCCAGCATAAGAAGCAGAACACAAATGTAAAAAATCTTTCTTTTCCCTGTAAGGAACTCGTACTGAAGTACATAGGCCACAAAGAAAAGTGAATAGCCGATGATTATGGGAAGCAGATATCTCTCTGCGATACCCTCCTTACTGTAAAGAACCACCTGGGGAAGCATAAAGATCACAGCTATAAGCATATCCGGTATCTTCTTACGAAGCTGTTCGAAGTAGGTAAGAAGAATGCCCACCAGGATGATTCCGAACTTCCAGTACCAGCGAAGGTCATTTTCAATGGAATAAATGGTTCCCTGAATATAGGTAGATATAGGAATGCTGGATGAAAAGCTCACCGAATCATAGCTGCTGGTTCCAAGTCTTATTATTATCGCAAGAAGAAGCACTCCGCAGGTGCAGAGGCAGAGAACCGCGAACACAGCCTTTCCTCCAAGGCCCTTCCAGAGCTTCTTAAGGTAATCAATAACAGACTTGCTGCCGGTATATACAAATAATTCCGGATCCTGCTTGTATCCATAATATACGCAGTAGAATGCCAGGAAAGGCATAACCAGGAAAAATGATTCGTGATAATAGCCCATGGCTATGGAGAAAATAAAGGCCACGATGGCACAGCCCTTTTTGGCGGGCTTCTCGAGCCAGTTCAGAAGGCAAAGAAATGCGATTCCAAAGCAGACAGTTCCCTGTATCTGCTCAGGGCCCAGCTTCCACCAGGTGGCACTCTGAAAGCCCACAAGACTTGTAAGCGCAAAGAGCCAGCTAATGAGCTTGGAACCTGTGATCTTTTTGCCACAGAAATATAAAAGGATCATAGCGATGGCAACTTCAATGGCCTTGGCTATGGAGAGTTTCACGTAATCCGCTCCGCAGATCATGAGAAGAAGAACCTTGGAAGGATAGTAAAGTGTATTGTTCCTTGTGGTGCGGTCATATTCAACCACGATCCTGATCAGCTCCCCAAGGGACACATTTTTGTACTTCATGAGATAGGTGTACTCCAGGAACTCATGGTCATCCACAAAATGCCATCCTGAAGTCAGGGTTCCCAGAAAATATAAAATCCCAAATACAATCAAAAAAGATACAACAGTAACAAAGACTATTTCTCCTATGAGGCTTTTACGATTCTTCCCCATCTCATTCTCCCTTAATCCATAACAATTGCGTGTTTCAGTAAGTAGTCATACCAAAGCTGATATGATGAAGCCTTAAGATGAATATCATCGAAGGAAAGGCTTCCATCCATATTGCCCTTGCCGTCATCCACCGCCTCATTCATATCGATGTAAAAGATTGTCTGATTATCAGCCAGCTCAGCCAGGGCCAGATTTCTTCTGTCGATATTGGCATTGTTGAAATTCTTGTCGCTGTTACTCTTTCTCTCTGTAACATGCATAATGCCCTGAATATATATGATGGCATCAGGCTGGAGCTCTCTTATCCTATCGATTACCGCCTGATAATTCTCGGTGAAATATTCATCAGTGCCGGTTCCTATCTCGTTAAGTCCCAGCATGATGTAGATTTTGCCAAACTGTTCCCTTGAAAGAGCTTCCTCCACACCGATGGTTTCGCCTTCGGGAGTCTTGATAAACTCCTTCTTAAGCACGGTAAAGATGCTGAGGGACACCTTGGCATAAAATGTTGCATGCTCATCCAGCTCCTGGCAGTACTCTGAAAGTCCCACGGTTCGTGAGTCTCCGATAAAGAGCGCATCATCAAAGTACTCGGGAGTAACCTCCGTAAGTTCGTAAACCTTCTCCTCGGGCTCCTCAGGGACCTCTTCCTCCACAAGGTCATTGGCTGAAACGTCCTCCTGGGGTTCCTCTGTATCAATGGCTGAAGGGAAAAGCTCCTGGAGCACCTGCTCAGGGTCAGTGAGCTCAGCGGGCTCCTCACCGGGAACATCACCAAGATCTCCCATCTCTGAAACCACATCCTGGTCCAGAACCCCATAGTTCCAGGGAAAAATTCCTTCTGTCGCAGCCTTGATGACCAGCACAAAATGCGGAGCTGTCATGGGATCGTACTCCTCCTGATACTCAGCATACACTGTGTCTTGATAGACAAAGGAAATTACCGTTATGAAGATTGAACATACCGCAACGCAGATCAGCATTGGGCAGGTCTTTAAAAACTTCATGTTCTCTACACTTTCTACTAAATCAGATCAGAATCTAAAATACATAAAGGGGTTGCCTGCTGCATTGGCCAGGCTGTATACACAGGCCCAGAACAGAACAAACACCAGAATTGTCACAAAAAAGTTCCTTCTGTGATTCTCAAAGAACTCATAAACCTTGGGAATCAGAAGAACAATAGCTACCGCTAATATCACGCCGTAGATCCCAACATTCTTGGCAAAGTCATTGGGGTTAACGGCAATACCCTCTCCAAAGAAGGGGAAAAGCCTCTTGAAATAAGTTATCAGAAGCTGGAAATCCGATATTGCAAAGATGACCCAGGTAAGAGGGATCAGCACCAGCACATTTATCTTGCCGATGGTCCATTTTAAAAATCCCGGGAGCCTGCCTACTATATACTTCTCACAGATGATTATAAAGCAGATCACCATACCCCAGAGAATGAAATTCAGGGTGATGCCGTGCCAGAAGCCTGTTATTGCCCATACCACAAGAAGGTTCAGTATAGTCCTGAAGTTCCCCTTCCTGCTTCCTCCCAGAGGAATATAAATATAGTCCCTGAACCAGGAGCCAAGGGTGGCATGCCATCTTCTGTAGAATTCAGCGATGGTGCCGGAAGAATAGGGGTGATCAAAGTTGACGATAAAAGGAAATCCCAGCATCACGCCTACACCGGCGGCCATCAGGGAATATCCCCAGAAATCCATGTAAAGTTCCAGTGAATAGGTCACAGCACCGAGCCATGCCAGAGGGGTTGAAATACTCTCATAGCCTATGGTTCCGATATCCTTCCAGAGCATTGCCAGATGATCTGCCAGAAGGACCTTCATTCCAAGACCCACTGTAAAGAACTTAAGACCGTCCTCGATTCTTTCAAAAATCTCGAGAATGGTCCTGTTTTCTCTATGTCTTTCGAAGTCCGAAAAACGCATTATAGGTCCCGACACCACCTGAGGAAACATGGTAAAATACGCAGCGGTATCGATGAATTTTGGTTTGTCTTTTACTTTGCCAAGGTAAACATCTGCCTGGAATGAAATCATCTTAAAGGTATAGAAGCTGATTCCTATAGGCATTAAAGAACTGTCAACAAACTGTGAAAGAGCCTTGAACTCGATCAGCATCACCGCATCCACAAATACGATGAAAGCCAGAAGAAGCTTCTTTTTGTTACCTGAGTGAATGGCTCTTGCAAACAAGAAGTTGACAAAAACGGCTCCAAGAAGAACCGGAAAAAGCCTGAGATCCCCGATAGCATAGAATGTCAGGCTCCCTACAAGGAGCGTGAACATCCTGAATTCTATGGGTGTCAGATAATACACTATAAGGAAAACAGGTAAAAACCTGAATATAAACGTTAAATCTGAAAAATTGATCATTATAATAAAAATACCTATTTAATCACTTAGTTACCGGAGTTGTTTATCTCTGCAAGTTTGGCCTCAGCAGCCGCTGCGCTCTGGGTTCCCGGGAAATCTGTAACGACCTTGTCGTAGATCTCCTTGGCCTTATCTGTGTCACCATGAGCATTGTAAGAATTACCGAGATAGTAAAGCGTATTGACATTGTTGCTGTCATACTGATAAGCCTTGGAAAGATTGGCTATGGCAGTCTCGTAATCTTCAAGCTTGTATGCCTCATAACCATTGTTGTAGTAAGAAGTAGCAAGCTGAGGGCCCACAAGAACCATAAGACTGTTGTACAGTTCCATAAACTCCTCAGAAACATTCTCATCAATGGCATCAAGGTCAAGATGCTCCAGGGCTGCAGCCATACCCTCAATATCGGAAGGATCATTGAAGTATACGGAAGTGGCCTTCATAAGGCTGTTCATGGCAGCTGATGTGCTGTCAACACCCTCGTAGCCTGTAACCTGGGACTGAAGTTCCTCTATCTGCTTCTCAAGATTGCCGATCTTCTGCTCGTAGTCCACGATCTGGGCGGACTTGGAATCTGATTCCTCGCTGATCTGTGCAATCTTGGACTGATTGCTGCTGTTGATACTCTGAATTCTCTGGGGCAGGATCAAAAAGCATGCTGCTGCCACACCCAGCACGATTCCAAGAACAATGCCCCAGATGGAGCTTGATCTTGCAATGGCTGACTTCTTCACAGGCTGAATGATCATCTCATTGCCGCTGTTGTATCTTATGGAGCCGTCGTTATCAGATGCCACATCAGATACCAGCTTGCCGCTCTCTCCCGGAAGCAGCATACTGTCAGCTTCCTTGAGATATCTCTTGGCCATGACATTGCCGGTATCCAGTTCAAGAGCCTTCTGGGATTCAATCTTGGCTCTGTCCCACTTGCCGTTCTTAAGGCACAGCAGTGCCAGCAAAAGATGGGCCTTCACCAGTCTCTTATTGAGCTGAAGCACCTTCTTAAGCTGTATCTCCGCAAGGTCATAGCTATCCTGCTTGCAATAGTTAAGTGCAATATTGAATTTCTTAATGGTCTGATTGATATTGTCGAGAAGTGACGGTGAATTTCTCACATCGTCAATGTATAAGTCCGCCAGATTGTCCTCGGGCTGAAGGTTCTTACTGATAACCCACTCCGCCAGAGCAGCTACAACTTCTCCGGTATCATAGTAAATAAGTCCCAGAAGATTCCTGGCATTAATATTGTTCTTATCAAGCTTGAGGCTCTGTCTGAGTGACTCCATAGCCCCTGTCATATCTCTTACGCCTGCCTTCTCAAGGCCTTCATTATAGAATCTGTTGGAAAGACCCTTGATCTTCTTATAGGTTCCTACCTTGGCACCACAGCTGGGGCAGGTATTGTCCTTGGAAAGCTCGGCTCCGCAATAATAACACTTCATTATTATCTGCCTCTCTTTACCGTATCTGCTTCCTGACTGGCTTCCTTAAGAAGTTTAACGATGACGTCGGACATGTCGTCAAGGTCCTGTCTGTAAATGATGTCCTCTGCATCCTCTATTTCAAGGCTGGGCTTGAATTTTTTAAGTTCATCTTCGAAATTTATCATAATATCCTCTTAAATAATTTCCTTTATCTGTCCTGCAAGATAAAGGGATCCTGCCGCAAATACCATATCCCCGGACTTCCTGATGGTAATGATATCCGTAACAGCATCACGAACGTTGCTGTAGTATTTAATGGGAACACCGATGATTCCCAATCTGTCCTTGCTATCCTCAAAGGCCGCCTTAAGATCACCGAGGGAAACAGTCCTCTCGGTGCTAAGCACAGCCACATAAACAGAATCAAATATCCTGCTGGAAAGAAGTCTGTCGATGATATCAGTGTACTGCTTGTCTCCCACGATACCGAATAAAAGGAGCTTCCTTCCCTGACACTCAAAGTCAGATACGCTGTCCAAAAATGCGTCTATTCCGTCGATATTATGAGCTCCGTCCACAAAAACTCCCGGCCGGATCTCTTCCATTCTGCAATCCCACTTGGCGCTAATCAGGCCGTCAGCAATGTCAAGCTCGCTGATCTGTGCCCCCTGATCCCTTAGGATCTCGCAGGCAGTTATCGCCAAAGCGGCATTTTCAGTCTGATATTTGGCTAAAGTAGATAGTCTTAGGCCACAATATTTATCATAAAGGGAATTATATGAAAAAGCAATGTATTTATTCCCCTGTTCATCCTTATTAATATGTACATCGGTGATATTCCTGCGTTCCACCGCAATCGCCCTTGTATCAAGGCTTAGAGCCTTTTCCTTGATAACGTCGGTGGCCTCTTTTTCCTTGTCAAAAAATACTACCGGAACGCCTTTTTTGATGATTCCGGCCTTCTCTGAGGCTATGGATGCAAGGGTATCTCCCAGGTACTGCATGTGATCGTAGCCGATCTCGGTGATCACTGAAATCAGCGGCTTCTTAACACTGTTGGTGGCATCAAGCCTGCCTCCCAGGCCTGTTTCCAGCACCAGATAATCCACCGGATACACATCATAGAGCAAAATTGCCATAAAAAATAGAAGTTCAAAGTAGGTGGGGAAAAACTCACCGTCCCTGTACTCGAAAATCCTTCGGAGAGTCTCCATAAACACCACCAGGAACACTCCGTCCGAAATAGGCTTATTATCTATACAAAATCTCTCGTTGATCTTCACAAGATGAGGTGATGTGAAGGTTCCCACGGAATAGCCGGCCCGCATCAGTATCCAGGAGATATAGCTGCAGACAGAGCCCTTACCGTTGGTTCCTGCCACATGTATGATCTTCATGCTTTCCTCAGGATTGCCCAGATACTCCAGAAAAGCATCCGTCTCTTCGGCGGAATGCTTTTCTGCGAATCTTGGGATCATATTGAGGAAATCCTCAATCTCTGCAATTGTTATCTTTTCGGCATTGTCGGACCTTTCAATAAGCTGTCGGGCCCTGACTAGTAACTCGTTATCCATAACTTAGCATATGGCAGCGGTTTATTATTTCTTAAGCTGCGCAAGTCTTTCTGTAATCTGATCGTAGGTCTGCTGGTACTTCTGCTGCTTGTCCTTCTCCTCAGCAATCTTCTCAGCGGGAGCCTTGGAAAGGAATCTCTCGTTGCTGAGCATGCTCTGGGATCTCTTAAGCTCACCCTCAAGCTTCTTCTGCTCCTTGGTAAGTCTCTCGATCTCAGCTGAGATATCAACAAGATCTGAGAAAGGAATGTAGCAGGTTGCATCTGCAAGAACTACTGAAACCGCATCCTCAGCGATTCCGCTCTTATCCTTCTGGCAAACAGACTCTGAAGCGTAGGCCAGGGACTCAAAGAAGAGCTTACCCTTGGTAAAGATATCAAGAACCTCGTCCTTGTCACTTACTACATATACAAGAGCCTTTCTTGAAGGAGCAACGTTCATCTGTGTACGAACGTTTCTGATGCCTCTTACGGCTTCCTTAATGGTCTCGATTGCCTTCTCATCAGCCTCAAAGTTCCACTCATCCTTGTAAACAGGCCACTCTGAGATCATGATGGACTCTTCCTCATCCTGCATTGTGCAGAAGATCTCCTCTGTGATGAAAGGCATGTAAGGATGAAGGAGCTTCAGTGCATTAAGGAGTACTGTCTGGAGGGTCCAGAGAGCTGCCTCGTGGGATACCTTGTCATCTGAGTTGTAAAGACGAGGCTTAACCATCTCAATGTACCAGTCGCAGAACTCATCCCAGATAAAGTCGTAAACCTTCTGAACAGCGATACCAAGTTCATACTTGTCCATGTTCTCGGTTACTTCCTTAACGGTGTTGTTGAGCTTGCTGATGATCCAGTGATCAACAGGCTCAAGACCGGCGGGCATATCCTGGTGGATAGCGCTCTTGGCGTCATCAGCCATGTTCATCATGATAAATCGTGAAGCGTTCCATACCTTATTGGCGAAGTTACGGCTGTTCTCTACTCTCTCGTTGTAGAAACGCATGTCGTTACCGGGAGCGTTACCTGTGATAAGTGTAAGTCTAAGGGCATCTGCACCGTAGTTCTCGATGATATCAAGAGGGTCGATACCGTTACCCAGTGACTTACTCATCTTTCTTCCCTGGGAATCTCTTACAAGACCATGGAAAAGAACAGTGTGGAATGGATATGTTCCCATGTTCTCATAGCTTGAGAAGATCATTCTGATTACCCAGAAGAAAATGATATCGTAGCCTGTTACCAGGACATCTGTCGGGAAGAAGTACTTAAGCTCCTTGGTATCATGAGGCCATCCAAGAGTCTCGAAGGGCCAGAGGGCAGATGAGAACCAGGTATCAAGGGTGTCGGGATCCTGTGTAAAGTGGGTCTCGCCGCACTTAGGACAAACTGTAGGAGCCTCTTTTGATACAACTACCTCTCCGCACTTGTCGCAGTAGTAAGCGGGGATTCTGTGGCCCCACCAGAGCTGTCTTGAAATACACCAGTCACGGATGTTGTCTGTCCAGTTGAAGTATGTCTTCTCCATTCTCGGAGGAATAAGCTTGATCTCACCTTCATGAACTGCCTTAACAGCGGGCTTGATAAGCTCGTCC
>JAEEGL012273346.1_pt1 | contig 12173 bp, 4 predicted proteins | sample 9134231 | NCBI WGS metagenome assembly JAEEGL01 (sample SAMN16246548, study PRJNA631951) | gut metagenome | biome: gut microbiome; feature: rumen; material: fiber-attached | host: Bos | place: Iran: Karaj | collected 2018-10
GATTTTCTCCCAATCGGAGGGGGCAAAACGCACCCCATCCATGTCGACGATGTAGATCAACTTGCCAAACTCCAGCTCAAACGGATCCGTGATCTGCTCTCCGTTTCCATCCGAGATAGGCAGATGGTGCCTGAGTCCGGCTTCGTGTTCGCTGATAAACCGGTAGCGGAACTGCTCCAGCTTCGGACACAACTGCACCACCTGGGCTTTCCAGACAGCGCTCATCGCCTTGCTTTCTGTGGCTTCCAGGTATTTTACGTTTTCATTTATCCCGCTTCCCTCGCCGTGAAAGCCTCCTTCAAATTCAAAGCCCTCCGCACATGCCACGATCGTCTGCACCGGATTCTGGAATAATTCTTTGGGCTGAGCCAGAAGCTTAGCACAAAATTCCGAATTCCCACGTCCGGCCTGATACGCCAACTCCGCCAGATAATCCGTCCAGGCACTCGCCGTCCCCGCTTCCTCCGCCGCCATCAGGCAGAAGATGTGGCAGTCCTGCAGCCCGGTCTCGCAGCGCAGAACGGGAAGCGATCCTTCCACTTCTTTCAGACAGCATTCCAGAAGAAATACCGCTGACGGCGCATCCTGCCTCACGTGCTTTTCATACTCTTCGATGAACGAAAGCCAGGCCCGCAGGCTCTTTCCGGAGCAGATCCCTCTCACCAGCAGAAAATTGTTGTGAAACGTGATTTCCTTCTTTTCGCCCAGGAACTGCCCGATGGGCTCTCCGGGCCAGTATTCGTCGCGCACCGCCTTCGAGCACAGTTCCTTGAGGCACAGCCGGCCCGGGTCACCGCCTGTGTCAATCAGTTCCTTAAACATCCGGTGCGCGCTGGCGTTTCCGGCCATCTGCCGCACTTTTTTCGCAAAGGTCTCCTCCCAGAAAATCCCTTCGGGAAACAGAAGGATGGAGGAGCGTTCCTCCAAAAGACAGCCCCGGATTTCTTCCAAAAGCCGGAGGGTTTTCCCCATCCGGCCATACCATATTTCTTCCGCGCCAATCCGTCCGTTCATCTATCGCCGCCTTTCAGGCAGGTGCAAAAGCCCGTCACCGCTCTTCTCATCTCTCATTCCCTCCGTACTCGATCAGGCGGTCGAACACCTCCTGCTCGGTTCCCATGAGCCCTCTATAGTTGTCCGAGGAGAACTGATAGGTATCCTTCGCGGTGTGCCGCAGAACGTTCAAATCATACAGTTCCTGCAAAAAGGCCTGCATCTGCTCCATATCCAGTCTGGAAAGCGCTTCGATGCCCAGCTTCTTCGCCTCCTCCAGGATATCCTCCGCGGTATATCCCTTCTGCTCTTCCTGCTCGTACATCATATGGCTTAAGAGCAGGGCGATCAGGTAATAATGATTCTCCAGCATCAGCGTGCTCTCAAACTTCTTCCGGATTTCCCGGATGAAATTGTTGTCAGCCAGCACCCGCCCGATCAGATCGTTCGAGATGTGATACGGCGGCGTGTCTGCCTCGGAAAAGCCGCCGTAGTCTGCGTTCTGCAGCGACTCCACGAGCTTTTGACAGTACAGCTGGATAAGCCCCGGGAAATAGTTTGCCGTGGCGACGATCTGCGATGCCTGGGTGGCGTCATCGATGGAAAAGCCCAGGTATGACAGGGGCTCCATGAGAAGCCGGGTGGCTTCCTGCTTGGTGAACGGCCGGATCGGGATCCCCTTCAGGTGAATCAGCCCGGCGTTGTTGCCCAAGGCGGATTTCCGGTTGAAGCGGACCACATCATGGAGACCCGCAATCACAAACTTAAACCGCTGCGGCATCTCCTCCTGCAGGATCTTCAGCTCGGTGATCGGCTGGTAATTGAACTGCTCGCAGTCGTTGATAAAGGCATCCGCCTCATCCAGCAAAAGAAGCAGATACGGGATTCTCTCTCCTTTCGGTACAGCCAAATCCGGCTCCCAAGAGGCCTCCTCCCCGGCTTTTAAGCGCTTCCGGATGCTGTCAATCAGGCTGTCCCAGTTGTCTGTGACCGCCTCCGCCGGCAGGATTTCCTTGTCCACCAGCTTCCGGGAAATCCGGGAGGCGGAGGCCGCAATATCGGCCTGCACCAGATCTACGATCACGGCCCGCTGCCCGCCGATCTTTTCCACATCGGACACGGCCTTCTTCAGCAGCCTTGTCTTGCCTAACTGCCTGCCGCCATAGATCAGGTTTACGCTGTCCGGCTGCGCAAACGAGGATTCTTCGATGAGCCGCAGCTCTTTTTCGCGCCCGATAAACATCTCGGGCGGCATATAGTTGCCGGACTCCGCCACATAAGGCTGCAGCCAGGAAAACGGCATGCCGATGGCCATCAGCTTCCGGTTCATCACGCTTCCCTGGTAGTGGTTGTGAAGATAGCAGATGCCCACGCGGTCTAACACCAGGAACGTGTGGTGCAGGACAATCTGCTTCATCTTGCGCGCTAAGGACCGACGTTCCGGCGCGGTCAGCGCCGCGTCCACGACCACCAGGATGGCCTTTTCCTCGACGCCTTCCATTCGTTTAAACTTCTCAAGCAGGCTCACGCTGTCATAGGCCCCGTACAGGCACACCACAAGAAAGCCCGTCCGTGAAATCATCGAGCTGAAGGCGGCAATATTGTGCTGCGGGAAAAAGCGGCCTTTCACGGCCTGGTCCCGCGTGATCTTGTAGGCTTCCGTGTTGTCGCCCGGCAGATATTTCCGGGTCACGCTGATGTTGTTCCAGCCCAGGTAGGTAAGGAGCTGCGTCACCTTTCCCTCGGAGGAAGGGCCGCCGGAGCGGGGCCAGCTTTCCACCAGGTTGGCCGCGCCTTTCTGCTCCTTATTCCGGCGCATCTTATCCACCAGAAGGGTCTGCAGCGACACGGACAGATCCGAAACCTGCTTAAAGTCCGCCGCAAACTCCTCCCAGAATTCCTGCAGATAGGTAAGCGCTTCCGGCTTTTCCAGATCGGGCATGAACTCGCCCCGCAGCAGATGGTTCATCTCATCCTCCGCCACGGTGAAATTCTGCTCCTCAATCAGCGCGCGCAGGCGCTCTTCGGCCTCCGGATACTCCTGAAAAGCCGTCTCGTTGTTCGCGATCAGCTGGCTTAACTGCTCCTTTAAGAGGAGTTCCTTCTTGGACGCCAGCACATGGATATACGAAAGGATATGCTGCTCCAGCTGGCAGACGAACCCGTAATTCTGCAGCTCAGAGCAGGCGTCGTACCAGTACAGTACCATGCTCTCCGCGTTTTCCAGGAAAGCGCTGCTCTGCGGGATCTGCCCCTGCGCGATCCCCAGCGCGTACGCGCGGCGGAAATCGTTTAACTTTTGCCTGGAGACGTTCATCGCCTGGCTTACGCACTGCTCGGCGTAATCCGGAAGAGCCGGAACCGGCAGCTTCATGGCCGTCAGATACTGGCCGATCAGCCGGGCCGTGCCAAAGTTATGCCGCCCGGGATCCCGGGAATAAATCTGCCGTATCCGCTCCTCGAAAGAGACCTCCGGCTCTTCGGCGTGGGCCCGGATGCGGGCGAGCACGTTAAAGTCCGGCAGCGCGGAAAAGCGCGATTCCAGATCCGGCAGAAAGTCCTCCCGCAGCAGAATAAAGTCCGTCTTTAAGAAGTCCGCAAAGCACATGCGGGCCAGGTTTTCATCCCAGCTGCCGTCCACCTTCCGCTTCACGGATTTGAGCGTCAGCTTGAGAATATACAGACCCATCCGGTGCTCCGGGTCATCCTTCATGATCTCCGTCTCCTCCTCGCAGGCGGCCATGGCCTCTTCCAGAAACGCAAGCAGGTTGGGCATCTGAATGCGGTAATAATCTTCCCGCTCCCTGCTCTCTTCATTTTCCCGGTATTCCAGAAGGTGATAGCACTCGCAGATCGCCTCCAAGATCTTCCGGAGATTGGACCTCATATTGTTCATGCGCTGCCCCTGCAGGCGCGTGGAGTGGTGACGTGCATCCGCCTGATCCCAGCAGTCAAAAATGAAGTCGTCAATCGCCTGCACACTGATGTTTTCTTCCAGAAACTCCCCGCCCGAAAGCCAGGTTTCCCGGAATTCCTCCTTCAGATCATCCAGCTGCGCAAAGTTCCTCTCAGCGGCATAGCGAAGCAGGACCCCCAGCTTTCCCTGCGGATCGAAAATGATTTTTTTCGTGATGGACAGTCTCTTTAAGTTGGCATCCCCGCGGGGCGGCGTCTGAATGAACTGCTCGTAGTACATCGTCGCCTGCGCGATCACCGTTTCCATCCGCTCTTTCTGGGCCTTCTCATCCAGATGGTGGCAGGCTGCCATTCGCTCCATCGGAACCTTGTACTCCTGATGGAAATCCATCATGATTTCCAGCGCTTTTAAGACCGCAGGAAATCTTCTGAGCGCCTGCAGGCTGTCCAGGAAAGGCGTGATATTAAAGGAAAACGCGTCGCGCCCCGAATAGACGGCACGCACGGCGGCGGCGGTCAGGCAGTAATCGGAGAACACGGCGTACTCCTGGTCCATCTCCCCTAAAAGTCCCATCAGATTTCCAGCGGAATAGTCCTGGCTCTCCAGGGGATTATTGAGCGCCAGCCCGGCCACCTTATACACCGGCAGCACCTCCGGATTGTACAGGGACCCGGCTTTTAAGTAGGCCAGAAGAACCGCGATGCGGCCTTCTTTCTCCACGCTTAAGGCATAGTCGATAATGTCCTTTTTCTCCGTGCGCGGGCAGGAAAAAGCGTCCAGATCCTCGTAGCTGTAATCCTGCAGGAGGAACGAATACTCCCTCTCGATATCCTCCCTTTGTTCACCCGCGTATTCCATTGCGAAAGAGCGCTCAGCCTGACGGTTATTCCGGGTGACTTCCGCGTCCTCTTCCCGCAGGCTGACCGCAGGAAATCCCTGTTTTTCCGGCTCCTCCTGATCCTTAAGCTCCTGATCCTGAAGTTCCATCTTCTGAGGCTTCAGCTCCTTCAGACCGACATCCTCTGCCAGAGCGTCCTCCGCGGCCGTTTTTTCTTCTTCATACCCGCCCTCTGCGGTCTTTGACTGGAAGGCCTCCATCGCCGCCATCCGGGCGAACTCACTCTCCAGACGGTCGTACAGCTGTCTCATGGAACCGCTCACCGTCTGGCCTTTCACCTTTTTAAAATCTTCCCGCGCCTCCTCAGGCCGCCCCAGCTTTAACTCCGCCTCGGCCTTGATCAGGAAGCGGTTGATCCGGCACAGGACCTGAAACACCTCGCGGCTGGAAGAAGACTCATCCAAAAGGGCATAGTACTCCCCTAATTTGTCGCACTCTTCACAGATCCAGCCAAGGCTCTCGACCGTTTCGCCTTCCTCTTCGTTCATTTCCTTTAAGAGGTTGATGAACTGCATGTGTCGCTCGATTTTGGATTCGGTGCTCAGATCGGGCAGGGCAAGGGCTCCTTTCATATAGTTCACGGCCCGTTTGTAATCCTTCGTCTGCGCGAAGAACTGCACCACCGTGTCATATCCGGCCAGGGTTCTCTGGATCTGATCCGTGTTTTTCAGGAACAGCTCCTTGGTTCGGATGGCAATCTGAAGCTCCCCGTCCAGATCGTTTTCTTTCAGATAGGACGCCGCGCGCTTTAAGAGCAGGTTCAGGCATTCCGGCGACATCTTCTGCCCCGGCGCATGCTCCAGGTACTTGATCACCAGCGGAAATACCTCCGCGCTGGTGTTCGATTTCAGGATCTGGTGCGCCATATTGCCCATGTCGCCTACCTGGCGGATGGACAAGGCCTCGCCCTTCTTCCCCACCGTAAAGTTGACGGCGATCATCTCCGCCTTCAGCTCCTCCTTGGTGATGCAGGCCAGCTTCTTCTGGAGTCTGCTCTCCGCGCTGTCATACTGGAACGGATACGCGTTGTCGTCCAGGTCCATGATTTTTCCCTTGCGGCTCATCCAGCTGACGCTCTCCACCCATCCGATCTTCTGCAGGTTTTCCTCCGGCTTCATCACCGGCTTGTCTTCAGGTGCCACACCCCCGTTTACGAGAGCCCCCTGTCCTGCATTCTTCTCATTTAACAGGGGCTCTGTTTTCGCGGTCTGCTTCACCCGGTTCTCTATCTGCGCCAGCGCTTCTTCCATTTTCTTTTCCGGGTAGACCTGCTGGAGCTGCAGAAAATCAGAACTGTAGCCCTGCGGCCGGTTTAAGCGGATCTGCCCCTGCGCGGCAAGGTGCTGGTACATGCTGTCTAAGATGTCCCGGTTTCCGACGGGCAGTTTTTCCGGAAGATCCCGCAGTAACGACACATCCTTGGAAAACACGCAGGACTGGTCCAAAATCAGGAGGCAGTTTTCCCTGTCCTCCCGGGACAGCTCCTGCAACAGCGCCAGGTAGGCGCAGGCGCCGGCATTCGCATAGTCTTTCTCCTGATAATACACGGCGGCCGCTTCCGGCATCTTCCCTGCCATGGAAAGCAAGTCGCCCGCCTCATGATGCCTGTGCACCAGCAAAAGCACCGCGCCGGCAAAACCGGTCATCGCCTGATTTGTCAGGCCGTTTTTCTCCACTTCCTTTCGAATGTTGGCTGCGGCGATGTTCTTCTTCTCCACATCGTTGTTTTTCATTCCGAATTTGAAGCTCTCAAAGTACCCGTTCAGGCCCTTGCGCTCTTCCTTGGACAGCTCCTGAAACAGCGCCTGCAGATCCTCCTGCGAATAGCCTGGCATGGCCACGGAATCGCGGTAGTAGGACGGGCGCACGATGGCCCCCTGGAACAATGGCTGCCCCTGATAATATGACGGGGCCGGCATACCCGGATACACAGGCTGCCCCTGGTAATACGATGAGTCCGGCATGCCCGGATACACGTGCTGCCCTTGCGCATAGGCCGGCATCCCCTGGTACGCAGGTGGAGTCTGGCCCGGGTACGCCGGCCAGGGCTGCGCATACGGCTGAGGAGATGGGTAGGGATAGCCCTGCGGTTGAAACTGCGGCTGCGGATAGGGCTGGCCTTGTTTGTCAATGCCTTGGGGGGCCTTGCCGGCATCCTTTAGTTCTGACTCTTGCGCGGCAGGTTTTGAGGCAGGCTCCTCCTCAGCCTTCCCTTTCTGAAGGCCAGCGTTCTCGCTATCGGTCAGAACACGGCATGAGATGACAATCTGAAAGTCCACAATCAGACTCCCTCCGTCCTCTAATTCCAGTTCAAAGCTCTCCTCCCCGTCCGTATCCAGGACTACGCCTGTTAACTCCGGTGAGCCCTCATACTTAATCGCTACCCGTGTTCCCGGCTGCAAAGCTGCCAGCTTTTTTATCATCAACTTTGACATTGTATTCTCCTTCGCTCACTCTTGAAGTTAAGTCTACTTAGCAGCACAGGCCCCCTATTGTGCCGCTTTTTCTCATATCAGGTGTCTCTTCTTTCCGCTCAACAGCTCCGCCCAGACAGGGGACTTGTCCCGGACGGCCGCGACTGCCCTGGGGATCACCTCCAGCAGGTAGTCGATCTCTTCCATGGTGTTGTATTCCCCGACCGACAGCCGCAGCGATCCATGGGCCACCTCGTAGGGCACCCCGATGGACAGCAGCACATGGCTGGGGTCCGCGGAACCGGAATTGCAGGCGCTTCCCGAGGAGGCGCAGATTCCCTCCCTGTCAAGCAGCATTAAAAGGGCCACCCCGTCCACTCCTTCAAAGCACAGGTTGACAGTGCCCGGCACGTGGTGCGCAAGGCTCCCGTTTATGCAGCTGTGCGGGATCCTCGACAGCCCTTCGATCAGTCTGTCCCGCATGGCCGCCGTCTTTTTCGCATCCTCCTCCATATGAAGGCAGGATTCTTTCAGCGCGGCCGCCAAGGCCGCAATCCCCGCCACGTTCTCCGTGCCGGCGCGCTTTCCCCGCTCCTGCCCGCCGCCTTCAATCAGGCTTTCCAGATAGATGCCTTTTCTTACATACAAAGCGCCCACGCCTTTGGGCGCGTGGAATTTATGCCCCGAGAGGGAAAGCATGTCGATCTGCATGTCCTCCACGTCGATCGGCATGTGCCCCGCCGCCTGCACGGCGTCCGTGTGAAACAGGATGCCTCTTTCCCGGCACAGCGCTCCGATCTCCTTCACCGGTTGTACGGTGCCGATCTCATTGTTGGCAAACATGACGCTGACGAGGCACGTATCCTCCCGAAGCGCTTTCTCCACGTCCTCCTTATCAATGATCCCATCCGGGCGAGGCGCTAGAAGGGTCACTTCAAACCCCTCCTGTTCCAGCTTTTTTAGCGTGTGCAGGATGGCGTGATGCTCAAACTGCGTGGAAATCAGGTGGCGTTTTCCCTTCCTTGCCCCGATGAGCGCGGCGGAGCGAAGCGCCTGATTGTCCGCCTCGCTGCCGCCGGAGGTAAAGATGATTTCCCTCGGGTTCGCATGCAGGCATCCGGCCACGGTCCTGCGGGCCTGGTCGATGGCCTCTGCCGCGTTCCGCCCCAGCTCGTACAGACTGGACGGATTGCCGTACTGTTCCGTCAGAAAAGGCATCATGGCGTCAAGCGCCGTCCGGCTCACGCGTGTCGTGGCCGCATTATCCGCATATACAAACATAACGAACCTCCCTCATCCAAGACTTTCAAGCTGCATGCGAAACGCCAGGCGAAAGGCACCGCCTGCGGCATAGCTCCATACAATTTTCCTTGATCTAAGTATAACAGAAAGCCACCATGCTTGTAAATCCATGAAATGGGTCAAGAATACCCTGCAGGAAAACTCTGTCCATTTTTAATACACAAGTTTGTGTATATTCCGAGCGTTATCTCACTCCTGGCTTTCGCATTTGTGCGTATTGTACAATTTCGACTTGCTTTTTTCTCCGAATCGTTTTTGAATGTAAGTTGTTTTGCTTTCCTTGCAAGGGGTAAAATAAGACTAGGTATCTAGTTTTTTCAGTATCATCACCGCCCTAAAATGTGCCGGGCTAAAACGCACATCCCGCAGGAAATGAGCACAGACCCGAACAACGAATATTTTGAAATCACCGCCTCCATGGTCACCGTGGAGGTCAAGGATGAAAAAACCGGAAAAGTTTTCCGGCGCGAGCTTCCGATCGATTACTACGAAAATGCCAATTTTCTCCGCCTCTCCGGTGAAAACCTGGACGGAAGCCTGTCCCAACTGATTTTTTATTCCGCCAGAGGGATCGAGCGCTTAAAGGATCTGACCGGAAAAGGACCGGATCATGACCCTTGCGGAGGTCACAGCCACTAAGATGAATAAAGGAGGAAACGAAATGATTAGGAAAACGCTTGTAATCAACGGCGTCACCCGCAACCTGGTGCTGTCAACCGACGAAACACTGGCAACCGTTCTGCGTGAGCATCTGCTCCTGACCGGCTGTAAGATCGGCTGCGGCGAGGGCCACTGCGGTGCCTGCAACGTGATCGTCAACGGCAAGGTCACCAAGTCCTGTGTGACCAAGATGAGCCGTGTCCCGGACAATGCCGAGATTCTTACCATCGAAGGCGTGGGATCACTTCAGGATATGCATCCTCTGCAGGTGGCCTGGATGGCCTACGGTTGCGCGCAGTGCGGTTTCTGTACCCCCGGCTTCATCATCAGCGCGAAGGTTCTTCTGGAGAACAATCCCAGCCCTACCCGCGAGGAAGTGCGCGACTGGTTCAATAAGCAGCGCAACCTCTGCCGCTGCACGGGCTACAAACCGCTCATCGATGCCACCATGGCGGCGGCTGCCGTTCTGCGCGGCGAGATGAAGAAGGAAGACCTGCTTTTCAAGCCCACGGGCGATTCCATCAAGGGAACCACCTACATTCGTCCTTCGGCAGCCCAGAAGGTGACCGGTACCTGGGACTTTGGCGCGGATGACGCCTTAAAGATGCCCGGATGCCTGCGCCTTGCCCTGACTCAGGCCAAGGTTTCGCATGCCAACATCAAGAACATCGATATCTCCGAAGCCGAGAAGATGCCCGGCGTTGTCAAGGTCATCACCTACAAGGATATCCTGGCAGCCGGCGGCACCAACCAGATCAATGGTCTGGTCATGCTTCCGAAGCACAACAAGACCGACGGCTTTGAGCGCCCGGTTCTCTGCTCCGACAAGATCTTCCAGTTCGGCGATGCCATCGCTATCGTCGCGGCTGACACCGAGGCCCACGCCCGCGCCGCCGCAGACGCCGTCAAGGTGGACATCGAAGAGCTGCCTGCGTACATGAACGCGTTAGATGCCATGGCGCCCGACGCCATCGAAATCCACCCCGGCACCCCGAACGTCTTCTTCGAGACCAACTGTATCAAGGGACCGGACTTCGACTGGGACAGCATTCCGGACGAACAGCAGGTGGAAATCGAAAGCTACTGCTCGCGCCAGCCGCACCTGCACTTAGAGCCGGATAACGGCTACGGCTATATCGACGAGGACGGCATGGTCACCGTGCACTCCAAATCCATCGGTATTCACCTGCACATGCCGATGATCGCCGCCGGTATCGGCGTTCCGATGGAGAAGCTCCGCATCGTGCAGAACCACGCCGGCGGTACCTTCGGTTACAAGTTCTCCCCGACCAACGAAGCTTTGATCGGCGCGGCCGCGAAGATCCTTGGCTGCCCTGTGTCCCTGAACTTTAACCAGTATCAGAACATCACCTACACCGGCAAGCGCTCGCCTGCTTTCATGCACATCAAGCTTGGTGCGGACAAGAACGGCAAGCTCTTGGCTCTGTGGGGCGACAACTATGTGGACCACGGCCCGTACTCCGAGTTCGGCGACCTCTTAACCATGCGTCTGTCCCAGTTCACCGGCGCCGGCTACGGGATCAACTCCATCCGCAACAAGAGCCAGACCGTATTTACCAACCACGCCTGGGGTTCCGCGTTCCGTGCGTACGGCTCGCCGCAGTCCTTCATGGGTTCGGAAATCGCGATCGACTGCCTGGCTGCCAAGATGGGCATCGATCCGTTCGAGATGCGCGCCATGAACTGCTACAAAGAATCCGAGCACACCACGATCCCGACGGGCTATCCGCCGGAAGTGTACTGCGAAGAGGCTCTGTTTGAGAAGGCCCGTCCTTTATATGAAGCCGGCAAGAAGCGCGTGGCAGAGAAGAATGCCGCCTCCGATGGCCGCTACAAATACGGCATCGGCGTTGCCCTTGGCGTGTACGGCTGCGGTCTGGACGGCGTTGACTCCTCCTCCGCGTATGCCGAGCTGAACAAGGACGGCACGGTCACGATCTACGTCTCCTGGGAAGATCACGGACAGGGCGCCGACATGGGCGCGTTAGTCTCCGCGCACGAGACGCTGCGTCAGGCAGGCATTAAGCCCGAGCAGATCCGCCTTGTCATGAACGATACCAAGTATACGCCGAACTCCGGTCCTGCCGGCGGTTCCCGTTCGCAGGTCATGAGCGGTAACGCCTGCCGTCTGGCAGCCGAAGCCCTCATCGCCGAGATGAAGAAGGACGACGGAACTTACCGCACCTATGACGAGATGGTGGCGGACGGCAAGAAGCTGAAAGTGGAAGGCAACTGGGTCACCACCTTCTGCGCGGATCATCCGATCGATCAGGATACCGCCCAGGGCGATCCCTTCGCGACCTACATGTACACCATCTTCCTGCCGGAAGTCTGCGTAGACACCCAGACCGGTAAGGTCAAAGTGGAGAAGTTCACCGCCGTGGCCGATGTCGGTACCATTATGAACCGGCTTCTGGTGGAAGGCAACTTCTACGGCGGCTTAACGCAGGGTATCGGCCTTGCCCTCTCCGAGGACTTCGAGGATCTGTCCAAGCACACGAGCCTGATGAAGTGCGGTATCCCGTACCCGAACGATGTTCCGGACGATATCGAGCTGCACTTTAACGAGACCTACCGCCCGAACGGCCCTTACGGTGCTGCCGGCTGCGGCGAGGCTCCGCTGGATGCTCCTCACCCGGCCATCTTAAACGCCATCTACAACGCGACCGGCGCGCGCATCACCCGCGTTCCCGCCCGTCCGGAAGTGGTGTTGGCCGCTCTGAACGCGTTAAAGTAAGCGCTACGCGCTGCTACACTCCCCATGAAAACCGAAAGCAATTGCTTCGTCCTTCGGACTCTCGCAATTGCTTTCATAAAACGTCAAAAGGGGCTGCCGTTTTGCGGCAGCCCCTCTTTACAGGGAAAGGAGGTCTCATTCATGCCACAGATTCAGGAGCGCGGCTCAACCCATGTGTATAAGGTCAGCAAGATCGCCCAGGAAGAAGTCGATTCCATGGTCTCCCGCTGC
>JAEEGL012973898.1_pt1 | contig 12173 bp, 15 predicted proteins | sample 9134231 | NCBI WGS metagenome assembly JAEEGL01 (sample SAMN16246548, study PRJNA631951) | gut metagenome | biome: gut microbiome; feature: rumen; material: fiber-attached | host: Bos | place: Iran: Karaj | collected 2018-10
GTATCAATAAATTGACCCATTTTACTAGTTAAATCAGTAAATGCTGCTTCATTTTCACGAACACTTTTTCGACAAGCTTCATTAAACTTATCAACGCCCATTTTTTCAATATCTTTTTTACTTGAAATACCTAATAGTTTCTCTACATGATTTTCAACTGGTAATCCATGAGTATCCCATCCTACTTTACGAATTACTTTTTTACCAGTCATAACATGATATTTACATAGTGCATCTTTTAGGTTTTTAGCTACCATGTGATGAAGCCCTGGAAATCCATTAGCAAAAGCTGGTCCATCATAAAAAACAAAAGTTTTATTATCTTTTCTTAATTCATTTTGTTTATTAGTGATATTATTAATACCACCCCAACTCTTTAAGATTTCTTGTTCTGTTTCATAAGCAGTTTGCTTACTTAATTCTTTAAATTTCATAACGCCTCCTATAAATAAAAAAATCTATAAACATAAGGACGAACTACCGTGGTACCACCTTATTTTATAGATTAACTAACTTATTTGCTATAACGCACAACCGTATTTATATTATCCATAAATAGCACTTGAAAGTGATCTAAATTAGCTATTATTATCTATTCTCACCAAACATAGACTCTCTTAAACTTTTCACTAACTCCGTCTTTCGCATTTGCTTTTATAAATGCAATGTTAACACAAATAATGTTTATTTGCAAGTATTTATTATAATTTATAAACTTTTTCCATTTTAACCATAGGCTTTCTTCTATTTAAATAGTCATTAACCATTATTTTTAAATTATTACATCTATTTATATTATAAATAATGTTATTTATATCACTTTCATTAATATCGAAACTACGATTAATAAACTTTTTATATTTTTGTGGATTAACTCCTAATACTTTTTTGAATATTTCTGAATAATACTCTATGGATGTAAATCCATTTTTAAGTGCAATTGATAAGATATAATTATCATATTGATAATATCCTAAACTATTAAGTATTCTAGATATATTAATGTAGTCATGTATTTTTACCCCAATTTCCTTTTTAAATCTTTTCATAATATAAGTTTTATTAAAATAAAATCTATTAGCCAATTCATCAATAGTAATATCTTTATTAATATTATTATTAATATATTCAATAATATCACACACTAAATTATTAGAATACATATGACCACCATAATCATTATAACATAAAAAGCCACTTTTGTTTAACTTTTTTATATTTTTTTATCATATAATGGAATCAGAAAGAGGAAAAACTCTTTCAAAACAAAACCATATCTAGCAATTATAATAAAAGGGGGTAATTATAATGGCTTGTTACAACTGTAGTTATCTAGTTGTAGAAAATAGAAAGGATGGTTCTACAAATGGATGTTTATACTATTGTACTAAGACTAAAAGATATGTTAATGGTGCTTGTGATAGTTGTGAGGCTTTTACTAAAGCTTCAAGAGCTGAGTATATCAACAATGAAATATATAATAATGGTATACACTATTATAATGGTAGTAATTGTCCACTATCACTTAAAATCATTTTAATTATTATTTTAGCTATACTAGCAATAATTGCTAACATCTAATGGTTAAGAAAGGAGAAAAAATATGTACGCAAGATGGGCAACTAATGAAGAAATAAAAGAACATACAACTAAGATTAAAAAGGAAGATAATATTAAAAATTCAGGTATTACAGTTATGTATGATGATGATTATTTATATATAAATGATACTCCATCACATAACATCGTTATTGGAGGAACGGGAAGTGGTAAAACACAAACCACGATTATGCCACAAATATATCTATCAATTAAAGCCGGAGAATCATTTATCGTAAATGATCATGCCGGGGAATTATTTGATACCTTTAGTGGCATTGCCAAAGATAATGGTTATAAAGTAAAGGTTATAAATTTTAAAGATATGAGTGTTGGTAATAATTATAATCCTTTATATATACCATATAATCTATATAAGAAAGGAAGTATTGACGAGGCTATTGAGTTAGTAGAAAATGTTGGTTATAATCTAATGTCTGATTTTAATCAAACTAATGCTGATCCATTTTGGGAACAATCAGCTACTAACATATTTACCGGTCTTGCCTTATATTTATTTGAAAAAGCCAAACTGGATGAAATAAATATTAATAGCATCGTGAACTTAAGTTATAAACTAGATGATATTGCCAAAGAATTAACTGATGAGAAGTTATCAATTGTTAAAACTTATCTATCACAAATAATAGATGCGCCAAAAGATACAAGAGGTTCTATCATTTCCGTATTTAAACAAAAAATAGCGATGATTATTTCAAGAGAAGCTATATCTAAATTATTATGTAATGATAACTTAGAGCTAGAAAATACTAAAGTCGAAAAAACTGCCATCTTTATCATAAGTGATGGTAAATATTCTAGTATTATTATGCCAATGATTTTAAATCAAATATATGAAGTAGTTAAACTTAATAATCAAACTGATAAAAGACTTAATATTATCTTAGATGAATTTGGTACAATTAAACCAATTAAAAACTTCTTAAATATTTTAACTTATTCAAGAAGTTTAGGTATTAGAATAACTATTGTTATTCAAAGTATCTTACATTTATTAAATATTTATGGTAAAGAAACTACTGACTTTATTAAAATGTCAATGGGTAATACAATCTTTCTATTATCAAGTGATATCAACACTCTTGAAATGATATCCAAGGATTGTGGTAGAAAAGATGAAAATAATCTATTAATTAATGTTGAAGAATTAAAAGTACTTAATATCTTCGAAGCCATTATATTAACTAATAGAATGTATCCAATAAAAACCAAACTATTACCATATTATGAATTTAATATTCCCAAAAAAGATCCAATTAAATTGGATAAACTAGAGTTTACTGAAGTCAAACTATATAAATAAAAGAGTGCTACATTTTAGCACTCTTTTTCATTTCATATAATATTTCAAATAATAAATCGATTACTTCATCAATAACTTGTTGTTTATTTTCTTCTCTTGTATCATATTTAACTCTTACACTACGGTCATAATAAAAATCATTATCACGGTCATATACCGATATAAATACTACATCATCATCACCAGCCATATTATTTTCATCTGCCTTTTTAAGTTTACCAGTAATCCCTACACCATAGTTAGAGTTAGTAAAGTCACTAATCTTCTTTGCCATATCTTCAGCTACTTCACTACTATAAACTGAATACATACTAATTGCATCATGGCTAACACCCATTTTTTCTTTATAATCATTATCATAAGTCATGGCCGCAAACTTAATTACTTTACTTGCATTCGGAATATTAGTAATGGCATTAGCAAGTCCACAACCAGTACATGATTCCATCGTACTTATCGTTTTATGTTCTTCAATTAATTTTTTAACTATTCTTTCCATAAACACCTCTTCACAGTTATTATATCATAACAAAAAAGAAGAATCTAGTTAGATCCTTCTATTGTATTTTCTCCTTGTTCCACTTTTGGTGGTTCAGCAGTTGGTGCTGGTGTTGGTGCTGGTGTAGGTGCAGCTGTTGGTACAACTGTTGGCTCAGGTGTAGGTGCAACTGTTGCACTTGGTGTTTCACTTGGAGTTACACTTGGTATTGGTTCACTAGCACTATTATTTCCACTACTTTCTTGATTAGTAGTATTATTATTTTCTGTTGTTTGATTAGTTGGACTTGGTGTTGGTGTAGCATTTGCTGCATTCTGTGCATCTAATTTAGCTTGAGCTATTTCATTAGCTTTACTATTTATAACACGTCTTGCAGTAACATATTGCATCATATTAACTGTAGTAATTGTTACTCCAACTCCTGGACGTGATTCATGAATAACTTGTCCACCACCAATATACATTGCTACATGAGTTGCACTACCAGAGGCACCTTTAGCTTTATAGAAAACTAAATCACCCTTTTGTAAGTCTCTTTTAGCAACATATTTACCTTTGGATATTTGTCCACCTACAGTTGGAGGTAAACTTACTCCAAATTCACGATATATTAACATTGTAAAACCAGAACAATCTGTTCCTGTTTTAAGACTTCTTCCTGCATGAACATATCTAAGTCCCATAAACTGTCTAGCAAATGATACAATTGCATCACCAGTTACTGAACTATAACTAGGTTTTGTATAAGAATATGTCTTTGCCACTTCTTTCTTTTTTACCACACTAGTTGTTTTTTTGCTAGTACTTGTCTTTGTCGTTTTCTTTGGTGTAATAACATCTTTTTGTTGATCAATAACTGCTTTTACACTCTTAGTTATAAAAGCAAATTCGTTTTCTTCCCCTTCTTGATCTGGGAAAAGTATTTCATCTTGTTGATCTAATAATGCTTCTAAACTATTCGTTAAGAAAGCTAAACTATTTTCCCCTTCCCCAAAATGGGAGACCGGCTCCGTATCGCTTGATGTAAGAGATATCTCATGAGCTTCACCAGTAGTGCTATCTAGTTTAGTGGCAATACCATTCATTCCTAGAAAGCCTGTACATACGAAAGATACCATTATATTACTTATGCAAAATAAGCGTACCTTTCTTGCAAATAAATTCATTTTTAACACCTCATTGTCTCTATTTCTTAAAGGACAATGTCTATAATAACAAATTTCAAGACATAAGTCAAATTAGTTTTACATCAAGTATTATTTTTATAGAAAAAAAGATGGTTTTCCATCTTATTTTCCATAGTATTTATATACTTTACCCTTTTCTTCTTTAATACCAGCAAAGGCATTAGCAATTTCTTCTACTTTTCTTTCACTATCAGAATAAATTAGTGAGGTATTAACATAAGAAGTAACAATACCACCTGTATCCGTAAAGTATACTTGAACTTGTTCACCATCAGCAAAGTCCATCCATTTAGATATTTTATATATTTGACTATTAACACCACTATTATTAATAGCATAATTAAATTTCCATTTAGTATCAAATAATCTAAAATTCCATCCATCGGCCGTTGGTTTACCAAATGTTGGAGTTAAGTCAGTAATAATACCATCTTTACCTCTAAACCATTCAGCATACTCTTCTGGATTATTTGTTTTTAACAAAATAGTATCATAAGCAGATGTTAATATACAGCTTCCTTCTGGTAATTCTAATTGTAATTGTTCACAATTTGGTGAATCTTCTTCAGTAGTAACCACTTTATGAGTTGTTCCATCAGGATTAACTGAATAATGAGTACTACGATAACCATTATGATTATAGTAATCTTTCCATCTAGCAAGTGGTAGAATAGTTACATTACCTTTTTCCACATGCAAAGCATAATTAAAGCTATATTGAAAATCAAATATTTTTTTATTAAATCCAACATCTTTAGTTAACCCAGTTGCTTTTAAAATATTCTTTTCACCATAATAACCAGCTAATGTATTAGCATTTAAATCTTTCTTACCATTATTTATCATATCTAAGAAAATTGATGAAGTAAGCATGGTATCACCATTATCAAACATAACTTGTAATTGTTCACCTTCATAATCTTTCCAATTACTAATATCAAAGGTAGTTGCACTATTATCATTAGAGATAATACCATTATTAAATCCATAATCTAAATCAAGTATTTGCTTATTAAAGAATCCTTCTGCAAGTGGTTTGCCTTGAGTTAAATCAATAACATTAGTAGCAATTGCTTTAGCAATAGCAAGAGCACCATATTCATCTCTTTTATCAATTGATAATTTAGAATCTCGAACTAATATCGTATCATAAGCAGCAGTTAAGATTGTTGGCCCATTTAGTATTTTAAGTTGTAATTGTTCACCTTCATAATCTTTCCACTGTGATATTGGTAAGATAATTGCATTATTACCTTTAATAATAATAGCTTTATTATAAACATAGTTTAAGTCAATTAAATTATAGTTAATAGAAGAATTAGTTGTATCTGGTTTACCAATAGTAGTTACTTTACCATCAGTACCAACATACATTTTTGAAAAGTCTTCTGCTGTCATACTACTTTGTCTATCATAAAACAGTTTACTGTTATAACTTGATAACAGTACTGCTACTTCTTCGGATGTAACTATTTGTAATTGTTCACCTTCATAATCACGCCAATTTTTAACATTAAACACTACGGCTTTATTACCATTATATAAAGCTGCTTTATTATAATTCCAATGAAAATCTAATAAATCATAATTAAAGATACTGTTATTATTATGATAAAAGTCATATATTTCACCTTTAGGTGATAATTGATTTTTAGCAAATTTTCTTACTGAATGGTTCTCACTATTACCAAAGAATAAATCCGTATCAAATGATGAAGTTAACATTAATAAGCCATTAGTAAAATTAAGTTGATATTGTTCACCTTCATAATCTCGCCAATCTTTAATATCCATAATAATTGCTGAATCATCACCTGATATTAAAGCTGCATTTTGACCATATTTTAGATCTAATATTTCTCGATTACAACTAGTAAGTACTGCAAAAGAAACAATAGTTAAAGCAAGTGCGCCTATTTTCTTTAGGGTATAACCCTTTGTCTCTACTACTGAATATTTTTTAGCTTTATCGATTGTTACATCATTTACTCTAATATTTTTTATTTTCATAATCTCTCCCAAAACCGTTCATATCATATCATAGGGCATTAAAAAAAACAAGGTGAACTTGTTTTATAACCATATATCTTCTTTAATTGGTTTAAATTTATATCTTTGGCTTGGCCTATAGCCTGCTTTAGTATTTACCATTGTCGTTTTCTCACAATATTTAACTATTTTCTTTCTAAAGTTAGATTTATCAACACTTTTATCCATTATTAATTCATAAACCATTCGAACATCTTCTAAAGTGAATGAATCACCCATAAACTTAAATATTATATCTGTATGATCAATATTACCACGTATTCTTTTATAAGCGATTAACAACATCGCTAAGTTTAATTTAAGATTATTATCATTTGTGTCAAACATACGATCATATTCGATGTTATTATTAATAACTGTAGGTATTGTCTTGTAATTAATATTGTTTTTATCAAAAGTAACTATTTTATTATCTTTAACGAAAAAGTCTACTAAGTAATAGTTGCTATCGATATTAATATAGTTACTGTTAGTAATTCCAAGATAAATTATATTAACACTATCATCATAATCTAAAGTATAAACTTGTTCTAAATGAAACAACTTAGTACCAATAATATTTTCTAAATAGTTTCTTGCTTCTTTTTTCATTTCCATACCATCATATTTATATTTAGGTATGTTCATATCTTTATCAACTAATACTTTGATTTTTTTAATATCATTTTTTCTAATATTATCATTTTTTTCACTATCTAGTGCGAACAGGCAAAGAACGATATTTACTAACATATTCAACCATCTCCTCACTAATTATATTAGATACTGTCGCTAAAAAATTAGAAAAACTATCTAAATTTAAATATTTGGTTTCACCAGTTGTATTTTGATTTAAACAACGAATATTATATTTTAATTTCTTTTTATCAACTTTAACTGGAAAATATGCAAGAGCTTTATTTAAATAATTAACATCCAAGTTAAATCTCTCTACTAAGTCATGGTTTAAATAGTCATAATCTCGATATACTAGTTTACTTGGTTCTTCAAAAATATTGCGATTAGGATATAAACTTGGAATATACTCTGTTAAATAATGATAATCTAAAAGAATATGTACTAAATAACCAACATTAATATCCTTACTTAAATCTAAATTTTGAATGAAATAATTTACATCAGGAATAAATAGAGGTCCATAAACTAAACGATGATGACTATCTTTTCCTTTGATTATATCAGGAAGTAAATTACCACGATAATAATCAAAACTATCAATCCCTAACTGTTTTCCTACTTCTCTTGCTACAATCATATGAGCACATATATTTGGCATATTTACCTCCTTATTCTATCAACTAATGTTTTGACTTTACTAGTTTCTTCACAAATACTTAAATTAGTGCAATCTATCATATATAACTTATTGTTTAATAGATTGTTTCCTTCCATATATAGATAAGTTTCTAAATACATTAAATTATATAAATAAGCATATTTATCAAACTCGTCATGAATGCTTCTTAATCCAACTCTTCGTTCTAATTCTTCTTTATCATTATTAACTAAAAAGATAACTTGATTATTATTAGTTTTTAAATATTGAAATAATCTATTTACTCGATCAAGAAGAGATATATCAAACATAAATAACTTACTAATAAATTTATCTCGATCTTGTAAATTATAATCCTTAAGATTAGTAATTACCGAAGACTTACCAACTGCATCTGTCCCTTCTAATATTATCATAATATCACCTTCTTTTTCAATACTTGCGCACTTTCTTTAACATCACATTTAAGAGTGTTTACATAGTCAATTATTTCATCTTCACTAGTAATAAATCTTACTTCAATATTTGGATCTATCATCCTAGATGTTATAATTGGAAACCAATATTCGCCTTTAATTTGATAACTTGTAACAGAAGGATCGCAAAAGATAACAATATGTTTTTGTCTATTAGCTGCATATATTAATTCAGTAACTGATGCAATAGCTGAATATTTGGTTAAATTACAGATAACTAAGTCTGCTTTATCAATTTGTTTTAATTCTTCATAAACAACATTTTCACATACATTCATACCCGGATTTTCTTTTTCGTAATAGAATCCTCCTACATACATTACATTAGGATTACTAGGAAGAATAACTCCATCTGATGCATAAACAGTATCATATACATTACCAACAATTTTACTTCGAACGTCATCCTTTAACATTTCAAGTACATTATCTTTATTAATTAGTTCATGACGAACTTTATAAGTTCCTGAATAAAATAACTTAATCATATAATACACTTCCTTTCATTAATTTTTTCCAACTGATGTAAGATGCAATAGCCATAAATGTCCATATAATATTTAAAATGAATAAATAAATTGCTTGATTAGGTAAGATAAAATATTCAAAAGCATAAAAGATATCATTAATAAACCATATTACCCATGTATCTATTTTCTTTCTCATCATATAGTATGTTGCAACTAAACTAGAGATAGTTGTAAATGAATCTAAAATTGGTAATGGATCACTTGTCTTATTAAGAATACTAGCTAAAACAATTGTTCCTATAATCATTAATGATATATATATAAATCTTTCTTTATTAGTAGCAGCTGTTATCGTTCTTTCTTCTTCATTTTTCCAAAGAAGAAATCCAATAACACCCAAAATAAGATAAAAACTATTATTGGCGATATCGCCATACAAGTGATTTATTAAAGAAAACATAATCATAAAAATCATTTCAATAATATAAAATAACCAATTACTCCGTTTATTAAACATCACCAATATTCCTTGTATTAAACCAAATGATGTAGCCCCTATTTCCCAAAACATATCTATCATCTCCCTTACATATAGTATATTATACCATATGTAGAAATATGTCAATACATTTATGGTATTTTTTACCATATGTATACAATGTTATAAAAAAAATAGTCTTGCGACTATAGTTTTCTTTTTATATAAACTCTTCCTCCCCAATGCATTTCTTTTAAATTAGAATCATATGCTTGTACTTTTCTAACCCAAAAATTTGGGAAAGGTACCCCTATCATTTGATTAACTAATTCACGATTATTTTTTCTTTCTGACGAAAGATCTTGAGCAAGATAAGCAAATGCACTTTCCTTCTCTTGTTCATTACCAGATATCTTTAACACTTCTTTATCATCAACGATATCAATTCGAAATCCATCACTATTTAATAGTCTATCTGATAAATAACAGAAAACATCTTCTCCTTCTGCCATAACAATATAAGCGATATCAAATAATCGATTATTTCCAGGACAACACGAATGGGTTTTTATTCCTCTTTGCCATAATATTCTAAGACACTTCTCTAAACCAGGTGAACCTCCAGCAAATTCTTTTAAAGCCTGTGATACTTCTTCAATTGCAATTGAGTCCAAATCTATTGGACCTCGGTTGCTATACTTAGTTGCATTAGATTCTCTATCATTTTTCATAATACCTCTTTTCAATTATATACTTTGATTGATCTAATTACAACAAATATATTAATGATTATCTAAATAATATTCTAATATTTTTCTATCTCGCAAAACAACAAACTTTGAAGTATATACATCTTCATATATAGATGGATGCAAATTATTTATACAGTCTTTTATTAATTCATAACCTTCTTGTGGGGTAACCCAAATTAGTCTACCACCTTCAGCTATTTCTTTTTCTGTTAAATGAAGTTTTCCTGGTTCTCCCACTACTTTTGTAACATAAACATATGATGTCTGCGTAAAATTATAATTTTCTCGATGTTCATCAATAGTACATAACTCTTTTACAATTTCAATATTACATCCCGTTTCTTCTAAACATTCACGACGAAGAGCAATTTCTACATCTTCGCCTTCTTCTACTCCACCACCAGGTAGTTTATATTCATTTTTATTGCTTTTATTAAATAATGCCATCTTACCATCTTGATTAAGTATTATTGCCCTTGCTGCAATACGTATTTCTGGGTCATTTAATTCTTTGTGTTCTAATCCAAAATCCGCATTAGTTATAATTCCAATTCTTTCCATATTATAATAACTCCTTTATATCTTTCTCCATATCAAGTGGATTATATGTTGGTGAATATCTTTTAACTATATTACCATTTCTATCTTTAACTTTTAAATCATAAATCATATTTTCCTCCTTTATGTATCTAATTCATAATAATAAATTATTTTATTATCTATATCATATAATCCAATAGTAAAATTATATGAACTTCGATCATTTATATTGATTTTATTATCTTGCCCTCTATCCACAAAATAATAATAGCCATCTATATTATTGGGTATATTATATCTTTCATAAATATTTTTACAACCATCCCCATAGCACCACTTCATTTCAAGTGGTTTTAATAACTCATCTTTAAGTGGTAATTCTTGCCATTTTCCTATTATTTCCTCTTCTACATCATTATCACAATTAAGTTTAACAAAATAAGTACCATCACCTAAAAATCCACTATGAGTATCTTCTTCATTTTCCAATTTACAATTAGTAACATTAGTACTAAGACTAGAACTTAAATACTTTAATTTATTATTTTTAAGTTCCATTATATAAGCTAGTACCGAAACACTAATTAATATTGCTGTTATTGTAACAATAATTATCTTTCTCTTCATAATCCTATCTTTCTATTTTAACTACAATATTATTATTACCTAAATCATTTAAATTATCAATATGACCTATTTTAGTATATGAATAACTCGTATCAAATGATTTATAAAAGATAACTAGGCAATCTTTGCCATATAACATAATATCACCTTTATTTATATGGTTTACTTTAACTGGATTACTAGGAAAAGTATTATCCAAATAAACATATTTTTCATTACCATTAAGTTCTTGCATGTTAAACTCTTTAGGTAATATTTTAAGAAAATCAGTTACTGTTTCATTATTTTCCAATTTGGCTAAGTATGTATTACCATTTATTATAACATTCATAGTTAGATCATTATCTCCTTTTTTATTACTTATATTCCAAGTTAGGCCATTATCAATACTTTCAAAATATAAATCTTTATTTTCATAACCCGATAAATCTTCTTTTACTTGATAGATTGAACAATGTAAAACTAGTATATTATTTTCATAATATGGAACATCTTCAATAGTTAGTACTTCAATATTAGGATTTTCATAGTTAATTATTGAATTATTAAAAGTTTTTCCACCATCAGTGGTTACATACATTCCATTATATTTACCATTTTCTTTTATATTATTATTTTTTTTAATAGCAAACCCAATATTCTCATTTAAGAAAACAAACTTTGGTTCTAAACTAACAATTACTTGATTTTCTGTTATTAACTTAAATGTTTTACCACTATCAACACTTTTTTCTACGCCAACTATTTGATTTTGGGGAATAACGTTATCTAAATGTTCAAATCTTAGTACCACATTATCAAACTGAATATAATATAAAGTATTTTCATCCGTAAGTTTTGTTTTTTCATTAAATAAGAATACTATACCAATAATTAATAATATAATAATTACACTA
>JAEEGL013150884.1_pt1 | contig 12173 bp, 10 predicted proteins | sample 9134231 | NCBI WGS metagenome assembly JAEEGL01 (sample SAMN16246548, study PRJNA631951) | gut metagenome | biome: gut microbiome; feature: rumen; material: fiber-attached | host: Bos | place: Iran: Karaj | collected 2018-10
AGGCGGGCTGCGTTCTCGTCAGAGCGGAACACTCGCACCTTGCCGTCGGGGCAGCGGTATGCCTTCAAGCCTTCAAAGGCTTCCTGTCCGTAGTGTAGGCAGGTGGCAGCCATATGCATCGGGATTGTCTCTTCGGAGCAAACTTCAATTTCGCCCCATTTGCCGTCGCGATAGTAGCAACGGACATTGTAGTCAGTCTTTCGGTAGCCAAATCCTATGTTGGCCCAATCAATGTTTTCCATAACACTTTTCTTTTCAAAAAAACAACCAAAGTTAGGAATTGTAATAATACGCGCAACGGAAAAAGTTCAAAAAAGTCGAGAGTAAAGTGCAAAGAGAGCTTGATGTCTAATCTATTATTGCCTAATTCCTAAATAAAATATTATCTTGTCCGAAAATTGTCGATAATGCAATACATTGAAACTCAACTAACTTTTAGTCCGGCCATTCCTGAAAATCGTGAGATTCTGGCGGCGTTGCTTGCCGAAATAGGGTACGACAGTTTTATGGACACACCAACCGGGTTGTCAGCATATATCTCGGCCGACGCATTCAGCAGTGAGGCTACCGAGGCCGCTATTGAGCCGGTCAGGCCGCTATTTGGGCAGTTGACGGTTGAGAGCAAGCCTATGCCTGATGTTGACTGGAACGCCGAGTGGGAGAAGAGTTTCACGCCGATAACCATCGATGGCCGCTGCCGCATTCGTGCACCGTTCCACGATTATGACGCCGCATACCAGCTCGACATCGTGATTGAGCCGAAGATGGCTTTTGGCACAGGGCATCATGCCACCACCACGCTGATGATTCGCCAGCTGTTCGATATTGATTTGAATAATAAAAAAGTGCTCGATATGGGCTGCGGCACAGGAGTGCTGGCCATTGCAGCACTGAAGCTGGGCGCCGGGAGTGCTGTTGCCATCGACATCGACCATTGGTCGGTTGAAAACACGCGGGAGAACGCTGCCCGCAACAATGTGGCGCTGACAGCTGTTGAGGGCGGTGTTGAGGCGATCAGCGGCACATTCGATATCATTTTGGCCAATATCAACCGCAACATTCTGCTTGACCAGATGCCGACTTACAGCCGTTCGCTTGCTGCCGGTGGCCTGCTCTGCCTGAGCGGATTCTACGCCACCGATCTTGACATAATCCGCGAGAAAGCCGGCCAGCTGGGGTTGCAGTTTGAGAAGGTTCTGGAGCGCGACGAGTGGGTGTCGGCACGATTTGTAAAAACAAAATGATCATACGATATTGAAAATGAAAAGATTACTGCTGATAATCGGGTTGTGCGCCACTATGGTTGGCAATGTTTTTGCACAAAATCAGACAACAAAGTTCAGCCCTGATCCATACAAGTTTATGGACGAGCTGAAGGTTTTTTTCTCGAAATCGGACGCCAACTACGAAAGCGGCAAATTGTTGCTCAAAGAGTTTGAGCCATTCTGGCATGGAGGCTCGTTCACTGAGGAGCAACAGCAGAAAATCTATGAGCTTACCAATCAGATGGTGGCCCGCCGCGCGCGGAATTTTCCGCATATCTTCAATTATATCAATGCTTTGCTGGTGTTCTGCCAAAACGAGATGACGCAGCAGGGCAACTACAAGGAGTGGTGCGACGGTCTGAATACTATTGTTTATGACAAATCGATGAAACTCAATGATATAGACAAATATGTGGTGAGTATCATCTATATGTTGCGCGACAAGGCCATCTATCAGCAGGGCAGTATGAAATGGGTCAGCAGCAACAGCCATTTCGAGATCAACAAAATCAATGACACGGTCTGCTATTATTTTAACAGCCTTGATCTTAAGTGCATTGTGCGCAAAGACAGTATTGTAATTTACGACACCAAGGGTATCTACAACCCAATCTCGAACCGGTGGAAGGGCGGACAGGCTACTGTTTATTGGGAGAACGCCGGGATATCGCGCGACACGTCGTGGGCCGAAATCGACTCATACTCGATTCTGCTCAACAAGTCGTCATACTCGATTAAAAACGTGATTTTCTATCACTTGGGCTATTTCGGCTATCCGCTTGAAGGTACACTAACTGACAAGGTGATGGAGACAAACAAATCGGGGAAATCGTCGTACCCGCAGTTCCGAAGCAATGAGAAAACATTTGATATTGAGGGGCTTTTCACTGATATCAATTACAATGGCGGTTTCACCATTATGGGTGACAAGGTGGCCGGAACAGGCACCAGCGCCGAACCTGCCACGGTTTCAATCTTCCGCGATGTGGAATATGTGAACGAGCAAGGCGACACACTGCTCAAAAAGCAGCTCTTCCTTGAAGTCAAATCGGAGTATTTCGGCATCCGCAAGAACGCCATCACATCGGCCAACGCCAAAATCCGCATGAACATCGGAAACGATTCAATCTACCATCCGGGCCTGCAGTTCAAATATGCCGATGCCAACAGAGAGATCAGCCTGATTCGTGACAACAGTCCGGAGAACCTGTCGCGAAGCCCGTATTACGACTCATACCACAATATGGAAATGAACTTTGGTTTGTTGAGTTGGAAGATGGACGATTCTAAAATCTACTTTACCAATATTTTGGGTAGTAGTATCAGTACGGCAACCTTTGAGTCAGAAAACTATTTCAGCGCCGAGCGCTACTACGAAGACCAGGGGCTCGAGGACGTGCATCCCTACCTGCTTCTGCGCAGCTACGCCCGCAAATACGGTACCGATGTGTTTGATGCCGATGAGTTCTCGCGCCACATCAGAATGAGCTTGACGGTGACAAAACGTCTGCTTATAGGCTTGACATACAAAGGTATAGTCGACTATGACACGAAAACTGAAATCTGCCGTATCAAACCGAAACTCTACCGCTATCTCGATTGCATTGTTGAGAAAATCGACTATGACCTTATCCGTTTTGAGTCGCAGACCACAATGGGTGCGACCAACGCCGTGCTTAACTTGAAAAATATGGATTTGGCCATTCAGGGCGTTCCGGTGGTGAACGTGAGCGAACGACAGAATGTGATGTTCTATCCGAAAAACGAGGAAATTCTGGTCAAGAAGGATATGAGTTTCGATTTTGGCGGCCGTATTGACGCCGGTTTGTTCACCTTCCACGGAACCAATTTCAACTTCAACTACAACGATTTTATGGTTGAGCTGAACCACGTCGACTCGCTGAACATTCGCGTAAAAGCCGGCTGGGACGAGCAGGGACGGCAGTTGCTGGCCAATGTGCAGAGCACCATCGAAAGTATTACCGGAAAACTGAAAATCGACGAGCCCGACAACAAATCGGGCCGCAAGAACCTGCTGCAGTACCCGATTTTTGCCAGCGAGAAAGACTCTTACGTTTATTACGACGATCCCGACATCCAGGATGGCAAGTACACGCGCGATACATTCTATTTCCAGGTTTATCCTTATACCATCGACAGTTTGAACAGTTTCTCGACCGAAGGTATGGGATTCGAAGGCGAGCTGCACTCTGCCGACATTTTCCCAGTCATCAAGCAGAAGCTTGTGCTTCAAGAGGATAACTCGCTGGGTTTTGTTGAGCAGACACCAAATAACGGATATCCGGTCTACCGCGGCACAGGCCGCTTCAACAATAGCTTGTGGCTGAGTAATATGGGCTTGCGCGGCAATGGCGAGATTGACTATTCCGATGCCCGTATGATGTCGAACGATTTCATCTTCTTCCCCGACTCGACCAACGGCGTCACTTCGGCGCTGAACATTGCTGAGCAGAAGGGTGTGCATACCGATGTGATTGGCACAAAGGTTTACGCTCACTGGGAACCTTACAAAGACGTATTGGCGATGAAGGACTTGGGGCAACCCTTGCGGATGTATGATGGCGAAGTTGCTTTCAGCGGAAAACTCAACTACCACTCAAAATCGATGGATGGCGGCGGAAAAGTTGAGCTTTACGATGCGCGGCTTACATCAGCGCGCTTCGATTTCAAGCATACAACTTTCAACAGCTTGAATGCGAAATTTGAGTTGAACTCTACTTTGTCGGAAAACCTTGCCATTGCTACAGAAAATGTGCGGGTTGACGTAGATATGGTCGGCAAACTGGCGACCTTCAAATCGAACCTTGGTGACGGCCGCATCGACTTCCCAGAGAACCTGTATGCAGCCTGGGTTGAACAGTTCTCGTGGAAGATGGTTGAAAAGAAGATGCAGTTTGCATCGACTAAGGCAACTCACATGTTTGCCAATGGCAATGTTGTTAAACCGACGCCTGCACAATCGCAAGATCTGCCAAAAGGGTCGCTGTTCCTGTCGGTTCACAAAGGACAGGATTCACTCAACTGGGTTTCATCTGTGGCTGATTTCGATCTGAAAACCAATGTGATATCAGCTCATGGAGTTAACTTGGTGGCAGTGGCCGACGCTCACATCTTCCCGGCTAACGGCGAGGTGACGGTGATGCCGATGGCCAAGCTGAAGACCTTGACTGGCGCCAAATTGCTGGCCAACACTGAGACCAAATACCACAATTTCAAGGATGTTTCGGTCGACATTATGTCGCGTAAGCAATACTATGGCCACGGCGACTACACTTACACCGAGTCGGACGGAACGGTTGAGTACATCAGCTTCGACCCGATTGCTGTCGATTCAACAGGGCAGACTTACGCCAACGGCAAAATCCGGTTCGAAGAGGATTTCAGCCTGTCGCCATACTTCAGTTATCAGGGCCAAGTGAAGATGGAAGCCCGCAACCCGCTGCTGCGTTTCATCGGCTCGACCAAGATGCACCACGGCTGCAGCATCGGTGAAAGCTGGGTTAAGTTCAACGACGAAATCGATCCGAAAGATGTCTATATCCCGATTGACGATCAGCCGATGAGTCAAGGCGACGAGTTCCTGGTTTCGGGCGGAATGATGGCTACCGATTCAGTCCACATCTACCCGGCATTCCTGACACCGCGCAAACTCTATAGTAACGTGCCGGTGGCTACTGCCAAGGGCTATCTGCACTACAATGCGAAAAACAGCGCTTACGAAATCAGCACCAAAGAGCGTATGGCTCAGCCTGACAGCTTGGATAATTATCTGTGCATCAACAAGAACGGTTGCACCATCAATTCCGATGGCGACATCAATCTGGTGGCCAATCTGGGACGTGTGAAGCTGGTGAACAAAGGCACAACGGTTTACGACATTGATGCCGATAAGTACACACTCGACATGATCACAACGCTGAACTTCTTTATCCCGGCTGAGGCTATGAAACTGATTTCGGATACCATCAAGGCTATTCAGACACTGGGCGCGGCAAGTTTGATAAGCGACACTTACACGCGCGGCGTTCGCTCAATTCTGGGTTCGGCGGCAGCCAAAAAGATGTTCAACGAGCAGCGCATTTTTGGCACACTCAACGTGATTCCGCCCGAGCTGAACACCACGTTCATGTTCTCGGAACTGCATATGACATGGAACAAGAAGGTGAACTGCTGGCAGAGCACCGGTGAGCTCGGCATTGCCAACCTGAACGGTGCGCAGATCAACAAAAAGGTGAAGGGCGTGCTTGAGGTTGAACGCAAACGCAGCGGCGACGGACTGACTCTCTATCTCGAAATCACCCCCGACTTGTGGTACTTCTTCTCTTACAAGCGCGGATTTATGCAGGTGTTGAGTTCCGACAAACGGTTCAACGACATCATCCACTCAATCAAGGGTGGCGACCGAAAGGCACCGGCACAGAAGGGCGAGGCGTCGTATATGTTCATGATGGCCGAAAACAAGAAGAAAAACGACTTCATGAAACACTTACAAGGTCAGGCAGTTGACGAGGACGATCAGATTGTCGACGAAGACGGAAATGTGTATGTTCCTGACGATGATGTTGAGGGCGATGAGCAGGAAACCGAAAGCGACAGTGAAAACACTAGTGAAAGCGAACAAACAGAAAACGAAACAGATACAGAAAATGCAGAATAAATTCAAACGGATTGCCATAAAGATTGGCAGCAACGTTTTGGCGCAGGCCGACGGCTCGCTCAACACGGCGCGTATCACAAATTTAGTTGAGCAGATTGTGACGTTGCAGAAATCGGGCACCGAAGTTATTGTAGTGTCATCGGGTGCAGTGGCTGCAGGACGCGGCAGTGTGGCGGTGTCGAAGAAAACCGACCTTGTAGCCGCAAAGCAACTTTGGGCAGCGGTGGGACAGGTGAAACTGATGTCGCTCTACACGCAACTTTTTAGCGATCAAGGACTTGTGTGCGCCCAAGTGCTCACCACCAAAGAAAATTTCGGCGACCGCCGCCACTATCTGAATATGAAAAACTGCATCACCACAATGCTTGAAAACAAGGTGATACCAATTGTGAATGAGAACGATACGATTTCGGTCACCGAGCTGATGTTCACCGATAACGATGAACTTTCGGGGTTGATTGCATCGATGATGAACTGCGACTCGCTCTTCATCTTATCGAATATTGACGGCGTCTTCACAGGCGCCCCTGACCAGCCCGATTCAAAACTTATCCGCAAGATTGACACCGGATTTGCATCGCTTCAGAAATACATTGCCCCGACCAAATCGGGCTTCGGACGCGGCGGAATGCTCACCAAATGCTCGATTGCCGCTAAAATTGCAGGCGAAGGCATCAATGTGTTCATCGCCAACGGCACCCGCGATAATGTTCTACTCGACATTGTAAACAACCGCCTGCAGGATTTCACCCACTTCATGCCGCATAGCAAGACCACTAGCGTTAAGAAATGGCTGGCTCATTCGCAGTCGTTTGCTAAAGGTTATGTGACTGTCAACCAAGGCGCGATGGACGCTCTGACGGGCGATAAGGCCACCAGCTTGCTGTTTATCGGCATTACCGGCGTTGAAGGCACGTTTGAAAAGGGCGATATTGTCGGCATTTATGGTCCGGACGGTCAGCAACTTGGCATTGGCCGTGCCATGTATGACTCACAAACTGTGATTGAATGTATGGGCAAAAAGCAAAGTCGCCCGTTCGTGCATTATGATTATTTGGTGCTGGATTAGCCTTCCTTCGCCTTGCTTCGGTTCACCACGCCAACGCCAACAAAAACCAGTGCGGCAGCCAGAACCTTGCCAACAGTGAGAGTGTCCATGCCGACGCATACGCTCACAATAGCGGCAATAATCGGCTGCAGATAACTGTACATTCCCACCAGTGTGGGGCGCAGCCGTTTCTGTCCGTAAGGAATCAGGAAATAAGAGACAAACGTGGCAAAAACAACCAGAAACCCAAGGTCGAGAATGAGTTTGGGCTCGAAACACAGGTAATCGGCCGACAACAGCCCCGACGCACCAAACGGCAGCGACGCAATCATTGAGAAGGTGAACATCCACTTCATAAACGTCACCACATTGTAGCGCGATATGAGTGGCCTGAAAATGCCAAGATAAAGGGCGAAGAACAATCCGTTTAGAAACATTAGGCCAATGCCGAGCGGCGTTGATTTGCTCACCGCACCCGTATCATATACCGAATTGAGTATCAAAAACATAACGCCCGAAAAACTGATCATCACACCAACAACTTTCTTCAGCGTGATGGGCTCTTTAATGAAGATGGCCGACACAAACATTGTCATTATCGGTGTCATGGTGGCCACAATGGTGGCGTCCATCGGGGTGGTGATGGTGATGGCTTTCAGAAACGAAATTTGAGTTAGGAAAAGGCCGAGCATCGATGCGATGAAGATTCCGCCAAGATCGCGCAGGGGCACTTTTTCTTTTGGGGTGAACGCCGACAGCAGCCAAAACAAGGCCGCAGCGCCAATTGAGCGTATGCAGAAAAGCGCAATGGGCGACAATTGGCCGAAATTAGCAATGTCTTTGCAAACTATGGTGTTCAGACCAAAGATGACATAGGCCGTGAATGATGCCAAATGTCCAAGAATCAAGTCGTTGCGTTTCATTGAGCCTACGGATGGTTAATGTTTTCAGCCGTTTCCGAACGCGGCCACAATCACTTGCTCAATCTTATCCACAAAGCGGATTTCGATGCTGTACTTCGAAGTTTGGATGTTCTTCTGCTGATTGGGCACGAAAATGCGCTTGTAGCCCAGTTTGTCGGCTTCGGCAATGCGCTGCTCGATGCGTGCCGTGGGGCGTATCTCACCCGAAAGGCCCACTTCGCCTGCAAAGCAGTCGCCCTGACGCAACGGCCGGTCGACATCCGATGAGAGAATGGCGCAGATGACCGCCAAATCGAGTGCCGGGTCGATGACTTTCAGGCCGCCGGCAAGGTTCAGGAAAACGTCTTTGGTGGCCAGTTTGAAACTTGCCCGTTTCTCGAGCACGGCCAGAAGCATGTTCAATCGCCGCGAGTCGAAGCCAGTTGTTGAGCGCTGTGGCGTGCCATAGACGGCGGTGCTCACAAGCGCTTGAACTTCAACCATAAACGGGCGCACGCCTTCGAGTGTTGCGGCAGTCGAGACGCCGCTGTACTGCTCGCGGTGGGTGCCAAGCAGAAATTCCGACGGATTGGCAACTTCCTGCAAACCTTCTTCGCCCATTTCAAAAATGCCTATTTCCGACGTTGAGCCGAAACGGTTCTTGTGGGCGCGTAAAATCCTGTAGAAGAAATGGTTATCGCCTTCGAATTGCAACACTGTATCGACTACGTGCTCAAGCACTTTTGGTCCGGCCAGCGAGCCGTCTTTGGTGATGTGGCCAACAATAATCACCGGCGTCGATGTCTCTTTAGCAAACTGCTGCAGTTGCGATGCGCTTTCGCGAATCTGCGAAACCGTGCCTGGCGACGACTCAATGTAGTCGGTGCGCAAGGTTTGAATGGAATCAACAATCAGCAGGTCGGGTTTGAGCGTACGAGCCTGAGCGATAATGTTTTCGCACGATATTTCGGCCAGGAAATAGATGTTATCGTCGTGAACTTTGAGCCTTGTGGCGCGCATCTTAATTTGTTCGGCGCTCTCTTCGCCCGAGACGTAGAGCACCGTGCCGTCGAATTTTCCAGCAACCTGCAGCAGCAGAGTCGATTTGCCGATGCCCGGCTCGCCGCCGAACAGCACCACAACGCCCGGAACCAAGCCGCCGCCAAGCACGCGGTCGAACTCAGAACTTTGCGTCGAGCGCCGCTGCTGGCGGTTCTCAACAATGTCTTTTATCAGTATGGGTGATGAGCCGATGGCTGCACGGCCAACCGAAGCGGTTGCTTTTGTGCTTGTAACTTGCTGAACTTCTTCGTTGTAGGTGTTCCACTCACCGCACGACGGGCAACGTCCGATCCATGTCGACGACGATGCGCCGCAGTTGCTGCAGACGTAAGTGGTTTTCAGTTTCGGCATCGAACTATTTCTTAACCTTGACTAGTTCCATACGCAGATAAGCCCCGCCCTTGTTGCCATTGGGGTCTTTGCGACGGACCAGTTTCAGACGTTTGTTCTTTTTGATTTCGTCCATCCAGTATTCGCCGCAAATGCTCTTGCTACCTGGAACGTAGTTGGCATCGGCCGAAAGGTCAGGCATCAGGATGTTGATGATTTTGCCATCGGTGTTGTATGAGTATGATGCAAAACTCAGAGTATCGCCGATGTTCAGGCCGCGGCGCATGGTGCCTTTGCGTGCCTTCAGTGCGGTTGCCACTGTGGAATTATCCTGATTGTCAGCGTTATCGGTTGACGAATTGTCCTGATTATCACTATTGTCGTCCGATGAATCATTTTGATCATCGGCGGTTGCCGGTTTATGACCTGTTGAGTCGACGGTTGAAAGAGTGTAAACTTCAAGAAGGTCGCCTGCGTAAAATGTCCAATATGTTTCTGACACTGCCGAGTCGGGGTCGGTGAACGGCACCAACTTCCAGTATCCAATAAGTTTGTCCTGACGGTTGATCTTGCAAGTTGCAAAGCACATTGCAATGACGATGAACGGTAGAATTATGCTTAACTTTTTCATATAAAGAGTTTTTTGCAAACCGCTAAATGTATCAAATAATTGTTTAGGGGAAAAAAAATTTTTACAGACCGCTCTTTTTAATTGTTGAAGTGGTGGAATAACCATCGACGAACGGCAGTGTGAGTACCTTTCCGCCACGTGCCGTAACAATGTCGTAACCCACAATGTCTTCAACGCGGTAGTCGCCGCCTTTGACCAGAATGTCGGGCTGCACCTGCATGATCAGATTGTACGGGGTGTCGTCGGCAAAGAACGCCACAGCATCAACAAATTCAAATGCCGACAACACGATTGCCCGTGCCTGTTCGTCATTCACGGGGCGTGACGGGCCTTTGAGACGGCGTACTGAATCGTCGGTGTTGAGTCCGATGATGAGTTTTGTGCCCAGGTCGGCGGCTTTGGCCAGATATTCGGCGTGGCCGCGATGAATGATGTCGAAACAGCCGTTGGTGAACACTATCGTTTCATTGTCGGAATGCCATTTTGCGATGGCGTCGGCAAGCCGTTGGCCGGTCAGCAGTTTCGATGTCAAAGTGCTGAAATGGCTCATTTGACAAGCATGTTGGTTGCCGTGTCGGGGAAGATGAATGTGGGTTTGAATGTTTTGGCTTCTTTAAAGTCCATCTGAGCGTATGAAATAATCACAACAACGTCGCCCACAACGGCCTTGCGTGCGGCCGGACCGTTAAGGCAGATGCACCCCGACCCGCGTTTTCCTTTGATGATGTAGGTCTCGAGCCGTTCGCCATTGTTCGCATTAACAACCTGGACCTTCTCGTTCTCAATCATATTGGCGGCGTCGAGCAAATCTTCGTCGATGGTTATGCTGCCAACATATTGAAGGTTTGCTTCAGTTACCGTAACCTTGTGAATCTTCGATTTAACAACTTCGATTGTCATCTCATTGTGATTGTTTAAACGGGCACAAAGGTAGTAAAATAACAATAAGAATTACTTGAAGTTTTTACTCTCTCTCGAGTGATGATTAATCCTTTTTCCGTGTTCTGACAATAATCAGATACATTGCAGCGGCCACAGCCGCGAGCGACAGCACAACCGTGAACAATGGTTTTGTGGCAAAGCGTGCGTCGAGCCGGATTCCGCCCCACACGCCCAAAACAATAATGCCAAGCATTTCGAACGCAACGCCCGAATACTTGGCATAGTTGTTAAGATTATTTCTCGAATCGTTATTTTGCTGCTTCATTGGCCTGCGGTGCTTTGCTGCCGTCCATCTTGCAGTTGCCTGTGAAGGTAGCGCCCGGCTCAATGGCCAGTTTCGTTGTCGAGATGTCGCCAAGAATGGCAGCCGTGCTCTTCAGCACAAGCAGTTCGGCAACAAAAATCTTGCCTTCAACCTTGCCTTCGATTTCCGAATTCTTGCAGGTAATCTGGCCGTTGATGTCGCCCGACGGGCCGATAACTATCTTGCCTGATATTTTGATATTGCCCGTAACCTTGCCGTCGATGCGCATGTCGCCGTTGCAGTCGATATCGCCTTTGATGGTTGTTCCGCCGCCAATGATGTTAATCTGGTCGCGCAGTGATTCAGTTTCTTTTGCCATAGTCAGTTTAAGTTGATGTTTTCAAAAGTGCCCAAAGATAGTTTTTTATGCGGAAATCCGCCCGAAATGGCAAAAAAAACGCACCGCTGAAAAAACAACGGTGCGCTGTAGTATGGTTTCAACTGAATTTATTTCGCGTCGTATCCCCACTTCAGGTAAATCGCACCCCATGTGAAGCCCGCGCCGAACGACGACAGAATCAGGTTGTCGCCCTTGTGCAGACGGTTTTCCCACTCGTGCAGGCACAATGGAATGGTGGCCGAAGTGGTGTTGCCGTATTTCTGGATGTTTATCATCACCTTCTCGGGCGAAAGGTCCATCTCGCGGGCCACAGCATCGATGATTCGCAGATTGGCCTGATGCGGCACCAGCCAAGCCAGAGTGTCGGCGGTGATGCCGTTGCGCTTCATAACTTCAACCGAGACGTTGGCCATATTCGTCACAGCGTATTTGAACACCGTGCGGCCTTCCTGGTAAACAAAATGCTCGCGGTTTGCGACTGTTTCGGCCGATGCCGGATGGCACGAGCCGCCAGCCTTCATATACAAGTAGTTGCGGCCTACGCCGTCGCTTTGCGCAATGAAATCGATAACGCCCGTTCCGTCGTCCGATGGCTCGATGAGCATTGCGGCAGCGCCGTCGCCAAAGAGCGGACAGGTTGAGCGGTCGGTGTAATCAACAATTGACGACAT
>JAEEGL014079323.1_pt1 | contig 12173 bp, 13 predicted proteins | sample 9134231 | NCBI WGS metagenome assembly JAEEGL01 (sample SAMN16246548, study PRJNA631951) | gut metagenome | biome: gut microbiome; feature: rumen; material: fiber-attached | host: Bos | place: Iran: Karaj | collected 2018-10
ATCTGTTCCGGGAGCCTGTCCTCCAAACTGATTACAAGGAATATCAAGTACTTCTAATCCCTTGTCATGGTAATTTTCATATAACTCCTCGATAGGCTTGTACTGAGGTGTGAAACCACAGCCGGTAGCAGTATTAACAACAAGAATTACCTTTCCTTTAAAGTCTGAAAGGTTGAGTTCTTCTCCGGTTCCGGTAGTTACCTTGTAATCATAGATCATTGATAAATCCTCCTGTTTTATATATTTTACTCTATTTGATTGCGTACAATTCTTATGGATATAATAAACCCATCCTGATCAAAAATCAATACTAAATTATTTACCTCAAATTCTTTAAAACCAACAGTAAGATAGAAGCTATTGGTTGCATCATAATCATCATATTCTGTCAGTCACAAGCTCCGCCCAGGCAGGCACAAAACCGGATCCAAGAGCCACCCTCTGGGATGCGATGTGTCCCATGGAAGTGCCGTAGTACGGCAGTTTTCCTTCACGGAGAATTTCGTTCTTAAGAAGGGAAACCAGCATGGTTCCAATGCCCTTACCTCTTCCTTCAGGCTCCACGTTTATACCGATCTGCCACATTTCAGGGCTGTCCATACTGGCCCCTGCCATTCCAAGGATCACACCATCCTCTAATGCTGCTACTCCTATTATATCTGGCGCTGTCTTACAAAAGCTGTATGCTTCGGGGAATCTGGAATCGCCTCTGAACTGTTCTATCTCTTGGTCACGATACCACTTTATGTCATAGCCTTTGGTATCTACCTCAGATGTTTTCTCTGAAATAAAAAATGGATGAACCATTCCAATCTGGTATCCGTCCTGATATAGTCTTTCATTGAGTTTATGAAGGTTCTTTGCTTCCATAAACCACTCAGATCCATGATCAGAGTACTTTTCCCTGCACCAGTCTATAATGCTCTTCTGCCCTGTAAATAAGAGCTTGCCATTAACCCCAACCAGTTTAAGAAAGCATTCTTCTTTTTCCTGAAATCTGCGCCTGCCATCAATAGGAACATATTCCGTAAAATGGTTCTTATTATCAAGGACATCTGCTTGTGAGCAGCAAAAATCCCTTGCCAGTTGTTCGCATAATATATTGTTCATGATTCCTCCCTCACTTAACACTTCTGATTTTATAGCACATAACTGCAATGAACAACAAAAAAAGGTCACAAAAATTGTTTTGCGACCCTTTTAATAGTTACCCAATTTATTATAATTTTGTCATTAATAAAAATGATCTTCTTTTTGATGCCTTTACCAGTAAGTTATCATCTCCATATGGCTCTTCATCATAGTCCAGCATTTTGGGCCTTTCCGGGATGTACTCCCCCGATTGAACTATTGAATCCAGCTCATTTACTTCTGCGTTAAACTGACTCATCCTTCTCTCCCCCACAACAAAATCTATTATGATTTTACCATCGGAGGAAAAAAATTTAACGTCTTGACTTTTATAAAATCACCAGAACTAATTTAATAATCTTTCTTGTTATATAATTGCTCTATCTGGTCAGGTCCTTTACCCACTTATATTTCCTTAGCCTGTGCATGACCCAGGGAATCTTGCCCACTTCATCCAGACAGGTGCAGGCATATACCGCCAGCGGTGACCAGTGAAACACGAATGCTCCGCAAAAAGCCAGTGGAATTGCTATCATCCACATACAGACAATAAGGCTGTATAGATCAAAAATCGTATCTCCACCGCCATCCAATACACCATTGATTGTTACAGTATTTACGCATCTTCCGATCATATAAACAGACATGATAACCATCATCCAGGTAAGATAATCTCGCGCCCTGTCAGAAAGGATCACTCCATTTACAACAAAAGGAGTGATTGCCAGTACAATTGCAGTTGAGATAAAGCCAATTACAAATGAAATGTTTTTTAGCCGGATACCATATTTTTTACCCAGTTCAAGTCGTCCGGCGCCAAGCTCATTTCCAACGATAATTCCGGCTGCACTTCCAATACCATTACACATACAGCAGACCAGATCTCTTACAACCGCCGCTACAGAATTTGCGGCTGCTGCATCCACTCCCATATGCCCCATTATCGCAGTATAGGATGTAAAACCTATTCCCCAGCAGAGACCTCCTCCCATAAGAGGCAGACATTGTTTAAAGAAATCCGAAACCAGTTCTTTTGAGATCCCAAACATCCTTGAAAGCGCCGGTCTTACATATCCGGATCCCACTGACATAAACAGACACAGCGTCAGCTCGATTATCCGGGATAGCGTAGTCGCCAGGGCTGCTCCTCTCGCCTCCATTGCAGGAAGACCGAATAGTCCAAATATAAGGACTGCATTCAGTGCAATGTTGATGATGACTGCAGCAGAACTTATCGCCGCACCGGCTTTGACTTTCTCTGTAACCTTCATGATTGTGAGATAACACTGGGAAATCCCTGTTATAAGATATGACCAGCCGGCTATCCTTAAATAAGAGATACCTACCCGGATCAGCCCCTCATCTTCTGCAAAAATGCTCATAAGAAAACCTGGGGCAAATTCACAGGCTAAAAAGAAAATGATCGACACGAATCCACAAAACAACAGCATCAGATCAAAAATGTCTTCAAGTGTCTTTTTATCACCTTTTCCCCAGTACTGCGCACCCAAAATAGCACCGGCTGCCGTAGCCGCTGACAGGAACATGTTCTGAACGAACTGGATCTGGGTAGCCAAAGAAACAGCTGTCATCTGCTCCTGCGCAACCCGTCCCAACATCAGCGCATCACATGCTGCAACCATTGCGAGCATAAGGCTTTGAAGCGCTATAGGAAGCGAAATCCTTATTAGGTTTTTATAAAACTGTTTTATCATTGACAAGGTAATGTCTGCGCTCTTTCAGCTATATTCTGCTTAAAGTTGATTACATCGTGGTCATATTCTGTGCTCATATAGCTGGAATGAATAAGGAAATCGGCAGTAGCCTTATTGTTAGCAAAGGGGATGTCATAAACCTGTGCTATTCTCATAAGCGCCTTAACATCCGGATCATGTGGTGCAGCTGTCAAAGGGTCAGAGAAGAATATTACAAAATCTATTTTCCCTTCAACAATCTTAGCGCCGATCTGCTGATCTCCGCCAAGTGGTCCCGAGTTATATCCACGTACAGGCAATCCTGTTGCATCTGTGATCATTCTGGCAGTTGTACCTGTTCCGCACAAAAAATGATTCTTTAATATCTGCTCATTTTCCTTGCACCACTTGATGAGCTCTGCTTTTTTCCCATCATGAGCGATAAGTGCTATATTTTTCTGCTTTCCGATAGTCAAAGTAATGGTTTCGTTCATTATCCGGCCTCCAACAATTTTGATAACAGATATTATATATCATTGCGTTTTTAAGCGCATCAGTAATATTTTATTAAATATCCGTACACATCCGGTCTTTTCCAAGCCCCTTCGCTTTATACATAAGCTTATCCACCCGGCTTATGGTATCTTCCACACTTTCACCTTGCTGATGCTTTGTAGTTCCTACGCTGATAGTGATAGGTTTTTCCCGACCGGAACTGCTTTTAACTGTATCTAGAATGTGATTCGATATCTCTTTTACCTGATCGTCTGTATGCCCGGACAGGAATATCATAAATTCCTCGCCACCCCAGCGGCCTGCATTGGAATTCGGAACATCACAAAGATACTCAGACAGTGTAGCAGCGATGAATTTCAGTATATTATCGCCCTCTGCATGTCCGCATTGATCATTTATCTGCTTGAAGTCATCTACATCAAACATGATTAGATGCCAATCAGATGCATTTTTCGTATCAGCATCTTCAGAATACTCATAAATAATACGCTCGATGGCGCCCCTGTTAAGCAGTCCTGTCAGTGCATCGTGAGAAGCTTTGTAAAGCATCTCGTTTAGCTGCTCATTCTTATCCATGAGCTCATCTGTAATCGTATTTATAAAGATTGCAAGGCGGGCTGTAATAGGCATGTTTGAAGCCTTTTCAATGGTTTCAATATCCATGTCCGCAAGGTCTCCGGGAGGTCCCTCACGCATTGCCACAGTTACAATTGAGAGATTGTTCAAAAGAGTGGTTCCTTTATATCGCATGATCTCACCAAGCGCACTGAAACCGGTGGTCTGCATATGCTTTGATATCTCTTTTATCTCAATATCTTCCTTTACGGACCAAAAGAGCTTTCGCCCCATGCAATTGATTATATTTACAACCTGCGGCGCAAAGTCCCTGATAAGAAGCGTAGTGTTCTTGGTGTGTTCAATGATTCTCCTGGGATCCCCATAGGTGAGCCTGACTTTACTTCCGGAAGGAATATTTGAGGACATAACAATAGATCCGTCAGGATTTACGGATTTAGCGTGTCTTATATAAGCAGTATCGCTGTCAACACGGACTTCCCATGGAAAATCAAGGGCATCATAAAAGAAATTATCATCTTTTTTGATGTGGAGATAATGGTTATAAACCTCATAGGCCGGCTTGTCGTTGATCTCATATACAACTGGACCTTCTGACCTGGTTACCACCAGCGGATAACCTATAGGCTTCCAGCCAAACATTCTGTTGACCTGCATATGAAGGTCTGTCCCTTTGTAGAGAACAATAATAGAGCCATCGGAGCTGTAAGAACAGTCATTGGAAAAAACATAGGCAGGATTCTTGTCATCTCCAACAGCAACTCCGCCAAAAATCTCAATATCTTCAGAAATATCGTCCATAATATTGGCAGAATCTTCGAGCTTTTGATAAGGCGCAGCCGTAAGCAGTTCTATGCCCTTAAGATCCGGAATATTCCTGGTGTAATTAAGCAGCCACCTGATATCATTTTTATCTACTTTGCCAAAGGAGGAAAGGACTTCTACACTGGTGGTCGAATCCTCAAATATCATGGCTGTGATCACGATATCATTATCCTGCATCTGGCCATTAAATATCTCGCCGGTGGCACTGCAACCAACTAACGGAATCCCTGGAAACTGCACGTTAAACAGATCCCTGATATATTTTTGCTTTTCAAAATTATCATCGTAATTGTATGGAATATATACATGAAAGCAGGCATTCTTATCAGCAATTGCCGTTTTCCACTCCTGTATAGTGCTATCAAATTGTTCTATTAATGTAGATTGAAGAAGTCTCAAAGTGTTTTCTCCCACATTAAATGACATTATTATGTAAAAATTATACCAAAAATTAGTACAAGCGTCACAATCAAAAAAACCATGGGAGTGATCCCACGGTTTTTCTATGTGATATTATGTGATACTGAGCTTATTACTCGCAGCTTTCAAATGACACGGTTATTCTTGTGCCTATTTCCTGACGAGAAAGAACTTCTACATTGCCTTTATGCGCATCTATGATCCATTTTGCAATGGAAAGTCCCAGACCTGATCCGCCTGTTGATGAGTTTCTTGCCTTGTCGGATCTGTAAAATCGCTCAAATATATGGCTGAGCTCTCCACCCGCCATACCAATGCCTTCATCCTGGACAGAATATAGGATCTTTCCGTCTGATTTTTTAACTGAAAGCTTTATGCTATTACCTTTTTCGGAGTATTTGGCAGCATTCTGGACAAATATCCTTATGGACTGCTTTATCATTGCCTGATCGCCGGAAATATAGCACCCCTCATCACCCTCAAGTAAATACTTGTGATCAGGGTCTATCATTGTAGACTCTTCCCACACTTCTCTCATTATTTCAGACAAATCAATCCTCTCCATAGCCAGTTTCTGACGTCCGTTATCTCCTCTTGCCAGGAAAAGAAGCTGATCAATGAGTTCTTTCATGTTCTCGGATTCATTTTTGATAGCATTTATCGATTCTTCCAGGACAGCAGGATCGTCTTTTCCCCAGCGATCCAGCATATTTACATAGCCCTGGATCACTGCTATGGGAGTCCTGAGTTCGTGAGAAGCATCGTCAACAAACCTCGCCTGCTGCATTCTTGCTTCCTGCATCCTGTATAAAAGCCTGTTGAGCGCAGCTTCAATACTGGCAAGATCCTGATCCCCGGTATATATTCTTGCACCGTTTTCATCCGCAGGAACCTTTAAAATAGCTTCTTCAAGCTCCTCGAACTTCGTGGTGTCCAGTGGTACCTCACTGATAGCCTCAGCCTTTAAAGCCAGTTCATTCAAGGGTCTTAGTCTTCTTCTGATTCTGGCAGTATGGGTAAAAGAAAAAAGAAGATTTAGAAGCTGATAGGCAATGACAGCCGCGAGAATTATCCCAATGAAATAGATATATTCACGCATAGAAAAGCTATACTGCGAATTATCAGTAATAAAATTTAAAACAACATCGCTTTTGCTTTCCCCACTTATGGAAAACCTTCTGACCATTTCATCTGCCGGAACTGACTGAAAGCTGCTGTAACCGAATAGTCCGAATGAAACCAGAAGGATCAATAGATCCACAGTAAAAAATGCACTCAGTTTATTTAACCAGAACGATAGATTTATTCCTCTGGCTATTGATGATGTGCGTTTGGTTATATTATTCATAACTGGCCTTCTTTTATAACATATCCGACACCTCTGACTGTCTGGATAAGCCGGATGCCATATTTGTCATCTATCTTGGTGCGCAGATGCCTGATATAGACATCGACCACATTTGTTTCTCCATCATAATCATAGCCCCAGATCTCACTTATCAGGCGCTCTCTGTCCATTACGATATTGCAGTTTTCCATAAGGATCCTGAGAAGCTCAAACTCATAATTTGTAAGTTCCACCGGATTGCCATCTGCAACGACCTCGTGTCTGTCCAGATCCAGCATCACTTTATTGATCGTAAGTTGTCTGGTGGCAGTAGTTGTATTACCCTTTTTCTTAAGAGCTACTCTGATACGTGCGAGTAGCTCTTCAATAGCAAAGGGTTTGGTAATATAGTCATCTGCTCCCGCATCAAGGCCCGATACCTTATCCATTACCGCATCTCTTGCAGTCAGAAGGATCACAGGAGTATCCATTTTTGCCCTGACTCTCCTAAGAACCTCGAAGCCATTGATGCCGGGAAGCATAACATCTAAAAGAATCAGATCATAATCGTTTGAAAGAGCCATATCCAGGCCGTTTCTTCCGTCCTCCGCCTTATCCACGGTATATCCCTCATGAACAAGTTCCAGTTCTACGAAACGTGCCAATTGTGCTTCATCTTCTACGATTAGTATTTTACTCATCAGCTTGTTCTTCATCCTTTTTGAATTCGTTTTTAATATTCTCAACAGTCTGAGAAGCCTTCTCACAAGCCTCATTGACATCTACAACCACTTTGTCCATACCTGTAAAATTGTAGGTAATTCCAAAGAAAAGACCGATTACGATAAGTGGCGCTGTTACCCAGAAGAAACCAAGTAACATGATTACAAGAACAAGAAGAGGAATACTTGCAACCTTATTACCATTCTTGTTTATGCAGAATTCAATTTCAAGGCTCTTGCGGAAAAGCATTCTGAAGAAATCCGCGATCCTTCTGCATCCTTCCTTGAAGTTGCTCTTCTTGCAATCATCTTCGTACTGTCTCTGAGCAATCTCAAACTTCTTGACATGCTCCATTTCCTGACCTGCTCCGGCTGTATAAGTGCCGTCCTTTGGCTCAACCACCTTTCCCTGGCGCTCCAACTCTATGATAGCATCAAGCATATCGTAGTTGTTCTCCTCCAGAACCTTCTTTGCATCCTCGTAGGATACACCTGTCTTCTCTCTTAATTTTTCAACCTTCTCAAAGTTTTCCATAATGCTTTCCTTCCTTTCAAATATTTGTGTGTTGTTTTTCATTTGATATTTGAAAGGATACACGCCCCAGATTAATATAAGATTTTTGAAAGATTAAAATCAGATTAAAATAGCATTATTTTTCGTACATTTTTCAAAAGAACAGGAACATTCTTAGTACCAGTGAAAGAATCTGAAGGATAATAAACCATCTGAATATCCTGCCAAGGAGCGAGAATCCATAAACAGGAGTCCTGTTCCATCCGGTCCAATTATTCCAGGTGTTCCAATTCTCTTCTGGTCTGTTATAGCCATTATTAAAACCACCTGAGCTCCAACGCCAATAGGTACCATATCCCTCAAAAGGATTCTCTTCCTTCTGGGCATAAGTAGGCTCTTCCGTATAGGTATAAGCTTGTCTGTATCTCTCAGCGCCGGGTTTTGTAAGGATATCATAGGCAGCGTTGATTTCATTCATCCTTTCCGCTGCTGCTTGATTCCCGGGATTAAGGTCCGGATGATACTTCTTAGCCAATGATCTGTGCGCTTTTTTTATCTCTTCTTCGGAAGCTCCCGGAGATACTCCAAGAACTTTGTAGGGATCCATCATCATAGCACTTTCCTCCAATTACATCAGGTTCTCTTGATAAAGCGTTCACCGCATTTCGGGCACCTGATCTCGATCTTGCCCTTTCCTTTCGGAACACGAATCTGCTGATGGCAGCTTTTGCAGATATAATATCTGCTGACAGCTCTGTCTCTCCACTGCAGTTTCATAAGTTTGACATATTTTCTTGGAGTCTCTGTCATACTCAGAAATTTCTGGTTCTCAGCGTATCGTTTCGGAATATTTCTTGAATAAACCCTAAAGCATGAATACGCAAAAAATGCTAACCAAAGAAGATAGATAATCCTGTTTTGAGCAAACAGATTGATCACAAGGAGCAAAAGAGCTATTCCGTTACAGGTTCGTGCCAGGTTATCAAAACCATTACGACCATACATAAATCGCGCCATCCTGCTGTTCATCTGATATCCAAACTGTCTTAATTTATCCATGTTCTAACCTCTTTTCATGGGATCATTCCCAATAATATTTTTTCTGACCTAATTCTATTCCGGAAAGTCAGTCTTTTACATATCTGCATTGGCAAAAAGAGTTGTCTTATTTCTCTTTTATAATCCCATAATAGTCTGCTATCCTAAAAAGAACTTTAAAACTTTATCCGCGTGATGCCAGATACAACGCACCTTTTATCCCCTGCTCTCCCTTAAGTCCTGCCGGTGTTATATAATTATCCATATCCTGCATCTGCTTTGTATCAATATATCCGTTCATGTATGAAAGAGTCTTTTCACGGATCATGGGAAAGAGCTTTTCTACATGCATAACTCCTCCACCCAGAATTATCTTTTCAGGACTATAGCAGCAAATATACTGCATTATAGCCTTTCCAATATAGTCAGCTTCTTTCTGCCACACCTCATCCTCATCGAGCAGGAGCTGCGCTTTTTTGCCATAGTGCGCCTGTATAGCCGGTCCGGATGCCAGACCCTCGAAGCAGTTTTTATGATAAGGACAGATTCCCTCAAAGCCATCATCATTATTAACGGGCAAAAGAATATGTCCCGCCTCCGGGTGTTGCATTCCGTGAAGCAGATTTCCCTCGCTGTATACCCCGACTCCGATACCGGTGCCTACGGTTATATAGATCACATTTTTTAGACCTCTGCCTTTTCCATAGGTCACTTCGCCAATACATGCAGCATTGACATCAGTATCTATAACCACCGGATAATCAGGATTATCGAATGCCTCTATCCATGAAAAATCCACCCAGTCAAGCTTGGGAGTCTTTCCGATCCTTCCATAGTTTACTGAGCTTCGATCAAGACAGATAGGACCAAATGCTCCGATTCCTATGCCTTCAATATCAAACTCCGAAAAGAATTTTATGATATCCGGAATTGTCTCATCAGGAGTTCTTGTCTCTACCTCAGTAGTCTTAATAATATTTGCACTGTTGTCCCCAACAGCCAAAACCATCTTGGTTCCGCCTGCTTCAATCGCTCCAAACATGATCATGCCCTCTCCATGCACAATTTACGTGTTTTATTCTAACATCATTTTATATGATGTTAAACTCTTGTTCCTGTTATATTAATTTAAAAAGGCCTGAGGAAAACCTCAGGCCTTAGGATTATTATTCCAAAAATCCATATGCCAGATTAACAGCATCCATTGTTGCTTCCATGATCCTTCCCGGAACATTAGCATCACCTGCTACCAGTACAGGAACGCCAAGCTCTTTCAGCGGTGCAAGAAGAGCATTTTCAGATTTTACTCCAAGCGCCATTATCACGTTGTCAGCATCAACCCGGGATTCTGTATTGTCTTTGGTGCTCTGTATCACGATACCCTTTTCATCAACTGAAAGCACCTTCTGACCGGTACAGATCTTCTCACCCTGTTTTGTCACTCTTGTAATGTAATCTACAAGAACAGAAGGATAGAGACCTCTTCCTATCTGGTCAAGCATCTCAACAAGTGTAACTTCTCTGCCCTTATAGCACAGAGTTTCTGCTACTTCCATACCGGTATTTCCGCCACCTATTACCACCACAGAACCATCTCCAACATCTTTGGCTCCGCTAAGGAATTCTTCGGCAGTGATAACATTCTTACCATCAATTCCAGGGATTGGAGGAATGATCGGTGTTCCACCTGTAGTAAGGAAAATGCCAACAGGATCTATATCCTTTATATTTTCAACTGTAGCTTCAGTTCCAAGCTTAACCTCAATACCAGAATTCTCAACCCTGGCAATCAGACCGTTCTTATATGCTCCCAACTTATCCTTAAGAACAGGCTTATCAGCCAGATTGAGCTGACCACCAAGTGTATTCTCTTTCTCAAATAATACTGGCTTAAAACCTCTTTCTTTAAGAGTAAGAGCTGCTTCCATTCCTGCAGGGCCACCACCAATGACAGCAACTGTTCTTCCGGCACCGTTGCAATTAACTTTACTAAACTCAACCTCTCGTCCACATCTCGGATTAACTGTACACTTAATGTGGCCGTTTGCTCCGATAGCTCCAAAGCAGTTAAGGCATCCAATACATCTGTTGATCTCAGCCTCTTTTCCGCTCTGTGCCTTTCTGGTCCACTCAGGATCTGCAAGATTTGCTCTTGCTACACCTATAAAGTCACATACACCTTCTTCAAGAAGTGCTTCTGCAACTGAAGGCTCTTTTATATTATTAACTGCAATAACCGGAATATTTACTGCTCCCTTTATAGCAAGTGCAAGATGTTTCTTCCAGCCCTGGGCAAATGACGCAGGCTCAACTATGGTTGTGGAGGATTCGTAAATACCACTTGAAACATTGATAACATTTATTCCCCAGCTCTCAAGACACTTTGCAATCTCAACTGTATCCTCAATCTTTAATCCGCCTTCAACAAACTCATCCGCGCTTATTCTGACTGATATAGGATAATCCGGACCGCACTGGCTCCTGATCCCCGCAATTATCTCCTGCATAATGGTAAGACGCTTTTCAAAAGAACCGCCGTATTTATCCTCACGCTTATTGGTATAAGGAGACATAAACTCATCCAGAAGATATCCGTGTGCTCCATGTAATTCTACGCCATCTATTCCACCGGCCTTTGCGATGACTGCTCCATTTACAAATGCTTTTACAAGATCCTCTACTTCCTCTGTGGTAAGAGCTCTTGGCATCTCCTGGCATACCTTACACATAACTTCTGAAGGAGCTACTATCTGTCTTCCCTCTATCTGTATCGAATGATTCTCTCTTCCGGGATGGTGAAGCTGAAGGAATATTTTTGCCCCGTGACGATGAACTCTGTCTGAAAGCCTCTGGAGTCCGGTAATATGTGAAAGTTTATACGCTCCGAGCTGGCAGGGGCATGCTGTTCCATACATTGGCTCAACCCTTGTAACCTCTGTAATAATAAGGCCTACACCGCCTCTTGCACGTTCCTCATAATAGCGAATAATATGTTCATTAACATGTCCGTCGGGCTCTGCCAACCCTACCCCCATAGCAGGCATTACTACGCGGTTTCTGAGCGTCATCCTGCCAATTTTTCCTTCTTCAAACAATTTACTAAATGCCATAAAAAACCTCCTTTTGCATATTTATGCTTTTCGTTTATTAATGATAGCGCACAATTATACTGTGAACAATCCTTATAATCGCCAAAAATTTTTCCCCAAATTTGTTGACTTTTTTCGTCCCCATAAAATCGCATCAAAAAAGGGACTTTAACAATAACATCAGTTATCAATCAAGTCCCTTTCAATCTTATTGAAAAAATTTAATATTTTTACATTTGCAAAGTCTGTCTACACAGCATATGTGCAATACTCCATACAAAAGAATATTACATATGATCAGGGAAGATACTTCTGAGTAAT
>JAEEGL014677058.1_pt1 | contig 12173 bp, 15 predicted proteins | sample 9134231 | NCBI WGS metagenome assembly JAEEGL01 (sample SAMN16246548, study PRJNA631951) | gut metagenome | biome: gut microbiome; feature: rumen; material: fiber-attached | host: Bos | place: Iran: Karaj | collected 2018-10
GCGGGTACGGATCTGCGGCTTTGTCGAGGAAATGGAAAAACTATTGCTGGACAGTGATCTGATGATCTGCCGGGGCAGCCCCAATACGCTTTATGAAGCCGTGATGATGAACATTCCGCTCATCATCACCGGACCGCTTCTGGAGCAGGAAAGAGGAAACTGGCAGTTGATCCGTCAGCATGATCTGGGACTGATCTGCCAGCGGCCGAAGGAACTTGGCGGACTGATCAATGAACTGCTGGTTGATGATGCCGCCTTATGGCGCCGGATCGCTCAGTCCCAGCGGCGCTATCGCCGCTTCGGCAGCGCTCAGCGTCTGGCCGAATATCTGGCCGCATTGGCTGATTCGGTAAAGAAGATAAAGTGATTAGCTTAGTTAAACAGGGGGTAAGAAATGACACAATACTATTATCGCGGCTGTAAGTATCTGGCTCATAATCCGGAAGGTACGGAAAGACTGTTTCGTTATCTGAAGGCTCATGGGGTCGAACTGTCAGGCTGCTGCAGTAGTGACTGTCTGATACCGGATGAAGATGATACCATCATCTATCAGTGTCCGACCTGCGGGCTGATCCTTAACGAATCAGCGCGGAAAAAGGAAATGCTGAGCATTTATGAATACCTGCTGCGCCAGGACGATTTTCCCTGGCCGGATTATGACGGCCGCAGACTGACGGTGCAGGACTGCTGGCGGATGCGGGAAAACCGGGCCTACATGGAAAGCATCCGACAGGTGCTAAAGCGTATGAACATCACCGTTTTGGAAATCAAGCAGAACTTTGAAAAGACGGATTTCTGCGGGCGGACGCTGTATCAGATTCCTTCTCCCCGTTATGAAAAACTGGCTCCCAAGGCCCTGGTGGAAAAGGCCATCTTTACTCCCTGCAGTGAGGAAGAGCAGATAAGACTGATGAAGGAAAACAGCCTGCGCTACCCCACGGAAGAAGTAGCCTGCTACTGTACCGGCTGTCTTAAGGGCATTAATGATGGAGGCAATAAGGGCGTGCATGTGCTGGATCTGGTTCTGGAAGGAATCTGATCGGCCCATAATCATCACTAAAAGGGTATAATATAGTAAACAATCACAAGCAGTCCGGAAAGGATGACAAACAGCCTATGAAAATGATCGAGAGCGGAAAACAGAACAGAGATGTGATCATGCTGCTGCATGGCGGCGGGCTTTCCTGGTGGAACTACCGTAAGGAAGCCGAGATCCTGAGCCATCGCTTTCATGTGGTGATGCCAATTCTGGACGGCCACGGGGGCAGCGATGATGACTTCAGTTCCATTGAGGATAATGCTGCCAGGCTGATCTATTACATCGATACGGTCTTCAATGGCCATGTCTTATTGATCGGCGGACTCTCCCTGGGCGGGCAGATCCTGACCGAGATGCTGAGCCAGCGAGCCGACATCTGCCGTTATGCCATCATCGAGAGCGCCTCCGTCATGCCTTCCAAAATGACCAAAGCGCTGGTCACACCATCAATTTCCCCCAGCTATGGGCTGATCCGCAGAAAATGGTTTGCCCGGCTGCAGTTCAATTATCTGGGTATGGATGAGAGTTATTTTGATGATTATTACCGCGACAGCGTCCGCATCAGCAAGGATAACATGATAGCCTTCCTGAAGGCTTCGGTCGACTATGCCGTAAAACCCCAGCTGTCAGCCTGTCTGAGCCGGGTGCACATCATTGTCGGCGAAAGAGAAACCAGACAGATGCTGGAAAGCGGTAAGCTGCTTAACGACCGGCTGCCCAACAGCCAGTTGGAGATCAAACCGGGGCTGAAGCATGGCGAGTATTCACTCAACAAGCCGCTTGAATATGTCCGGGAGATCATCGATATGCTCAAAGAGCATAAGTAAAAGGGGTAAAAGAATGGAACTTCAAACCGCAAGACTGACATTGAGAAACTGGCGTTTGGATGACGCCGAGGAACTTTACCGCTGGGCCTGCGATCCCCGGGTGGGTGATCCGGCCGGCTGGCCGGCTCATCGCAGCAGCGAAGAAAGCCGGCTGGTAATTGAAAAGTTTTTGAGTGGGCCGCAGGATTATGCCATCGTTCTGAAGGAAACCGGAAAACCGATCGGTTCGATCAGCCTGAATTTCAACAGTGATCTGGCTCATGGTGAAGATGAATGTGAACTGGGCTACTGGCTGGCAGTACCGTACTGGGGCCAGGGAATCGTTCCGGAAGCCGGACGGGAAATGCTGAGGCATGCCTTTGAGGATCTTAACCTGAAGAGAGTCTGGTGCGGTTATTATGAAGGCAATGACAAGAGCCGGCGGGTTCAGGAAAAGCTGGGCTTCCGCTTCCAGTGGGTCAGTGATGATGTAAACGTCAGCCAGCTGCAGGAAAAAAGGCGCGGCTATGCCAACCTGCTGACTAAACAGCAGTGGCTGGCAGACCAACAGCCGGTAACCATCAACATCTACTACACCGGTCAGGGCAGCGCTGCCCGTGACTTTGCCCGGGAAATGGAAGAAAGCGGCTTAGCCGCAGCAATCCGGGCGGAAGAAGGAAATCTGCGTTATGATTATTTCCTTCCCGTTAGTGATCCGCAATCGGTACTGTTGATTGACAGCTGGCAGAATCAGCTGGCTCTGGACCATCACCACGCTACCGCCATGATGGCTAAGATTGCCAGCTTAAGAGAGAAATATGACCTGCACATGAGGGTGGAGAGATATCACCCCATTGAAGATAATAAGGATGATGAGAAGTTCATCCGTAAGTAGAAAGGGCACCAGGATATGGAATTCAAGGATGTAATCAGAAACCGCTATTCATGCAAGAAGTACAGTGACCGTCAGGTCGAAAAAGAAAAGCTGACCGCCATTCTGGAAGCCGGCCGTCTGGCCCCCACCGCCAGGAACCTTCAGGAGCAGCATATCTATGTCGTTCAGTCAGCGGAAATGCTGGCAAAGATCGATGAGGCTACACCCTGCCGCTATGGCGCCCCGACCGTTCTGGTCGTGGCCTTTGACCGCGATAATGTCTTCACCTATCCGGGTGATGAGCGTGATTCCGGGGTTGAGGATGCCACCATCGTCGCTACTCACATGATCTTAGCAGCCGCCGATGAGGGCGTTGACAGCTGCTGGATCAACTATCTCAATCCCCGCCATCTGGCTGAACTGCTGGGCTTGCCGGAGAATGAGGAGGTCCTGATGGTGATGGACCTGGGCTATGGCGCTGAAGGTGCCGGCCCGCTGGCTAACCACGAAAAACGTAAGCCGCTGGCGGAAACGGTCAGTTATCTGTAGTCTGACCGGACAGCCAAAAAGCTGATTGATCATAAACAGGAAGTGCCATCATGAATGAAGTAAGCCAGTCAACCATTTACATCGGTCTGAACGATTCGATAACGCACGAGCAGATCCATGAAACCGAAAAGTACATTGACATCCTCAAGATCGTGTGTCAGAACTATCACGTCGCCTTTTCGGTGTATCAGGTCAATGGCGGATACTTTCATGATGACGGCAGTTATGTAGAAGAGAACACACTGGTTCTGACCATCATCGATGTTCCTAAGGAGACCATTCAGGAGATCGCTCAGGATCTGTGCGCCTTCTTCCATCAGGAGAGCGTCATGGTAACTTCCCAGGTTTCGGAAGTGTACTTTATCAGAGACCCGCTGAAGGAGCAGCTGGAAAAGGAGAATGAACATGAATAAGGAAAAAACCGTCAGACTGGAAAACGAATTTGTGGAAGCGGTCGTATCTGACCAGGCCGCTGAAGTCATCAGTTTCAAGCGCCGGGATAATGGCATCGAGATGATCTGGTGCCGCGATCCGGCATATTGGTACAACTGCAATCCCATCCTTTTCCCCTACTTCAGCAAGCTGAGAGACGGTAAGTACGAGATCGATGGTCGGACCATCGAACTGGGCCAGCACGGTTTTGCTCGCCGGGCGCGTTTCAGCTTTGTCAGTGCCCAGAAGGACAGCTGTGAACTCGAACTCAATGACGACGAGGAAAGCTGGGCCGTCTATCCCTTCCATTTCACCCTAAAGGTCAGGTATCAACTGGAAGGATATCGAATTCTGATCAGTTATCAGATCATTAACCGCGACCAGCGCGATCTGCCCTTCAACATCGGCTTCCATCCGGCCTTCAACTGTCCGTTTACCAGTGATAAGCGCTATGAAGACTACCGCATCGAATTCGAACAACCGGAAGACCTCCGCCACAGTGAAAAGCCGCTTTTAGGCAGCTCTCAGTCGTTTACGCTGTTTGACAATCTGATAGATGGTTCCTATTTCTATGAGAACGGTCAGATCAAAAGCCGCTGGTGCCAGCTTACTGATGGTGAACACACCATCAGAGTTTCTCTGGAAGGCTATGAGACGCTTGGTTTCTGGAAGAAGAGCCCCGATACTCCCTTCATCTGCATCGAACCCTGGAAACCGGTTTCTTCACTGAAGCAGGGCCGGACCTTCCGCGACGATGTTGACAACAACCTGCTGCCGCCCGGAGAAAGCTTTGAGTGCGGCTACTACTTTGAAATCGTAAAGTAGCATTATCCCATCATGATTAAAGAGGCAGTCCTTACAGAGAACTGCCTCTTTCTTTATCTTATGATAATTGGATCAGATTACGCTGTCCTGGCGGACTTCAAAGCCGAAGAACTTCAAAGCCTTGGGAATGGCCTGATTCCAGAAGAAGTAGTTGTGTTCACCCGGCCAGTATTCCTCCCCGGCAAAGACGTCGGGACAGGTTTCCCTGAGCTTTTCAGCCATCTGCCGGCAGTTTTCATAGACCATGTCTTCGGTGCCGCAGTAGAACATGATCTTGGGCTTATGACCCTGATACTTTGCCAATTCATCGATCAGAACGTTGATGTCCGGAGCAACATTAAGGGTTTGAACCCCTTCCAGACCAAAGACCCCGTAGTAATGGCGCCCGGCGATGTTGTTTTCCAGTGCCGGAATATTGGCTCCGGAGAGAACGACGGCCTTGCCGTAGTTTTCCGGCTTGGAAAGAGCACACTTGAGGGTGCCGTAGCCACCCATGCTTTCCCCCATCACAAAGGTCTGCTCGGGATCATCAGTGATCGGCAGATAATTCTTAAGTTTCATCGGCAGTTCTTCGGTGATCCAGGTGTAGTAATTCTGCCCATAGTACTCGTCGGTATACATCGAGTTGTTGACCGCAGGCATGACGACGATCAGCTTGAGATCTCTGCACATCAGAAAGAGATTGCTGAGATGCAGCCAGCTGCTGTTGTCGTTCTTGTAGCCGTGCAGTACATAGAGCACCGGATACTTGATGCCTCTGAGGTCTTCGGTCTTGTGCCGGTCTTCCGGCAAGAGAATGTCGACCTTGGTGTCCATGTCCAGGGCTACTGAACGCATGGTAAATGTTGAATGAATCATTATCTTATCCTTTCTTTTCTACAGCCCGTATCTTACGTTATAGCGGGTTCCGTCATAATCGATCAGAATATCCGGGTCTTCGCTTTCTTCCAGCACAACCTTAACATTGACGCTGTCGGACTTTTCATACCAGTCAATGGCCTGCTGGAGGGTTTCCACGGCCTTCAGCTTGCGGTCAATGAGCCGCTGCCGGACGACGGAGGCGTCGCAGCTGATCAGGATGTTCAGCGAGCTGAACTCTCTGAGCCGCTTCCACTTGCCGCCTAATAACAGATAGTTGCCTTCCAGTAAGACAATGTTCTTATTGATCAGCAGAGCATCGTCGATCGGGTCATGGATCTGCCGGCTGTAAACAGGCCAGAGGCAGTCGCCGTTTTGGGAATCACGCAGTTTGCGATAAAGCAGATCAACGTCAAAGGTCTGCTTCTGTCCCTTGATGTCCTTCAAATGGATCATCCGGCCGGATTCAAAGAGGTAGTTTTCATTGAGATGCTTCTGGTGATAATGAAAGCCATCCATGCCGACCGTCTGCAGGTCGTTAATGCCCATCTGATCAGCCAGATGTTCAAGAAAGGCGAGCAGAGTACTCTTGCCGCTGCCCGGTGGGGCCGCCAGAAAGACGAAGATCCGTTTTCCGGCTTCTTTCTGGATCTGCTGAATCTTTTCCAGCAGCGGCCTGAAGACCTTGTCAACATCGTCACTGTCGTATTGCGCGTGTACTTCCAGACCGTTGACCTCAAAATCGTATTGCTGTAACATTGCCCATCCTCCCCATTCAATAACTGCTGTCTCTTGGCAAAAGACAGCAGTTATTCTGATATTAAATTATGACGGTAAGATTACTCGTCGTCGCTGCTGGCTGCCATGTTGGCAAACAGCTTGTTGACATAGACAACGCCGTCCTTGCCGGTCTGCTCAAGAGCTTCCATGTCATACTCATCAAAGAGTCTCTTGCCTAACAGTTCAAGAACCAGGGGCAGGTTCAGACCGGTGAAGACATCGACCTTCTCACCCATGAAGGTGGCGGAGCGGTTAAATGGGGTACCGCCCATCAGGTCAACGATCAGGATGACACCCTCGCCGCTGTCGATTTTTTCGAGTTTGGCCTTGATCTTTTCGTCAAATGCTTCGGGGGAATCATCAGCTTCCAGGCACAGATAGTCATACTGGGGAATGTCTTCGCCCATGAACCACTGAGTGGTTTCATACATGCCTTTTGACAGAGTTCCGTGGCTTAATAATAAGATACCTTTCATTGTTATTCTCCTTTATTCATTACCTTTATTATAGCATCAGTGAAGCGTTCCGGCATACCTTTTGGATATACAGTGGTATTTGTTTCCTGACATTCCATTTCATAGGCCTCTTCATCAACCATGTAACCGAGAGTCATGTTTCCGGTATAGCCCCATAAGATGCAGAACTTCTTGGGGGAAGCAGCTTTGGCCCGCAAGCCCAGGATCGAGCCGAGCTCACCGGGTATTGAGATGATCTGCAGCTCATCGAAGTCGTAAACATCGGCGTGCATTTCAATGGTCCGGGTGCCGTCACCAAGAGACTGCTTATAGCGGAAACCCTCGATGCCGGATAACAGGACCTTTCTTTCGGTCAGGTCATCAGTATGCTTCAGGCGTTCATTGAATTCATTGATCTTGTCGATCCACTGCTGCGAATTGAAAGTTACGTCTTCGCTGTAGGAAACGTGGCGGCGGCTGACATGGTTCATGGCAAAGGACTGCCATTTGGAGTGCTTTCTTTCAATTTGCTCAGCCAGATTATCGGCCATCAGCTGCAGATCAGGGTAATCCTGACCGGTACGGTACTGGCGGTTGCCCATGTCGCCGCTGTTGCCGTTAGCCATGGAGACCTGACAGCCAAAGTAGCTGCCCAGACGGTCTCTTAAGGCGCCGAACAGTTCGGAAGTCAGGGCATAGTTGCGGGGGCCCAGGACGGTATTGTGACAGGACAGCTGACAGAACAGGGCCTGCATCTTATCCGCCTGATCAAAGAAACCGATCAGGTGAACGACCTTGTCGGATAGCTTATTGGCATCGTTGCGGTTGGAATAGATGCCGTCAACGATCAGACTGCTGTAGCGGGGGTAGACTTCAATTCCTTCCGTCTTCCAGCAGCGTTCAATGGCTTCAGCCAGGATTCTGGCCAGATAATCAAGGTAATCTGGGTCAGAGTTGTCGGTGTCACCAATCAGCATGCCCATGTCGGCACTGCTGTGGTCGTGAGAGACACCAATTATGAAATTATCATCATTAAGTTCAATGCCCCGCTCGCTGCACTGCCTGGTCAGTCGATCGAGGAAAAGACTGCCCAGACCGACGGAGTCGACAGTCACCCAGACCATCTTTCCGCTTTCCAGAGTCAGAACGTAGATGACGGCCTTGATGTCGTCGTGGATGGTTTCATAGGGGTGGTCACGCTGGACATAGCCGCCCTGCATGACGGGTTTTAACGGGTTAATGATGATTTCTTCGAATACTAATCTCATAATAAGTGTCCTCCTTAAAAAAAGCACAGGCAGGCTGTAAAAGCCTGCCTGTAAATAAGCCTTTAATTAAGCAATAACGCCTAATGCTGATAAGATGATGGAGATAGCCAGAACAGCCAGAACCAGCTGAGTCATGGTTAACTTTCTTCCTCTTAATAACTTGGCAGCAATGAAGGTTGACAGAACTGCCAGGAAGTTCGGTAACAGAGTGTCTAACAGACCCTGGATATTGACGATGTTGTCATTGCCTAAGTCCAGGACGACCGGGCAGGTGATACCGATTGTTGAGGGGATCAGAGCACCTAAAACGGTTAAGCCTAAGATACCGACAGCGTCAGTAACTAACGGCAGCTGATCCTTGATGACGGAAACGAAGTTTCCACCCATCTTGAAGCCCCAACCGAAGAATCTCATACGGAAGCAGTGCAGGATGATCCAGTAAACACATTCGATCAGCCAGCCTACCAGTGATCCGTCATAAGCCATTGAAGCAGCAATAGGAGTGAAGATGGCAGGCATCATGATCCAGAAAATGGAGTCACCGATACCGGCAGTCGGGCCCATCAGACCAGCTTTGAAGTCCTGAATGGCGTCCTTGCCTTCAATACCTAATTCCTGTTCCATACCCAGAGCAGCACCGATGATCAAGCTGCCCATGTACGGCTGTGAGTTATAGTACTTTGAATGGTTCAGTAATGCGGCCTTGTAGTCTTCATCCTCAGGATAAAGCTTTCTTAAAGCCTTGGAAATGCCCCAGACGACGCTCGGTCCGAGCTGGGTGCCGTAGTTGAAGCATGCGATGGATACCCATAAGAAACGGAAATTGGCTTCCTTGATATCCTTGTTGGTTAACTGATATACTGGCTTACTCATCTTCCATGTCACCTCCAACAGAAACACCGCTGGCCTGCAGCTGCTTGAACTTGACTTCGTTCTTGTAGTAGATCAGAGCGAAGACGAGACCGATCATACCAATCGGCAGAACGCTGAGCTTCAGATATGAATACAGTACGAAGCCGAGCAGCAGATACTGCCAATGCTTGTCGATCGGCATGTAGTTGATTAACATTGCCATACCTGTGACAGGCAGTAACTTACCGGCAACATTTAAGCCGTTGTACAGCCAATCGGGCATGATGTTAACGATAGCCTGAACAACACCCTGGCCGGCAAAGATAACGATGGCGACCGGTAAGGCCCACTGGAAGTAGTTCATGAAGGCGATGACTAACGGTAATTTAATACCCTTGTCGAATTCGCCCTTTTCAATGTACTGCTGAGCTCTGGCGGCGATGCCGGTACCAATGGTCTTGATTAAGATGTCAAGATAAACGGACAGCATGGCAACCGGTAAGCCAACGGCCATACCAGTGGCGATGGGTTCATTCAGCTGAACGGCAACGATTGTTGCGACGAAGGTAGTGATGTGGAAGTTCGGTACGGAAGCACCGCCCAGACCGACAACACCGAGAGACATCAGTGACAGAGTAGCACCAATCTCAATACCTACAGCCGGGTTACCCAGGATAGCACCGACGATGAAGCCTTCACCAACGTTGCTCCAACCGAGAACGAAGGTCTGTGGTCCATACATGTCGACTGCTCTGTAGACAGCGAATAGAATGATCAGCAGAGCCTGCAGAATATTCATTCCAAACATAATAGAGTAAATCTCCTTTCTTCTATATCTAAATTTTAATTAGATACTACTTTAAGACAGACCAGATGTCGACCTGCGGAATGGCAGGGTTGTGCTGGACAACGATCTGGGTGCCGGCATCACGCAGTTCCTTGCAGGCTTCAACTTCATCATCATTGATGAAAGCCCGGTCGGAAAGCTTATGTCCTTCGTTGAGCATGTCTGTGCAGCCGATGATCAGCTTCTTGATGGGGACACCGAGCTTGACGATTTCAGCGATGGTGCGCGGTGACTTGGCCAGTAAGAAGATGGTCTGATCGCCATACTTGTTGGCTAAAATGTTTTCCTTGGCCTTTTCGAAGGTAATGATGCTGGAAGCAACGCCGTTAGGCTTGGCCAGGTTCATCATGTCCTTACGGGCGGGATTGTTTGCAGTATCGTCATCAACAACCATGATTCTCTTGGCACCGGTGGTCGGGAAGTACTGGGTAATGACAATGCCATGCATGAGTCTGTTATCAACTCTGGCAAATACTACGTTCATGCTCATTCTATATTCCTCCTTATAAATGAGTTAAGTCTAATCGCAGATATTTAGACTGCTTTACATGAATTAATAATAAGGGAAACCCCTTACATCCGCAATAATACATTTCTATATTAGTGGCTAATCAGCGCAAATTATCAGCAAAAATGGCAGATATTTTAAGTTAAACGCGCAAACACGCAGAAATTATGCTTGATTTTCACTGGTTTTTCCGTCTCAGCGGTTAAGCTGACGCTGGCTGGCTTCCAGGTCACGGCTGGCCATTTTTTCGTATTTCTTCCGGTTCTTTTCATCACCGAGATTGGCGTAGATCTCGGATATCAGATATTCATTGCTGGAGCGCTGGGCGGTCGGAAGCGTCTCGTTGCGCTCAAGCAGCTGATCCAGCCGGTCCGCCTTCTTTTCAATCAGAATCTCGTAGAGCATGTCGGTGTTGTCCTTGACAGCTTCATCGCGGCTCAGGCTGCTGATGACATCACGGCACCAGGTGCTCCGCGTCTGATCATATTGGGATACGAAATAACTGAAGCCCATCTGGGCGATTGCCAGCTTCTGATTGCTGTTGAGCCGGCGCTGGGACAGATCGTCAAATGACTCCGTGATCTTCTGCGCATCATTGCGCAGCAGATAGCTGCTGAACCTGGAGTGGGCGAGGTTGAACGGGTGGATGGCCTTGACGGTGGCCGGATCGTCAGCCAGAGCGTCAAAGCGTTCAAAGTCGCCGGTCAGCATATAACGGGTCAGCTCATTGGTTATCCTGTTCTGCCTTGAGCGGCGCAGCAGTTCCAAAACAATCATTACAACGGTGAAGGCGATGGCCGCAATCATAAATATCTGTTTCTTATCCATGTTAAATCCCCTTAATGCAGTACTATTCTTTCATTTTTCTGTGAACAGTAAGTGAAATCAATTTCTGCAATTTTATTTTATCCGGCAAATTCACTGTGCACAACGGCCAATGTCATGCTAAATTATTAATAAGGACGTCTGCTTCAGGCAGATGCTGATCATCCGATCATAAGGAGATAATCTATGTTTTCAACAAACCACTTTATCTGGCTGGCCATCTGCGTAGCCATCGTCATCGCCTGCACGCTTTACCTGTGCCGCAATAGGCCGACCCTGAAACAGGTGTTAAGCGTCTGCTGCGTTGTCTGTGTACTATCGGAATTAATCAAGGTGTTTTCCATGGTAAAAATGGTCCCGTCCGCTGACGGCTCCCAGATCTACCCCTACCTTGAATTAAACCACATGCCTCTGCATCTGTGCTCGATCCAGATCCTGATCATCTTCTACGCCCGCTTCAGCAAAAAGAGCGACTTCCATGATTCCGTGCTGGCCTTCATGTATCCGACCACGGTTTTGGGGGCCATCATGGCTCTGGCCATGCCTTCGATCTTTTCAACCACCATTACCCCGGCCCAGGCCTTCAGCCATCCCATGGCCTATCAGTTCTTCCTGTATCACACGATGCTGATCGTGCTGGGTTTATACATCTATAACTGCGGCGAGGTGGACATCAGACCGAAGCATTATCTTTCCACCATGGCCATCGTAGCGCTGATGGCTTTCCTGTCGATCTACGTCAATTCCCTGCTGGCCTCCCCGACTTACCTCAATGGCCAGCTGGTCAGCGTTGACTTCATCACCAACATGTTCTTCACCTACCGCCCGCCCATCAACATTGCCCTTACCAAGATCTGGCACTGGTATCTTTACCTGGCGGTTATCACCGTACTGGCGGCTTCTCTGGTAGCCCTGTTCTACATTCCGGTCTTTCGGAAGGCGGGAAAGAAAAAATAAGAATACTAATCAGCGGGTAACCGCTGATTTCTTTTTGCCCGCAAACAGGGCTGGGGTTTGGAGTATAATGAAGAAAAACGGAGGTAGCACACCATGCCATGTACGACCATTCTTGTCGGTAAGAAAGCCACTTATGACGGTTCAACCTTTACGGCCCGCATTGAAGACTCGCAGGCCGGAACCTATCAGCCCAAGAAATTCATCTATGTCCAGCCAGAAGCGCAGCCCCGCCTCTATAAGAGCGTGATATCTCATCTGGAGATCCAGCTTCCGGATGATCCCTTAGGATATACGGCGA
>JAEEGL016132243.1_pt1 | contig 12173 bp, 11 predicted proteins | sample 9134231 | NCBI WGS metagenome assembly JAEEGL01 (sample SAMN16246548, study PRJNA631951) | gut metagenome | biome: gut microbiome; feature: rumen; material: fiber-attached | host: Bos | place: Iran: Karaj | collected 2018-10
AGACATGAAAGGCCTGAGGGTGCTTGTTACAGCAGGAGCGACCAGGGAAAGGCTGGATCCGGTCAGATTTCTGACAAACGATTCAAGCGGTAAAATGGGCTTCGCTATTGCGGAAGCAGCGCGTGACAGAGGGGCTGAAGTTACAGTTATCAAAGGCAGCACAACAGCAGATGCTCCAGCCGGCATAGACTACCGCACGGTTGAATCCACCCTCGATCTGCTGGAAGAAATGAAGAGGGAAGCGCCGGTTCATGATATTATTATTCAGGCTGCTGCTCCCGCGGACTACCGTCCGGAAACTGTATCTCCGGTCAAAATCAAGAAAAACAGAGGGGAAGCACTGACGCTGGTTCTGAAAGAGAATCCGGACGTTGCAAGAACGATCGGAAAAATGAAAAAGCCCGGGCAAACTCTGATCGGCTTTGCGGCTGAAACAGACCACGTAAACGAGCATGCAAGGGAAAAACTGAAAAAGAAAAATCTTGATATGATCGTCGCCAATGACGTCACCAGGCCGGGAGCCGGATTCAACACAGACACAAACATTGCTGCCCTGATCACGACGGACGAAATCGCAGAGAGGCCACTGCAAAGCAAGCGATGCCTTGCAGATGATATCCTGGATAAAGCCATGGAAATAAGAGAAAAGAACGGGCGGAAATTCTGAAGAATTTCCGCCCGCTGTTCATATCGGAATCGGGTGTTCAATCTGTATCAGTCTGATCAAACGGCAAATCAATCATATTCGTCCCATCATTCCAGAGCCTGTCCAGATTATAGTAGCTTCTTTCATCCCGGTGGAAAAGATGCACAAGAATATGACCATAGTCCAGAACGGCCCAGCGGCCTTCCGTTACGCCGTCGCTTCGGCGAAGGCTGAGTCCCAGCGCCGCTGCCAAAGCATCCACTTCATCGGCAAGCGCAGAAACCTGGTTGGCTGTCCGCCCTGTAGCAATGATCATGAAATCACATAACACAGTCAGATGCCCGACTTTAAGCACGCTGATATTCAATGCTTTCCTTTCATAAAGTTTTTCTGCCATTTTTAAAACGAGCTCCTGATCCTGCATGTTATTCCTCCTTGACTGGTTATTTTATATCTTTTGAAGACGTTCTGACGGATGGAAGTGTTTTCAGCCACGCAATTGTCTCCTGCGTCCGAGGATGGAGGTACTTGCCTCTGGAACGGACGTACTGTGCAGTTCCCTCAAGGCTCATGAGAAGTGCCCTCTCAAGCGAAAGTTCAGACAGGATCCTGACATTTTCCAAGAGGGGGTAGCTGTCGCGAGTCGGCTCAATAGAATCTGCCAGACATACGCACATGGAAAGGGGCGACATACCCGCATGGCCTGTATTATGGTATGCAATCGCATCAAGAACTTCAGGATCCGCCATGCCATAATCATTCCTGGCGACCCAGGCGCCTACCAGTGAATGCATCAAAGCACCGCTTGACAGAATGGCCGGATCATTCGTCAGCGAATGCTGGACAGCTATTCGCTGCATTTCTTTCAAAGGCATGCATTTCGCACAGTCATGGAGAAGGCCGGCTTCCTCAGCCTGTAAAGGATCAATTCCGTGAATCCTGGCCAGGCGACGCGCGGTATATGCTACAGAGAGCGAATGGGAGAACCTTCTCGGAGTAAGCGCTTCAAAGAGTTTATCGATCCAGGGACCGGAACGGTCCATGCGGAGCGTACTGCCGTAAAGCCCTTTTGATGAGCAGTATTCCCGAACGGAAATAAAAAGATTCGGGGCAGACACACCTTCCGCAAGATCATGGCGGATATCCGTGGAAGAAACGGTAACGGGTTCCATCGGCACCATGATGATCCGTGCTCCCATTGCGATCAATCTGCGCTTTTCCTGATTGAAACGGTCAGGTGATATCGGGATGGACCTCGGACATACAAGAAAGGTACAGACAGGAAGAATCTCTTCAAACCTGACCCAGTTGTGAAGCTTCAGCAAGGCATCCGCACCAATCACATAATAAAGATCTGCTTTCGGATGCTGTGCATGAAAATAATGAACGGTATCAGCCGTATAGGTTTTCCTTTCACGATCCATCTCAAGTCTGGAAGGGATCAGACGGGGATCCTGAGTACACGCGGTGACCAGCATTTTCCATCTGTCTTCGCGTGATGCTGAACAGGTTTTATAAGGAGGGTCTCCGGCAGGCATCATATACAGCCGATCCAGATGTCCGGACTCAAGAGCACTGAGAGCCATCTGAATGTGACCCTGATGAACCGGATCAAAGGTGCCGCCGAGAATGCCGATACGTTCTTTTGACAACGGATTATCCTCCTTCAGTATACAGATATTATATCTGAAAACAGAATCAGAGAAAAGAGCAGTACCAAAAAAATTTTCCTAAGTGCTTGCATTTCAAACGGAACCGTGTTAGTATATCGGGCGGTGATTTTTATGTTTCCACGGGGGAGGTGAACCGAGTTGCCGAATATCCAGTCCGCCAAAAAGCGCGTTAAGGTCAGCGAAAAGAAGAATCTTCGCAATCGTATTGTTAAGACCAGCGTCCGTACTTCTATCAAGAAGTTTGATGCCGCTGCCGCTGCTGATCCGCAGAATGCATCTGCTCAGCTGGCTGCTACGTCTTCAACAATCGACAAGGCTGTATCCAAGGGCGTTATTCATAAGAATGCTGCCAATCGCAAAAAGGCCCGTTTGGCGAAACAATTGAACAAGGCTTCTGCGGTGTAAACACAGCCTGCGTGTGATAAACTCCTTTCCACCTTTCGGAAGGGGTTTTTCTTTTATCCGTTAATCGTGATTTGGTTCGATTTCTCTTTTCAAACAATGCGATTTCATGTATAATAATATATAATATGAACGGTGAAGGAGGGATCCGGATGAGCGGTTTTATAACAACCCTGAACAATATCTTCTGGAATCTCACACACCGTATAGGCATTATTGATATTATCGATATTCTAATTGTTTCCATCATTATCTATGAGGTTCTGATCCTCCTTCACAGAACACGCAGCAGCGCGCTGCTGAAGGGCGTTTTTATTCTGCTTCTGATCGTTGCCGGAAGCTCTCTACTGAAGCTTACAAGCCTGAACTGGCTGCTGACTGCCATTCTTCAAAACGGTGCGCTTGTTCTGATCATCCTGTTCCAGCCCGAACTGCGGAAAGCTCTCGAAAAAATGGGCCGCGGTTCCTGGCTCGTCAAGGGAACGCACAAGAAAACAGATTCCGGAGACAATGAGAGGATCATATCAGAAATCATCCAGACCATGGTCGATCTGAGCAGACGTCAGGTTGGTGCGCTCATTGCCTTTGAACAAAGAACCGGGCTGCAGGATGTTATCGATACCGGGACTATGGTCAATGCAGAGATTTCTGCTCCGCTGCTGGAAAATATTTTCGAGCCGAACACACCTCTTCACGACGGCGCGGTTGTTATCCGGGAAGACAGGATCATGGCAGCGGCATGCATTCTGCCGCTGACGGAAGCAAGCGGCGTATCCCGTGAACTCGGCACAAGGCACCGCGCCGGTATCGGTCTGAGCGAGAATACGGATGCAGTTGTGCTGATCGTTTCTGAACAGACCGGCATTATGTCTGTCGCCAAAGGCGGACAACTGATCCGCCCGATGACCGTGGAGAGCTTACGAAAGGTTCTGGATGATATATTCATCAGTGAACAGTCATGGCTGACCTCTTTCCTGCACAATCTGAAAAGAGACGGAAAGGAGGAAAAGAAATGACCCCGAAGGACAGCGGAAATCCATCCACTTTCGGACAGTCGGTTCTGAGAACCGTCAAACATGTTTTCCTGCATAACGGGTGGTTCAAACTTCTGGCCGTAGGCATCAGCATTTTTCTCTGGGCCGGGCTGATCAGCCAGGATGCTTCTCTGACACGGGATAAAGTGTTTAATGATATTCCGGTTACCATTACAGGGCAGGAAGCGCTGAATCAAAGAGGATATATAGTAACCAGCGACATAAAAGCTTTGCTGGAAAATGTTACCGCGATAGCAGCTGTTCCGCAGCAGCAGTATGAAGCAGCGGATATATCCGCCTATAATCCGAGAATCGATGTAAACAGAATCACAGGTGTCGGAGAACAGAAGGTATTCATCCAGAGCAATTCTTCAGCACTGTATGGAAAGCTGTCCAGTATCAATCCGGCTTCCATCAATGTTGAAGTACAGGAGTTCACCACACGATACAGCATTCCCGTTTCCAGCCCCTCAGACCTTGATAAGGATGTTCCCGGAAACTGGTATCTTAAGGTAACGACGGTTGATCCGAATATGCTTACCGTCAGCGGACCGAAGGAAATTGTTAATACGATCTCAAGGGCCAGGACTATTCTGGACACAGAACAGATAGAATGGCAGGAAGGCACAAATGTTTATACCGGCAGACTGATCCTTCTGGACCGTTCGCAGAATGAGATCGAGAATCCGTATGTCAGTGTCAGAGCCAACGTTGACAACAAAATTCTGGACCATATTAATCTTGAATGTACCGTATATCCCAAGAAAAACTATGAAATAGCGGATGCCTTTGAAGTGGTCAATTCTCCGGCAAGCGGATACGAATTCAAAGGAATCAGGGTCAGTCCGGAAAGCATTTTCATGGCGGGCACGCAGGATATTCTTGAAACAACCGAACCGATTTTTACAGAGAACACCATTGATCTGACCGGGCTGAAGGGTACAACGACGTACCAGTTCAGAGTTACAAAACCCAATGACAGAGTGATTCTTTCTACTGAAACCGTTACCGTCACGGTGGAAATTGCGCCTGTTTCGTCCGACAAATAAGGAGCTGATGCAGTGGGAGGATTTTCAAATTCCCTTTTTCAGGGAATGATCGGCTGGATCAGAAGTGTTTTCTCCGAAATCTGGTCAACGTCTGAATCCGGAGACAGCATCAGCTTTCTGGAATGGGTGAGCCAACATTGGATCATGCTGGTCCTTCTTCTCTGCCTGATCGGACTTGCTGCTGATCTTGCGGTGTATTTCTTCAGATGGAAACCCCATCTTGTCTGGCGAAGTTTTTTCAAAAGAAGGGAAAAAACACGGGAGACGGAAACACAGACGGAACGCGGGAACGATTCCAGTCACCAGAGCGCAAAATTTCAAAATCCTGCTGAAGATGAACTGCAGGAGAATCATCACAGCGTTCAACAATATATGGAAGCCGTTAACGGAATAAGCAAAAAGTCTCCTGAAGCCGGTCATGCTGATTACCGGACGGTTCAGGAGCCGATACACAATGACGAAGACAGATCCGGAGCAGAAAGCGTCAGTCTTACAGAACGATATATCCGTGAGATAAGACCACCGAGAAGAAGGATCAGTGTAAACTATCTTTTCGGAGACCGCGAAGAGGATGAGATCAGTCAGCCGCCTGATACCATTATCAGCCGGGAGGAAGCTTATCATAAGCCGATTTATCCGCGGGGCTGGAGACAATCGCCGGAGGACAAAAATGACTGATTTCAAAGATCGGAAATATATTATTCTTACAGGAAATTACGGGAGCGGAAAAACTGAAATAGCCTTGAATCTTTCGCTTTTTTTTGCGCACAGCGGTGAAACCACTCTGGTGGATCTGGATATTGTCAACCCCTATTTCAGAAGCGCAGAAAAAGCTGAAGAAATGAGGGCTGCCGGAGTTCGGCTTCTTATGCCTACTTTTGCACTGACAACCGTTGATATACCCGCACTTCCGGCTGAGATCCAGAGTGTTTTTGAAGTGCCTTCCGAAATGACAGTTTTTGATGTGGGCGGAGATGATACAGGCGCAGCGGCCCTGGGAAGGTATTTTCCGTCCTTTATGAGCAGACGGGAAAAGGTATTCAGCGCGTTGGTCATCAATACGATGAGACCGATGACAGAAAATGCTGAGGACATTACGGAGCTTGCCGGAAGGATCGCCGCCAGGGGTCGAATCGGGTTTGATGCTCTGATCAATAATACAAATCTGGCACACCGGACTGAACCGTATATGGTAGAAGAAGGGGAAAAAAAGGTACTCCAGGCAGCGGAAAAGATGAACATTCATACTGTTTATACAACCGGAATGAAAGACGTTCTTGAAAGGTGCAGCCTGAAAACACCTCAAATAATTATCGAAAGGAAAATGCTGCCCGAATGGATGGAGGAAAACTAAATGTCCAGCTTCCGGAAGCTTTTTTAAATCGGATCCGTCAACAGCTTGGGGATGAGTTTCCTCTTTATCTGAAATCAATCGGAGAGAAAAGTCTGCGTGGAGTCAGAATCAATCCCTACAAAAGGCCGCCGGATTCATTTTTTACTGAAACCGAAGGACTTGTTCCCTGGGCACCGGAAGCGTTCTATCTGAAATTTGAATCGAAGGCCGGAACTACAGTTGCTCATGAAGCGGGAGCGTTTTATTTACAGGAACCCAGCGCCATGATTCCGGCAAGCGTCATGAATGCCCGGCCCGGTGAAAAAATTCTTGATCTGTGCGCTGCTCCCGGCGGCAAGTCTACCCAGATGGCTGCCGATATGAAGGGGGAAGGACTTCTTGTCTGCAATGAACCGGTCGCAAAGCGCGCAGCTGTTTTAAGCAGGAATATAGAAAGAATGGGCATACCGAATGCGGTTGTGACAAACGCATGGCCGGAGAAGCTTGCCGAAAAATGGCCGGATGGATTTGACGGCGTATTGGTTGATGCACCCTGCTCCGGAGAAGGAATGTTCAGAAGACATCCGGAAACCCGTTCTGAATGGTCGCCGGAAAAGGCCTCCGGGTGCGCCAGGAGACAGGCCGAGATACTTGAAGCGGCGGCCCGACTTGTCCGGGCAGGCGGACGGATCGTTTACTCAACCTGCACAATGAATCCGGAAGAGAATGAAGATATCATAAAGCATTTTACAGAAAAGCACCCTGAATTTGTGAGAGAAGCTTTTCAGATAAACGGGAAGAAGTATTCTGACGGTATGATGACATGCTGGCCGCACCTTGAAAAAGGGGAGGGTCAGTTTGCGGCACTTCTGAGACGGCAAGGGACAGGAACTGCAAAAATAATGGAAAGCTTTTCGATCCCGCCTATCAGCAGAAATGAACTTTCCGAGTATTGCAGATATGCGGTCACAGACACATTCCCGACACATCGTATCGGCGGTCTTTATATTTTTATGGAAAATCTTCCGGAGCTTGCAGGTATCCGCTTTTTGCGTCTCGGCCTCCATATCGGCGAAATCAGGGAGAAGCATTTTGTCCCGGATCACGCCCATGCGATTGCTTGGAAGCCGCCGCAAAACACCATCAAGGAAATCACAGGGGAAGAAGCTTTGAAATATATGCGCGGAGATACGCTGGAAGGTGAAGAACAGGGCTGGTGCCTGATCCGGTATCAGGGGCTGATCCTTGGATGGGGCAAGGGTACCGCCGGGACAGTAAAGAATCATTATCCCAAAGGTCTGAGATGCGGCGGGCTGATTCTGTAAAGAGGCAAGAGCTTCAAAAGGAGAAAGAATGATCAAAAACATCGTATTTGATATGGGAAACGTCATCCTACGGTACGATCCCGAGTATTTTATGACACGGGCAGGGGTGACTGACTCGGAAGACAGACGGATTATCAGGAACGGATTGTTTGATTCATGGGAATGGGCTATGATGGACCGCGGGCTGGTGAACGAGCAGGACGGTTTTTCATCCGTGATGAAACGGATACCGGAAAACCTGAGGGATGTGACAGGGGAGCTGATGTTTCACTGGGCAGATGCCAGAGAAACTGTTCCCGGGATGGAAGAACTCGTACAAAAAATCAAAAAAGCAGGTTACCATCTGTACCTGCTTTCCAATGCAAGCTTTTTACAGCACACATATTGGCCAAAGGTTCCGGTAAGCCGTCTGTTTGACGGCGAGGTGATTTCATGTGATATCCGGGCAGTCAAGCCAATGCCGGAGATATACAAGGCACTGACGGAAAAATATGGGCTGACAGAATCCGAATGTGTATTTATAGATGACTCCGCATCCAATGTTGCCGGTGCAATTGCCTGCGGTTGGGAAGGGATCGTTTTTCATCAAAACGCGGAAGAAACGGAGGCGGAACTGAAGAAAATGGGCCTTACGATATAAAGCAGCATTATCTGTGCGCAAGAGATCTGGCGTCTCGAAGAGCCTGCGCAAGAATGTGAATGTCTTCTTCTGTAGTATATCGGCTGAAGCCCAGACGAATCGTTCCGTCGATCACTGAAGCCGGCAGTCCAAGCGCTTCCAGTACATGGCTCCTCCTGCCCTGTTTGCAGGCGGAGCTTTTTGATACGTAAATACTTTTTGATTCAAGGAAATTCATCAGTACTTCGCTTCTCCAGCCGGGCATCGAAACGCTCAGAATATGAGGAGCATCCGTATCCAGATAAGATAATTCCGGAACTGCCTCAGTGAGCTCTCTGACAGCACAATTTCGAAGAGAGCGGATGAGACCGATCTGAGGATCCTGCCGGCATGCGGCGGCGAATGCGGCAATCTGAGGCATCGGTTCTGTCCCGGCCCTTCTTCCTGATTCCTGGCTTCCTCCAACAATCATTGGAGGAAGACGGACGCCGTTCCGAATATACAGTGCACCGATTCCTTTGACTGCATGAATTTTATGTCCGCTGACAGAAATCAGATCCGCACCGAGAGTACGAGCCTGGAAAGGTATTTTCATAAAAGCCTGAACGGCATCTGTGTGGATCAGTGCCTGAGAACCCGCATGCCGTACAGCAGACGAAACAGCCGAAATATCAGTTACGGCACCTGTTTCATTGTTTACAGCCATCAGCGTGATCAGAACCGTATCAGGACGAAGAGCCGCAATGACGGCTTCCGGCATGATCCTGCCGGTGGGGTCAGGGCGGAGACGGGTGACGGAAAAGCCTTTTGCTTCAAGTCTGTCCAGGGAATGCCTTACCGCATCATGTTCAGTCAGCGAACTGATGATATGCATGCCCTTTCTCCGCATGCTTTCAGCGCCGGAAAGAACAGCCCAGTTATCGCTTTCCGATCCGCAGGAGGTAAAAACCACTTCGTCAGGCGAACGGGCGCCCAGACACTCCGCCACGGCGGCTCTGCAGGCTTCAAGTTCTTTTCTTGCTTCACGTCCCTTTGTATGCGTAGAGGACGGATTACCGTAAAGATCGGTCATAACTTTCAGCGCTGCAGCGGCGGCTTCAGGACATGTTCTGGTAGTTGCAGCATTGTCAAGATAGTGCTCCATCATTCTTCTCCCTTCATAAACAACGGATATTTTATCAGAGCAATATTATCTTTGCAACAGAACAAAAAAAGCTTGACTTTGCTATATTTTTCAAGTATTATAAGCGATGGCATCAAAAGCTCCGCTAGCCCCGGTAGCTCTTGAAACCTTTCCAAACGTGCGACCATCACGTGAGGAGCACCAATGAGAACCCATTTTGAGGAGGAAAAACCTTGAAGACGTTTATACCGAAGTCCGGTGACATCACCCGCAAATGGTATGTTGTCGATGCGGAAGGTCTGGTTCTGGGCCGCCTTGCCAGCCAGGTCGCGAACATTCTTCGCGGCAAGAACAAGCCCATTTATACTCCCAATACAGATACGGGAGACTTTGTGATTATCATCAACGCAGATAAGGTCGTCCTGACCGGCAAAAAGCTTGATCAGAAGATTTACTATCATCACAGCGGATATGTCGGTGGACTGAAAGAGACCAAATACCGCAAGCTTCTCGCTGAAAAGCCCGAGCTCGCCGTGAGGCATGCCGTGACCGGTATGCTCCCGAAGGGACCTCTCGGCAGGCAGATGGCACGGAAACTGAAGATCTATGCCGGAGACCAGTATGAACAGGCTGCTCAGAAGCCTGAAGTGCTGGACCTGAAGTGACGCGGAAAGGAGTAATAAAACATGGCTAAAGTAGATTACAGCGCTGTCGGCCGCCGCAAGAAGGCCGTTGCCCGCGTCCGTCTTGTTGCCGGTGACGGAAAAGTAATGATCAATAAACGTGATATTGATCAGTATTTCGGACTTGAGACATTGAAGATGACTGTTCGGCAGCCCCTGGTTCTGACCGGCACTACCGGTTTTGATGTGATGGTCAATGTGAACGGTGGAGGCCTGACCGGTCAGGCCGGCGCTATTCGCCACGGAATCAGCCGCGCTCTGTGCAAAGCGGATCCGGATCTGAGAGCCGCGCTGAAGAAAGCCGGATTCCTGACCCGTGACCCTCGTATGAAGGAACGCAAGAAGTACGGCCTGAAGGCTGCCCGGAAAGCTCCGCAGTTCAGCAAGCGCTGAGTTTGTTTTCTGCAGTATATGCCCCGCATGTTTGCGGGGCGTTTTTTCATTCTGTGCTGATCTGCCTTTTTCCCTGCCGGGATGAAAACGCTTGTCATAGCGGACGGGCATTGCTATAATAAATTCAAGTAAAGAAACGGAGGATAATCATATGGCTCTTTGGAAGAATCTGGATACCCTGGAGGCCTATCAGAAACTGCTGCAGGAAGACAAAAAGGTTAATCTGTCGGATGTCATGTCCGGTAAAAACGGGGAAGAACGTGTCAACAATTATCAGATTTCCATGGGTGCCGGGCTGCGGTACTGCTATGCCGCCAAACAGATTGATGATTCCATTCTGAAAAGCCTCTCTGCATTGGCGGATGAGGCACAACTTACTGAAAAATTCAAGGAGCTGTATGAAGGATCCGTGATCAACACAGGAGAAAACCGAATGGTACTGCATCATCTGACACGCGGGCAGCTTGGCGGAAACGTATATGCAGACGGTACAGATAAAAGAGCGTTCTATCTCAAACAGCAGAAGAACATTGCAGAATTCGCAGACAAAGTGCACAACGGTGAAATTACCAATGAAGCCGGAGAGCGTTTTACCACAGCTGTTCAGATCGGTATTGGCGGAAGCGATCTCGGACCGCGGGCTATGTATCTGGCTTTGGAAAACTGGGCAAAAAGCAACGGATCATTCAGGATGGAAGCCAAATTTATCTCCAATGTGGATCCGGACGATGCTGCGGCCATCCTCAGGGAGACTGATATTGCTCATGCGATTTTTATTCTGGTATCAAAATCCGGAACCACGTTAGAAACGCTGACCAATGAGGCGTTTGTGAAGAATGCTCTTCTTGAAGCCGGACTTGAGCCGGGCAAACATATCATTGCCGTTACCAGTGAAACATCACCGCTTGCCGGAAACAGTGATTATCTTGCTGCTTTCTTTATGGATGATTATATTGGAGGAAGATATTCTTCCACATCTTCTGTCGGCGGAGCAATCCTGAGTCTGGCATTTGGGCCGGACGTATTTGAACGTTTCCTGAAAGGAGCGGCGGAAGCAGACAGGATGGCAACCGAGCCTAATATGAAAAAGAACGCAGCCATGACTGATGCGATGATCGGACTATATGAACGGAATATTCTCGGATACCCGTCTACAGCTGTCCTGCCTTATTCCCAGGCTCTGAGCCGTTTCCCTGCTCACCTTCAGCAGCTGGATATGGAATCAAACGGGAAAAGTGTCAACCGTTACGGCGACAAAGTAAACTATGCAACGGGCCCGGTCATTTTCGGTGAACCCGGTACGAACGGACAGCACAGCTTCTATCAGCTGCTGCATCAGGGCACGGATATAATACCACTTCAGTTTATCGGGTTTATAAACAATCAGACAGCGACAGATGTTGTTATCCAGGGAAGTACCAGCCAGCAGAAGCTTTGCGCCAATGTGGCTGCGCAGATTATGGCTTTCGCCTGCGGAAAAAAGGATGAAAACAGAAACAAGAATTTTGATGGAAACAGGCCTTCGTCCATTATTATCGGCAATCAGCTGACGCCGGAAGCACTCGGCGTATTGCTTGCTCATTTTGAAAACAAAGTGATGTTCCAGGGATTCCTGTGGAATCTGAACAGTTTTGATCAGGAAGGCGTACAACTGGGTAAAGTTCTTGCCAAAAAGGTCCTAGCGCATGAAACGGACGGAGCGCTTCGTGCCTACAGCGATCTGCTCGGTATCTGAAAAAAACCCAGCCGGATGAAATCCCGGTGAACCTGTAAAATGAAAGTAGACACTGAAAAGTGCCTACTTTCATTTTTGTTGTAGAATAAGAAAAAGAAAGGAAGTGAACAAATGGGAAAGAAAGGGACGCCTCACAGGAAATGGACCAAAGAAGAGAA
>JAEEGL016808538.1_pt1 | contig 12173 bp, 8 predicted proteins | sample 9134231 | NCBI WGS metagenome assembly JAEEGL01 (sample SAMN16246548, study PRJNA631951) | gut metagenome | biome: gut microbiome; feature: rumen; material: fiber-attached | host: Bos | place: Iran: Karaj | collected 2018-10
CTTCAAGATGAAGTCGGCCACCGAGACCAAGGTGTATTCCTCGCCAAACAATTCGCCGTCCTCCTTGACGAAAACGAGACGGTCTACATCAGGGTCGACGACCACGCCAAAGTCGCAACCCTGCTCCTTGACGTAGCGGCAAATGTCGGTGAGGTTTTGCGCCAACGGTTCGGGTGTATGGGCAAACTTACCCGTAGGCTCACAATTAAGTTCCAGCACCTCTTTGACGCCGAGGGCGCGCAACATCTTCGGGATGGCGATGCCACCCGTCGAGTTGACCGCATCGACAGCCACCTTGAAATTGGCCTGGGCAATCACCTCTTTGTTGACAAGAGGCAGTTGGCACACCAGTTCCACATGCTTGTCCATCCAGCCGTCAATTTGCTGATAGCTACCGATTTCCTCAATCGGGACGAAGTCGAAGTCATCCTTGGCAGCCACATCAAGCAGCCAAGCGCCTTCGGCGGCAGAGATGAACTCGCCCTTCTCGTTGAGGAGCTTCAAGGCATTCCATTGGGCAGGGTTATGACTGGCCGTCAGGATGATGCCGGCATCGGCCTTCAAGCCGGTGACGGCAATTTCAGTCGTAGGCGTGGTGCTCAAACCGATGTCAAGCACATCGGCGCCCATAGCCTGCAAGGCGCCGCAGACCACTTGGTTAACGAGGAATCCCGAAAGTCGGGCATCGCGACCCACTACAATTTTAGGGCGTTTCACCCCTTTATGATGCTGTACAAATTTGACGAATGCAGCAGTGAATTTCACCATGTCGATTGGCGTGAGGTTGTCACCCGGCTGGCCGCCAATAGTGCCACGAATGCCAGAGATGGATTTGATTAATGTCATTTTTTATCAGTTGTTAGTTGTTCTGTTATTCAGTTGTTCAGTTGTAGGGCTGTCACACTGTGGCAGCCGATTATTATTTATTGAATCGCAAAATCCAATACAATCGGATAATGGTCCGAAGCCTTGTATTTATGACGTTCGAAGTCAAGCGGTTTCACATTGTCGTTGGCCCAAATGTAGTCGATACGCAGCAGCGGCAGTTTCCCTGCATAGGTCGACTTGATGCCGAAGCCAACCTTAGTGAAGGTATCGATGAAGCCTGCCTTTTGCATCTGGCGGTAGTTGTACGACAACGGAGGCTCATTGAAGTCACCGCAGACCAAGACGGGACCTCCAACTGGAGGCATGCCCTCCATCACCTTTTTGAGTTCGTCGCTACGCTTCTCGAAGGCATATTTCAACTTGTGCAGCAACTTCTTCCCTATCGTATCCAGTTTTTCCTGTCGCTCCGACGAATTCGTAATGATGTCGATTTCGTTATCGGTAATGTTATAGGAAAGCAAATGAACATTGGCCACATGGAACTTGCCCTTCTCGCCCGCATCCACCGAAACCATCACACCATAGGTGTTTTCCTTGCCAAAGCCTGAGTCTTCGGTGACCTTGGCGAGAGGATACTTCGAAAAGATCACATTGCCGGCGTAGTTGCTTTTACGATTATAATAAACGTACTGGAAACCAACGTCTTCAGCAAAGTCTTCGATGCATTTTGGACGAGACACACCCGACTTGAACCCACTAAACTCTTGGCAGCACAAGATGTCGGGCGACTGCTTGCGAACCATATCCATCACGTGTGTGGCAAATATCTCCTTCTCCGTCTCACCATCGATATGCTTGAAATTATGGACGTTGTAGCTCATGATACGGATGCTGTTGTCAGCCTTTGCTTTCGAGCCAAAGGAAAACGACTTGGCGATACCAGGAATGGCGATGAGCAAAGCCACCACAGAGATCCATATTTTGTTTGACCACATCAACAGCAAAAGCAGGAAAACCACCACATTAAAGATCAGAATCCCCCAGAAAGCCAAGCCAAAGACCGTGGTCCAAACGAAATGCTGCGGGTTGACGTAGGCATTGACGACGCTCAAAGCCATGGCCACCAAACCAAAGAAAGCCATGACAGCCAAGATGAAGACTATCATCTTCCCGAAGAAACTCCTCTCTTTTTTCTCTCTTCTCGCCATATCATCTGCTGTTTTTAAACAAAAATTCCTTCTCTTCCGCTGTCAGGCTGGCGTAACCGTCTTTGGCAATTTTATCCAAAATGGCATCCACATCACGTTCTTTCTCCGCCTTCTGACGATTGTATTCTTCGTCTGAGCGAGGGGCTTGCGGCTCTTCGTGAATCTCCTCATAGGGGGTGTATTCCATCTTGGGCTTGCGCTTCTTGCGTTTGGGCTCGGCAGGCTGTCCAAGGCTTTTTCTAAGGATAAAACCATACACAAAGCCAAACAAGGCGCCACCCAAGTGTGCAATGTGCCCACCAGGGTTCTCTCCCGAGATGCAAAGCACGTCAACGACCACGAAAGCGATGGCCAACCACTTGAATTTCAGTTGACCGAAAAGCAGCAGATTGAGCCCATAGTCGGGTTTGCATGTGGCAGCGGCCACCAAAATAGCCAACACCGAAGCCGAGGCACCCATGGCCACGGCCGTATGCTTCGACGTCTCAAAAACAGGGAAAAGGTTATAGGCCAATACAAAGAACAAGGCACCAACGATGCCGCCCAGGACATAGGTCAACGCCAGTTGCTTCTGCGACAGGAAACGCGTGAAGATCATCCCGCCGAACCACAGCATCCACACATTGAAAAACAGATGCCAGAAACGTTCGTGCAGGAACATATAAGTCACTACTGTCCAAGGCTTTCTGATGAGTATTGACCAATCGGCGGGTACCGAAAGCCAGGTCACCAAAAGGTTGGAGCTCTCCGATTTGTAAAGCCACAAGAAAAGGTTGGCGAAGGCTACCATGATCCAAATGCCCACATTGACGAGCAGGAGCCATTTCAGCACAGGATTCTGCTTGAAAAGCCCTTTCGTAGCGCCACCGAAATCCGGTCGCCGGAAGCCATATCCTTTAATACCCTCGTTCACCGTAAAGCTTTCCTTTCTTTTTCCAAATCAGAATCAGGATCAGGCCAAACAGCATGCCGCCCAAGTGTGCAAAGTGCGCCACGTTGCCGCTGCTAAAGAATCCGCTGAGCAACTCAATGACCGCATATCCAATGATGAACCACTTGGCCTTGATGGGAAACAAAAAATACAGATAAATCCTGGAATTGGGGAACAACATTCCGAAGGCGAGCAACAAGCCATATACCGCACCCGAAGCGCCCACGGTATTCCAGGTGTTCAGCACTTCCCTCATACCGTCATTCAAAACGGCCAGTCCTTTCCAATCCGTCCTCATCCCAAAATCGATAAACTGCACCACTTCTTGGCAGATTCCCGCACCCAGGCCACAAACGATGTAAAACAGCAGGAAACGCTTCGACCCCCAGATGTTCTCCAGTGTGTTGCCAAACATCCACAAGGCAAACATATTAAAGAAGATATGCTCGAAGTTGGCATGCATGAACATATAGGTAAGCAACTGGTAGGGCATGAAGTCCTTGGCCAAGAAGAAATGCAAACCCAAATAATCGGACAAGTCAATATTAAAACGGTTCAAGGTGAAGGTTGCCAAAAACAAAATCGCGTTAATAATCAGCAGATGTTTCACCACGGGTGGCAGCACCCTAAAACCAGTAGGACTGTATTGTTCACTCATTTAAAAAAATCCTCCATATTTAAAATCACATAAATTTTCTTTCCGTTGGGCGCAATCTCGGCCACATTGCAGGCAAACAGATGATCCACAAGGTTCTGCATCTCCACTTCAGAAAGCTTCGTCTGCGCTTTGAGGGAGAGTTGCGACGCCATGGTCTTGGCCAGGTTCAGTTTACGATCCAACTGCAAGTCGGTACGATTGATTTTATAGTTGTCCAAGATTTGTTCAAGCAAGGCCACCGCGTCGCAACCTGCCGCGTCAGAAGGTGTGCCGTTAATCATAAAGGTGGTCGGATTGGCCTGTTCCAGCACGAAGCCCAGATTCTCTAGTTCAGGAAGCATCTCTTTCAACAATGAGGCATCGTTCACGTTGAGCGACAGAGCTTGCGGAAACAACTCTTGTTGCGAAGCACCGCAATGGTTTTCTAGTTCTTTCAAGTACTTCTCAAAGAGTATTCTGCTGTGAGCCAGATTCTGGTCGATGACAATCAGTCCCGACTTCACCGCCGTGACGATATACGACTGGTTCACTTGCAGATACTGGGTTTTCGGTTGGGTTTCCTCGACTTGTTCAATGGTCTCGGAAGGCAAGTCTACACGTTCGCCATACAGCTGTCTCCAGTCGTCCGAAGGCTCTTTACGCTGGGACTGATAGGAGCTCTCCCAATGTGACTCACGGGTTGTACTCTCCTTTCTGAACGGGTTGAAATTCGGATCCAGCGGAATGTTGGGTATGGCCAATGGCGACGACATGCCCATGGCCTTGCCAAAGTCGTTGTTTAGCTCGGCAGACTCGTCGAAGTCGATCATCGGCGAGAGGTTATGCTGGCCTATGGCTTTTCGCACTGCCGCGTGAAGGATGGCATACACCAACTTGACGTCCAAAAAGTTAACCTCTGTCTTGGTCGGATGGATATTGATGTCGATGTCGGCAGGATCCACTTCTATATTCAAGAAATAGCCTGGAAAACTGTCCTTGGGGATCATCTCCATGAAAGCATTCTCGATGGCATGATGCAGGTAGGCGTGCTTGATAAAGCGCTTGTTCACAAAGAAATACTGCTCGCCACGCGTCTTCTTGGCAAACTCCGCCTTAACGATATAGCCGTCGATACGCACGCGCTCGGCCTCCTGCCGAACGGGCAGAAGTTTTCCTTCATAGTTGCTCCCAAACAGACCCATGATGCGTTGCTTGAGGTTGCCCGGATACAGATGGTAGACCTCCTTGCCGTCGCTGGTGAGGGTAAAGCCAATCTCAGGGTTCATCAGCGTGACGCGGGTGAACTCCTCCACGATGTGACGCATCTCGGCCTGGGGCGATTTGAGGAAGTTGCGGCGTGCGGGCACATTGAAAAACAGGTTCTTAACCGTGAATGAGGTGCCAGGTTGCATCGGCACAAGGGTTTGTTCCTTGACCACCGAGCCTTCGTTGACGATCTTCACTCCCACTTCGTCGTCCTTACGGCGTGTCTTCAGCTCCACCTGCGCAATGGCTGCGATGCTGGCCAGTGCCTCACCTCGGAAACCCATGGTGCGGATGGCAAACAAGTCTTCAGCCTTGCTGATCTTGGACGTGGCGTGACGCTCGAAGCACAGGCGGGCATCGGTTTCCGACATGCCACAGCCATTGTCGACAACCATAATCATCGACTTGCCAGCGTCTTTCACGACCAAGTCAATCTGGGTGGCACCGGCATCCAAGGCGTTCTCCATCAGCTCTTTGACGGCTGATGCAGGTCGTTGGATCACCTCGCCTGCCGCAATCTGGTTGGCGACGCTGTCGGGCAGCAACTTAATGACATCCAACATAGGCTATTTTCCCGTCAATCCACGTACGATGTTAGTCATCAGCGGCGTGCAGAAAACGAAATAGAAAAGGAAGGCCACAAAAATGCCCAACACAATTCTACGAATCAATTTGGCACGTTGTTCCGCCTTGGTCTCCTCATTCTTCTTGGCGCCCCACTTACTCCGCATTTGGGCACGAAGCTGTTCCTCGTGGGTCAGTTTGGAATCGAGACCGGCCGCAGCCTTTTTTTCCTCCCAAGCCTGTTCCTCCGGATTATAGTAACGAGGTATGTAATTGAATTTCTTTGGATTATGTCGATAGAAGAAAGCCATAACAAATAGTTTTTAAACTTTGCAAAGATAACAAATTAGTTCAACTCACAAGACATTGTAATCGAAGTCGCCGGCCTCCTCACCCGAGGTGTCGAACTCACCATCGATGATATTACCTTCGCAGCCGAGAGAAATCCATTTGCCGTTCCATGTCGCTTCGAGTTTGTCAATCATATCGTCCAACTTCCCGATTTCGACATCAGTCATCATCGATTCCTGACGATAGTTGTCCATGTCGGAACGCAGCCCAAGAATGGCGAAGTTCATCATCTGTAGCTCATCGCAATCCTTGATCTCATTGATCTTGGTTTCGATGGAAGAGATTTCCTGTTCCATGGCATTAAACTGCTTGGAGACGGGATTGTTGCAAGCGCTGAAGCAAAGCATCAGGACGGCAAATGTTGCCATTATTGTAATTCTATTCATAGGTAGTTTTTGTGTTTTGGGCTTCAAAAATAATGAAAATAATCGAGACCTTGAGCAAAAAACTCCACATGTTGGCGAATTATTATAAATAAGGTGTGATCGTATTCCGTTTTCCGTCTCCCTTCGATTTTCAATTCTAACAGAATCAAATCCTTATAAGTTATGAACAAAATCTGTTGATTTTTTTCGAAAAAAAAGCCAAAATGTTTGTTGAATATAGGTTTGGTAGTTCAAATGAATGCCTTATATTTGCACGGTCTTATAGTATGGACAAAACAGAAAATGAGCAAACAACATCGAATGCAATTAACTTAATTACTAACATTAAATTATTATCTATGAAAAAGTTACTTACTTTTTTCGTGGCTATGATTGCCTCCATTAGCTTGATGGCCCAGGTGACCACCTCAAGCATCAGTGGAAAAATCACGGACAACAACAAGGGCTCGCTTCCAGGTGCCACTGTCGTTGCCACACACACGCCTTCGGGTTCACAGTACTATGCTGTGGCCGATGCCAACGGTACCTACCGTTTGCTCAACATCCGTCCCGGCGGCCCCTACACCATCGAAGTGCGTATGGTGGGCTTCCAGACGGTGAAGCAGGAAGGTGTCACCGCCACCCTGGGTGAGACCAAGATCATCAACGTCCGCCTCAACGAAGAGGCTGTCGGTATTGGCGAAGTCTCCGTTGTGGCCGAAGCCATCAGCAATGGCATGGACAGCGATCGCGCCGGTGCCACTACGACTATCAACAATGAGCAGATCACTACCCTGCCCACCATCAGCCGTAGCTTGAACGACGTGTTGGCCCTGACGCCTCAGGCTTCCTCCACCTCCAACGGTCTGGCCGTCGGCGGCGGTAACTACCGTTCGTCGTACGTCACCGTTGATGGTGCTGCCTTCAACAACGCCTTCGGTATTGGCAGCAACCTGCCTGCTGGCGGTAGCCCCATCTCCCTTGACGCTCTTGAGGCCATGACCATCAACATCACGCCTTTCGATGTCCGTCACAGCGGCTTCACCGGTGGTGCCATCAACGCTGTCACCAAGAGCGGTACCAACACCACTCACGTGAGCATCTATGACTACTTCACCAGCGACGGCCTTATGGGCACCAAGTACGGTGTGAAGGATGAACTCGGCAACTATCCTGAAAGACTGAAACTGGCTGAATCCTTGGACAACACCATCGGCGTCAGCGTCGGCGGTCCCATCGTGAAGGACAAGTTGTTCTACTTCGTGAACTTCGAATATCAGAGCGACATTGACCCCGGTCAAACCCACTTTGCTCGCGAAAACGAAAACGACGAATGGGGTAACGGCACACAATACAACCGTCCTACTGTCGCCGACATGGAAATGATGAGCGAATATCTGCAAAAGACCTACGGCTACAATCCTGGCCGTTACCAGAACTACAGTGCCAGCACGCCTGACTACAAACTGTTGGCCCGTTTGGACTGGAACGCCACCGACAAGGACAAGATCAACCTCCGCTACAGCTTGGTGAAAAACAAGTATTCCTCCAGCCCTTCAAGCTCCATCAACCCCTTGTCTGGTTCTGTTTACAACCGTAACGACTATGGCCGTACCTCTCCGTATGCCTTGTATTTCGAAAGCTCACGTTACTTCCAGGAGCAGAACTTCAGCTCGGTGGCTGCCGAGTGGAACCACAGCTTCCTGAGCGGCCGTGGCAACAATATGCTGCGTGCCACTTACTCACACCAGTATGAGCCTCGTAGCTTCGTGGGCGACCTCTTCCCCACTGTCGATATTTTGAAGCCTCTTGACGATGGCACACCCGCCGTTTACACCTCCTTCGGTCCTGACCCGTTCACCTATGGCAACCTCCGTGACGTGCAGACCGCTGTTGTCACCGATGAAGTGAGCTACCTCACTGGTATCCACAACTTCACCCTCGGTGGTCAATTTGAGTTCGACAACACCAAGAACGGCTTTATGCAAGGTGGCGCTGGCTACTATGTGTACAATTCATGGGAAGACTTCGTGAACAAAGCCACGCCTCGTGCTTTCGCCGTTACCTACGGTAACAATGAAAACCATGAGCAGGTGTATCCTTCATTCAACTACATGCAAGGCTCCCTCTATCTGCAAGACGAGATGACCCTCAGCGAGCGCTTCAAACTCGCCCTCGGTCTCCGCGCAGAACTGCCTTACTATCCTTCCATCGCCGAATACAACTACAACAAGGAATTTGCTGAAGGTTGGACCGATGATGAGGGCAACCATCATTCCATCGCCGATGGTGAAGGCAACACCATGTATGGTATGTCGACTGCTGACATGCCCAAGGCTCGCGTGAACCTCTCGCCTCGTTTGGGCTTCAATTGGGACCTCACCGGCGAACGTAAGTACATCATCCGTGGTGGCTCAGGCCTCTACACCGGCCGTCTGCCTTTCGTGTGGATCGTTTCCACCGTGGGTAACTCCAACTGCATGCAGAATCAGTACATCACCCAAAACGAAGACATTGCTTTCTATCCGAATGTCAACGAAATCATTGCCAACAATTCTTCATTGTTGAGCACTGGCGACCTTCCTGCTCCTCAAAGCACAACCCTCATGGACAAGAACCTCCATATGCCTCAGACTTGGAAGAGCAGCTTGGCCTTCGACGCCGAACTTCCTGGCGGCATCAAGGGAACTGTGGAAGGTATCTACAACAAGGACCTCAAATCTGTTGCCGTTACCAAACTCGGTCTTGTCCGTGCTGAGAACGACATCCAACTTCCTGGCGAGCCTGATGCCAGATGGAATTGGGTTAGCGAAGGCGTTACCAACTCTTTGGGCAAGAGCGTGACTCCTTATCTGATCACGAACTCCGAAAACAATGGTTACTACTACTCTGTCATGGGTCAGTTGAGCAAGGACTTCAAGTGCGGTCTCAACCTGATGGCTGCCTACACCTACTCTGAAGGCAAGAATGTCATCGATGGCATTGGCGACCAAGTGACCTCCGCCTTCACCACGAATACCTTCGGCGTGAACGGTTCGAACGCCCACGAGCTGGGTTACAGCTCCTATGTCGCTCCGCACCGCGTGCTCTTCAATGCCGGCTGGACTTGGGCTACGGGTCAGCACACCACAGAGCAAATCGGCCTCTACTATGAAGGTTACAACCTTTGCTATGTGGGAGACTATAGCTATGCTAGATACAGCTACACTGAGTTTATTCAGAGTGGCACTTACCAAAACAGCGTCAACGGCGACCAAGGCGCTCACAGCTTGATGTACATTCCTACCGAGAGCGAGCTCCAAGCCATGCCGTTCAACGATGTGACCAACACAGCTGGTGAAGTCATTCAAACCGCTGCCAAAAACCGCGCTGCTTTTGAAGAGTTCATCCAAAACGACAAGTATCTGAGCACGCACCGCGGTCAGTATGCCGAACGTGGTGGCGCTATCGCCCCTTGGAGACATACCATCAACTGCAAGTATGAGAGAACTTACAAGTTCAAGGGCGGCGAAAGCATCAGCTTTGGCGTTGACGTGAAGAACCTTGCCAACCTGATTAACAGAAGCTGGGGTAATGTCCAAAGACTCTCCACCTCTAGCATCCTGAGAGTGAATGGTAAGGGCACTGAGGATAATCCTTACACTTACCAATTCATGGATCCAACTTGGAACGAATACGCCAGCACGCTCTCCACTTGGTCAGCTGCTTTGAACCTCCGTCTGAACTTCTAATCGAAGTTGTTTCGGAAAACCAAAAAAGCACCCTTCGGGGTGCTTTTTTGGTACCTGTTGATGACTGCATAAAAAGAAAAGCACCTTGGATTCAAGGTGCTTTTCTGTTGGCTTCATTGCCGAGGGATCATTCCTCTGCGATCTTCAGCTTGTCTTCGAGGACCTTGAGGTCTTCCTTGGCCTTGTTGATCTTCTTCTCATACTCCGCGCGCATCAGCTCTGAGTTCTTGCTGTTGGAGAAGAAACCAATGTTATTCTCCATGGCGGCAATCTCGTCGCGTAGCTTCTGGATGCGAGTCTGCAAGGTGTTGCGCTCACGGCGCACACGGTCGTTGGCGTTCGGGTCGTCCTTCCAGCCTTCCATCATCTCACGGAACTCGTTGGTCGAAGCTTCATTTTGGTTCTTGCGCATCGTGTCGAAGAAACCGTCGATGAGCTCGCGGTACTCCTTGTTGATGGCGTCCTTGTGCTTCATCGGCACGTAGCCAATCTCAATCCAACGCTTCTGGAATGCTTTGATGGCATCCATGTTCTCGTTGCGGTTCGGGCCGACTTGGAAGGCCTTGATTTCCTCAAGCAAGGCTTTCTTGGCAGCCAGGTTGGCTTCTTCCTCGGTGCGGCGACCGCTGAAGTGTTCGTTCTTGCGGGTGAAGAACGTGTCGCAAGCGGCACGGAAACGCTTCCAGATCTTGTCGGCATGACGCTTCGGCACAGGGCCGATGGTCTTCCATTCTTCCTGAAGCTTCTTCATCTGCTCGGTGGCGTTCTTCCAATCGGTCGACTCCATCAGTGCCTCAGCCTCGATGCAGAGTTGGGTCTTACGTTCGAGGTTTTCGGTCTGACGGTCTTTCAAGCCTGCGAAGAACTCCTTCTTCTTGGCGAAGAAGGTGTCCATGGCGCCACGGAAGCGCTGCCAGATTTCCTCGTTGTCTTTCTTGCTGGCAGGACCCACGGTCTTCCAAACACCAAAGATCTCTGAGAGCTCGGTTGATTTCTTCTGCCAAGCGTTGACGCTGGTGTAGTCTTCGGCAACCAAGGCTTCAGCCTTTTCGCACAAGGCCTTTTTGGCTTCGAGGTTGGCGGATTGTTCACCCTCGATCTGTGCGTAATGCTCACGGCGGATCTGATTGATCTTGTCGGTAGCCGCTTTGAAGCGTTCCCATATCTCGTCCTTCTTGTCCTGAGGTACGGGACCCACTTCCTTCCATTCCTCATGCAGTTTCTGCAAGGACTTGAAGGCTTTGGTGATGGACTTCTCGTCGAGGAGTTCCTCTGCTTTCTCGCAGAGCTCAATCTTGGCGTCGAGGTTCTTCTTCATGTCGAGGTCGCGGAGTTCGCGGCCGATGCGCACCTTGTCGAAGAACTTCTCCACAAGGAAGTGGTAATTGTTCCAGAGGTTGGAGTTCTCTGCTGCCGGCACAGGCCCGATCTCCTTCCAGCGGTCTTGCAGGCCGCGGAAGTCGTCGTAGGTCTTCTTCAATGAATCGTCGGAAGCGATGATCTCCTTCAACTCTTCGAGGATGGCTTGCTTCTTGGCCAGGTTCTCCACCTTCTGCTTCTCCATGTCCTCGTTTTGCTTGGCACGGTTGGCCTTGAAGATGCCGAACGCGGCGTTGAAGCGCTGCTCGACGGAGTCTTCTGCGTGTTGGAAACTCTCAGCCTCACCTCCGCCTTGGAGGAATTGGCTGAGTTCGTTGTCTAGGTCTTCCTTGTTCAACTTATTGAAATGGAGACGGATAGCCGCGACCTTGTCCTTGATGTTTTGGACATCGGAATCTTGCACGAGTTCTTCGAGCATCTCCACCAGTTGCAGTTTGCTGAGTCCGTCCAGATCGGTATTGTCTTCCACCAGTTCTTCCTCGTCGGGTTCGACGACATCCACCATCTCGGGCATCTCCTCGTCGGCCACGGGAGCCGGCTCGGCTAATGTTTCGGCCACGAGGGTGGCAACCTCGATTCTCACCTTAGCGGGCAAGATGCTGGGCTGAATCAGTTTGACAATCTTCTTTTTTTCGTTACCGTCGATGGCTTTCTTGGGAGCCTTCGTCGTCGTTGCATTCTCAATACCTTCCTCAATGGCAGGGTTTTGAGTCATTTGTTCGTTGTTTTCCATTTCAATTTGTTTTACGACCAAGAAATGCCTTGATCCCTATTTACAATAAAGCGTGCAAATATATAAAATTTTTGGAAACCTATGGGCAAATTATGGGCAAATTTTCCATCAAGAAACGAAAAAGGAGCCACAATCGCTTGTAACTCCTTGATTTTCAAGTCGGGGCAAAAGGATTCGAA
>JAEEGL012319446.1_pt1 | contig 12172 bp, 14 predicted proteins | sample 9134231 | NCBI WGS metagenome assembly JAEEGL01 (sample SAMN16246548, study PRJNA631951) | gut metagenome | biome: gut microbiome; feature: rumen; material: fiber-attached | host: Bos | place: Iran: Karaj | collected 2018-10
ATCCAGACGGGCAGAAACGGTATTGCCTCCGCCCATGTCTATTTCCACGGTATTTCCGTTTATCCCGGTAACTTTACCCGATATGGTCTGTCCCGGGGTCATATCAGACAGCATGGAACTGCCGGCACCGTCTGTTGCCGGCCGGACATTCCCGACATTTTCGGGAATCTGTACCTGTCCGCTTGTTCCGAATATCTGACCTATCAAACTCATATCCAGTTTCCTATAAAGCTCTTCCTATGTATCGGTGTGGGGCCGTATTCCTTAAGTGCCTTCCTGTGTTCCTCGGAACCATAGCCCTTATTCTTTGCAAAACCGTATTCCGGATAAATGGAATCATACTCTTCCATCATATGGTCCCTGGTCACCTTGGCCACTATGCTTGCCGCCGCTATGGATGCAGACTTTGCATCACCCTTGATTATGGCAACCTGCTTCATATCAAGCCCCGGTATGGTCACCGCATCATTAAGCAGCAGGTCCGGTGCGGGATCAAGCTTTGAGACAGCTTCACGCATGGCTTCATATGTAGCCTGCAGGATGTTGATCTCATCAATGCGTTCGTTAGTAGACATACCTAGACCCACGGAAACCGCATTCTCCATTATAAGCGGATAAAGCTCCTCTCTCTTTTTTTCGGATAATTTCTTGGAATCATTTAGATATAAGAGTTCACAATCCTTGGGAAGTATCACACCGCAGGCAACCACCGGTCCGGCAAAAGGCCCCCTTCCAACCTCATCGATGCCGCATATAAAGGAATAGTCAGAATACTTTCTTTCGAATGCAAACATCTGCTCCATGCGTTTTATCTCTGCATCAAGAGCAGCAAGCTTTTTCTGTGCCTTTTCCACAAGTTCCTTTATCTGTTTGCGTTCATCAGATGAATATTGTTCAATAAATGAATCTATTACTTTTTTATCTTCACGAGCTGATACGCTTAACTGCTTAAATTCAGCTTTTATCTCTGCTAAACTTTTTTCCATAAATCCACCTGACCATAATAAGTCCATCAAATTACGTTATATCTCAATCGTGTTTATAAACCGACCTGATACTCCTTAAGTCAGTACCCTGTGGAAGATCCAGTAGTTCTCCGTTTTTTAATACCGCATAAGTCGTATCTAATACACTGCTGTTATTAAGACTATCGATTTCAAAAATCTTATACTCGTCAAAAGCTATAATATGTACGGATATTTCACCGTCATAGTCAATTCCGATAAGCACCATTTCGCTTTTAAGGATATCCACATCATATTGAGAATCATTGTAATCGCTTTCAACATAGTTCCAGGATAAGGGATCATCGCCAACTGCATCCACCTTAAAGTTATAGATATCAGTGATGATCGTCGAATAATCATTGGTTTTCCCCAATGTAAGTTTATCGAATTTAAATCCTGATATTTTGTAAAGCGACTCATCATCAAGGGCATAGTATCCGCGATAAGCCGCAACAAAACCATTGTCTTCTGCACCTTCAATAAGATACTGGGGATCTTTTTTTGAACATGCCGTAAGGATAAAGAAAGCACAGAATATACTGAATAATACAAACTTTTTAAAAATTATTTTCATGCGATTCGTATTTTTCATATACACTCCCAAATTAATTTCCGGATCTGCCCCCTGTGAAAAACTGACACTTACTTATTTACATTTCCGAACTTATTGAAGGGATAAATCCTTATCCACGCCCTTCCTATTATGCGTTCCTTCTGGATGAGTCCCACTGCGGAGGTACGGCTGTCTGATGAGTGGTTTCGGTTGTCACCCAGCACAAAGTACTGGTTTTCTCCAAGTACTATTCCATCCTCCGCAATCCCCGGATCTGTCATAACTTCCCTGCCGTAATGTTCCTCCAAAAGCTCATTGTTGATGAAAATATTGCCATCATCATCAATGCGCACTGTTTCTCCCGGCAGGCCGATTATCCTCTTGATGTAATAGGTTCCGCTTTCGTAGCTAAAGGGAAAAACTATGATATCAAAACGTTTTGGTTCACTGAACCTGTAGGAAATCTTATCAACTATCAGGTTGTCGCCATCCTGGAGTGTGCTTTCCATACTGGAACCCACCACCACAGTACGCTGGCCTACGAATTTAACAAGGCAAAGTGTCACAAGAAATACAGCAAGCAAAAACAGACTGTTGCCCAGGATTTCCTTGAGCACGGCCTTCTGCTTTTTTTTCCTTCTTCGCTCTGCCTTTCGTTTTGCCTCTTCGCGCTCAGATTCAGAGTCTATATCGATCAATTCCAGATCATCATCCTTGATTCTCATTTCTGTCTGATATCCTCCGGTATTTCTATAGTCAGCCTTCCGAGCTTCATGCTCCTTAAGTCATCAGTTATCATTCCCGCACATTTATCCAGATCTGCCTCGCCGCCCTTTTTAAGGCACCCCTTCTTTATTGCAATTCTTTCCAGCATTTCATAAGGGTTTCCGGCATAATCTTCCTCATATCTTTCCTTAAGACGGCCTGCATATCTGTCTTCCATAAAATCAATTATACCGCAGGCTATCTCCTGCTTATCAAGTATATCATCACTTATGGAACCTATCATTGCCAGATGCATCCCTGTGGATTCATCATCAAACTTAGGCCATAATACACCTGGGGTATCCAAAAGTTCCAGGTCTTTAGCAAGCTTTATCCATTGCTTCCCCCTGGTCACACCGGGCTTGTTTCCGGTCTTTGCAACAGCCCTTCCTGCATAGGTATTAATAAATGTGGATTTTCCCACATTCGGAATTCCTACCACCATAGCCCTGACAGGCCTGTTTTTTATGCCGCGCTTCAGATCACGGGCTTTTTTCGCAGCACACAGTTCGGCTATCTTTTTCTTAAGCTCTCCGGTGCCCTTGCTGCTCCTGGCATCCATAAGCACTGCAGATATATTATTCGCCTCATAATATGACAGCCAGGCTTTATTGGCCTGTTCATCCGCCAGGTCGCTCTTATTCATTATGACCATGCGAAGCTTTGAACCGGCTATCCTGTCAAACTCAGGATTTCTCGAAGATATTGGAATTCGTGCATCTGCCAGTTCTATCAGCAGGTCCACAAGCTTTATATCTTCCTCCATAGCCCTTACGGCTTTTGTCATATGTCCGGGAAACCACTGAATAGCCATTATCAACCTCGTCTGTGTAACCGAAAGAACCGGTTACTCTTATTTTACAAATCCTGCCGTAGCAGAAGTATCGCCGGCAAGTGCAAACCACACCTTGCCGAGTATATAATCTTTCTTTACAGTACCCACATTGCCTGAACGACTATCCTCACTGTCATTCAGATTGTCCCCAAGAACAAAATACTCATTGTCGCCCAGGGCAAGACCATTCTCAGCAATACCGCCGTCCTCAACCCTGTCAAAAAGACCGTTCCTGTCATAAATCTCGCCGTTCACATATATCATACCATCTTTTATAAGAACTGTGTCCCCCGGAGTTCCGATCACACGCTTTACATACATATGCGAATTTTCATTTCCGTTAGGCAGAAACACTATTACATCATCTCTCTTGGGATCAGATATATAATACGTAAATCTGTCGATCATGACTTCCTGGCCGCTTAAGAGCACCGGGGACATTGAATTGCCTATTATGCTGGTCCTTATGCCGAAAAGATAAACGAAAGCAAAAGCAAGCATGACCATGACCATCCCGCAGAACAGCCACAGAAGGATTTCTTTTGCAACATCCTTGTCTATCTTTCTTTCTTTTTGATAAAAACTCAGTCCTTTGCTTCTTCTGGGCATGACCTTTTCCTAATATGCTCAAAATCCCTCTCACTGAGCTTTCTTACTCAATAAGAGGGATTTAAGGATTCTTTGTATCAAAAGCTGTCAGCGTGCAAAAGCAATGCTTAGCGGATAACTTCCTTTACCTTTGCATCCTTACCAACACGGTCTCTGAGATAGTTAAGCCTTGCACGTCTTACCTTACCTCTGCGGACAACCTCAACCTTCTCAACATTGGGGCTGTGGATGGGCCATGTCTTTTCTACGCCTACGCCGTTTGAAAGCTTTCTTACAGTAAAAGTCCTGCGGTTGGAAGAATTCTGGATCTTCATAACAGTACCCTCGAATACCTGTACACGGGACTTCTCACCTTCCTTGATGCGGTTGTAAACCTTTACGGTATCACCAACATTAAATGAAGGTACTTCTGCCTTAAGCTGCTCTTTTTCGATTTCTTCAATAATCTCGTACATTTTTATTTCCTCCTGTGATTAATCGGACGTTCTTGATATCATACCTGTCACAGGCCTTGCCATACCGCTTTCGCTAATCGCAAACATATACCAGCGGACCGTCTCTTTATTCGCAACAGAAAAATTTTACTATATAGAGAAATATATTGCAAGGACTTTTTTATGCACTCACTGCAACTGATTTATCCCGCCCTGCACTTTTATTGATCATAAGTATACCTAAGCATAGCAGTACGATTCCTGCTGCCACCAGTATCACCATTGTCTTTATATCAAGACTCTCCTCCACAAGGAAAGGCAATACCCCCTCCACCTTCTCCGGATATATGCTTACAGCCACGGAACTGAAATTGTTCAGGAAGTGCATGAGCACCGACAAAAAGATGCATCCGGTCTTCTGGGTCACATAGGAATTCAGTATTCCCAGGGCTCCCACCAGTATAAGCTGCATTATGCTCATATGGTATGCGCCGAAGATAATACCGGTTATGATGACTGCTGCCATAGGACGCATTTTTTTCTCCAGTGTTCCCAGCATGAATCCCCTGAATGCTGCCTCTTCACATATTGCAGGCATAAGTGCCACGTTGACCACAACCACCCAGAAGGCTTTACCATCCCATAATTCGCCAAGGCCCGTGTCTGTATTCATTCCCGGGAAAAGCTTTATCAGTATATCCGAAACAACCACGGCGATCAGCAATGCTCCCACCCAGGAGATCACCGCCCCGGGCACGCCGACGACTTTGGGTTTCTTAATATGGAACAGCGCTTTCATATCAGTCTTTATATACCATGCGTAGAAAACCGTCACTGCCAGTATCAAAAACTGCTCAACTGCAAGCCCCCAGATTCCCAGTTTCAGTACAGCTGCAGAGCTTACAAAGAGCACGATAAGCAGCAGCACGGAAAAGAGAAGCACAAGGTCGCCGATTCCCGGAGTCTGCCCCTTCTTCATATCGCTTCTTTTTTCTATTATCCTTATTGAATGTCCCGCCTCAGCAAACAGCAGATCCTCGGAATTAAATATCCGCGTCATTATCACGATCGTAAGGGCACTGTAGGCAATATTCGAAAATAACACGGCAGCTATCAGTGAAAAATCAAAATTAAAGCTGAAGATATCCGTAATTAGCAATGAGATATTTACAACAGGAATTAAAGACGTCACTTTATCCAGCTTCATCTGTGGGATCATGCCTGCCATGCTGCATATCATGAATACTATCATTACAGGGCTTGTCAGGTTCTGAGCCTCCTTGAAGCTTTTGGCCATGATGCAGGCACACATACACACTGCAGATGCGAACATTGCAAATACCAGTACACAGAGCATGGTTATAAGGAATGTGGGAATGAAGCTGACTACGTTGAAATCCATCCTGTTTCCATCCACCATTCCCGCGGTACTCACGGTATATGCCGTGATAAAAGACATAGACAGAAGATTAAGGATAGCCGCTCCCACAGCTATAGTGGAAACAGCCAGAAATTTCGCCGTTATAAGCTCTGTCCCTGTAACAGGCAGGGTAAGCATGGTCTCAAGAGTCCCTCTTTCCTTTTCTCCTGCTGTCGTATCTATTGCCGGATACATCGCCCCCATAAGTATGCTGACAATGAGAAGGAAAGGGATAATATACCCCATAATAAATCCCACGTTTTCCTCGTTGCTTGAGTAATCCTTAAAAGTAAACCCTATGGGTTCCAGAATCACATCCGGATCCAGACCTTCCTCTTCCACCGCAGATACGCTTTTATCATTTCGGTAATCAGAAAGAAGACGGCGCACCATTTCCGCAGCAGTCTGGGAATCATTGTCCGAAGCTCTGTAGCCTATCTCATAATAAGGCCGGTTTTCAGAAACGGTTTCATGCACAAAAGCATCCAATTCGCCGCTGTTCAGCTTTTCCTCGTCCTGAGCATCCGTAAATCCCTTTTCTATGATAAAGCTGTAATCATACTCTTTTTCATTATCTTTAAAATATTTCCCCAGTTCCTCTCCACTGTCTGACACACCAAAGGAAATCGTATACGGCTTTGCCTTATCAGCATTCATCACAGAAGACATAAGTGCAAGGCTTCCCACGAATATGAGAGGATAAAGGATAAGCGGGACTACGATCATCATAAGAATGGTCTTCTTGTCCCTCAGTATATCCAGGATTTCCTTTTTATATAAAGCTGCTATAATGCGTCTGTTCATATTTTTCCTCATATATCTCAGAAATTTATCTGATATGGGTATCTGCGTTATCTATCGGAATCAAAACCAGCCTTTAAACACATTAGTCTGCATTGACTCCATATCCGGCTGACATGTCAGGCGTTTTTCCGGTTATACATTAAATGCCTTAAAGGTATCTCTCAGATTATCGGTTCCGGTCTGTGCCATCAGTTCTGCCGGCGAACCGTCCGCTATTATCCTGCCGCCGCTTATCATATTGATACGGTCGCAGAGGTACTGGGCTTCTTCCATATAATGTGTCGAATAAAGTACTGTCCGCCCTTTATCCCTCTCGCTCTTCATGAAATCGATAATGGTCTCGCTGCTTATAATATCAAGTCCCAGGGTGGGCTCATCAAAAATATATATCTGGGGCGAGTGGACCAGACACCTGGCAATATTTGCCCTCTGGGTCTGTCCGGTAGAAAGTGCTTCAATGCGGTTGTCCGCAAAGGCCTCCATCCCCATCATGGTGATTATCTCATTTACCCTTTCATCAACAGCTGCTTTTTCCATACCGTAGATTTCCGCAGTCATATGCATTATCTCCCTTACGGAAAAACGGTGGTACAGCTTGGTGTTTTCGGAAAGATAACCGATATGCCTGCACATCTCCACCCTTCCTCCGGTAACTCTCTCATCCCCATCCATCAGGTAAACTTCGCCTGATGTAGGGCTCATCACTGTCCCCAGGATACGCAGAAGCGTGGTCTTGCCCGCACCGTTTGGTCCCAGCAGTCCCAGAATCTCGCCCTCATCAGCATGGATGGAGACATGGTCAAGGGCATAGAATTCCTCTTTGTGCTTCTTTTCCTTTTTGTCATCACCCACTATACGCGTAAACTTTTTGCAGATGTCTTTTGTTTCTATATTCATGCACTTTCCTCACAGGCTGAAGCTATCAGATATGCATCCATTTTCTTACTGACCTTCCAGCAGATCCGGTCTGCGTTCCTTCGTACGGATAACCGACTGTTCCTGCCTCCATTTTTCAATATTTGCATGATGTCCTGACAAAAGCACTTCCGGCACTCTCTTGTCCCGCCAGACCTCCGGCCTGGTATACTGGGGATATTCCAGCAGCCCGTTTTCAAAAGATTCCGTATCCGCAGAATCATGGTTTCCCAGCACTCCGGGAATGAGCCTGGATATGGCATCCATCACAACCACGCTGGCTATCTCTCCGCCGGTAAGCACATAGTCACCTATGGAAATATTATCCGTAACGATTTCTTCCAGGACACGTTCATCTATGCCCTCATAGTGGCCGCACAGGAATACCAGCTCTTCCTCCTCTGCCAGTTCATGAGCCTTTGCCTGGTTAAAAACCTCCCCCTGGGGAGTCAGGTAAATGGTACGGACCTTCCGTCCGCCGGTCACAGCCATATATGCATCATAAACCGGCTGGGCCTGTATAAGCATCCCCGCTCCCCCGCCATAGGGATAGTCATCCACACGACCGTTTTTATTCTCCGTATATTCCCTGAAATTGCAGGTTTCAAGCTCAAGATAACCGTTTTCTATAGCCCGCTTACAGATGCTGGTATGCATTGCACCTTCAATAAATTCAGGGAAAAGAGTCATCACCGTAAATTTCATTATTACTCAAGACCCTCCATTATATGGACTGTCATCCGGCCGTTTTCTATATCCACATCTATGATACACTGGGATATTGCCGGCAGCAGAAGCTCTTTTCCGTCGTTTTTCACTATCTGGTAAACGTCATTGGCACCTGTCCTTATCACATCATCAAGTTTTCCAAGGTGTTCATTTTCTTCATTGTATACATCAAGTCCGATCAGATCCTGCACATAGTATTCATTCTCACCAAGCTCAACTGCATTTTCCCTGGTTACGTACAGTTCAAATTTACGCAGTGTTTCCGTTTCATTCCTGTCATTTATCTCTTTAAACTTTATTATAAGGCGGTCCTTCTGCCATCTTACGCTTACAGGATGAACCACCCTGTCCTTTCCACCGCCCCGCAAGATTATCTCATCTAATTCAGCAATCCTGTCAGGATCGTCCGTTGTGGGATAAACTTTCACTTCCCCCTTTATGCCATGGGGTTCCGTTATCACGCCTATACAGAAATATTCTGCCTGCATATTTTTCCTTTCTGCCGTTATTAAAATAATTTGCGATTCAAATTGCACTTTCTTCCGTCAGATAATAATTTTACATCATACCGGACAGATATGGCAAATGCGACAAAAAACACCGTGCCATTATGACACGGTGTCTGATATATTCTTTCCTGTAACTTTCTTAAATAGTTACATTACTCTACAATATCAACATCAACATAGATATCTTCCTTTGTAGAGGCTGCCTTTACGACAGAACGGATTGCTTTGGCGATCCTGCCCTGTCTGCCTATGACCTTCCCCATATCGGAGGGAGCCACTTTCAGCTCCACGGTCACATGGTTCCCGTCCCTCGTTTCAGTGACAACAACTTCATCGGGCTTTTCTACGAGAGCCTTGGCAATAACTTCTACCAATTCCTTCATAAGCACCTCTTATTTTTCGATATTAGCCACCTTGAAAAGCTTTCCTACTACTTCTGTAGGCTGAGCACCGTTGTTTAACCACTTCTTAGCCTTCTCCTCATCGATCTTGAAGGTTGAAGGATCTGTGTTGGGATCATAGGTGCCGATCTCATCGATAACCTTTCCGTCACGTGCGTTACGAGAATCTGCTACTACGATTCTGTAAAGAGGGTTCTTCTTCTTACCCATTCTTGTTAATCTGATCTTAACTGCCATTTTCTTTTCCTCCGAAAAAATATTTTTTGTTTTTTATATTTGTATCTATCTCAGACGATTCATTTATCAGTCCTAAATAGTTACATTCTTAAATAACCATACTACCGAAAGCCTGCCCGCAGCCTTAAACTAAAAGCGTCTCCTGCGCCCTCCGGGAAATCCTCCCCCCGGAAAACCGCCACCCATGGGGAAGCCGCCTTTTCCCATGCCCTTCATCATACCTGGCATCTGCTTCATCATCTTCTGTGTCTGTTCAAACTGCTTTATAAAGCGGTTTACCACTGCTATATCCAGACCCGCACCTGCGGCTATACGCCTCTTGCGCCTGGGATTTAAGAGCTTGGGATTTGCCCGTTCTTCAGGTGTCATGGAAAGCACTATCGCCTCAGTCTGCTTTAACTGCTTTTCATTTACCACACTATCCAGTTCATCCTGTGATATTGACATTCCCGGAAGCATCTTTAATATAGAAGAAATACCGCCCATATTACGCATCTGCTTCATGGACTCAAGGTAATCGTTAAAATCAAACTTCCCCTTCTTCAGGCGTCCGGCCATTTCCTTACCGGTCTCTTCGTCTATATCGATATTTTCTTTGGCTTTCTCGATAAGAGTGAGCACATCACCCATTCCGAGAATACGGCTTGCCATTCTGTCCGGATAGAACTGTTCAAGATCTGACAGCTTCTCTCCCATACCGACATAGAGTATGGGCTTACCGGTAACAGCCTTTACGGAAAGAGCCGCACCACCTCTGGTATCGCCATCCATCTTGGTAAGTACGATACCGGTAACACCTACCTTTTCATCAAATTCCTTTGCCACATTTACGGCATCCTGACCGGTCATGGCATCGATAACAAGCAGCGTGTTATGTACTTCAACCCGCTTTTTGATCTCACATAGCTCTTCCATCATGGACTCGTCTATGTGGAGACGGCCTGCTGTATCAAGTATCACATCACTGAAGCCATTCTTTGAAGCATGTTCTATGGCAGCCGCGGCAATATCGGCCGGCTTATGGTCTGTTCCCATGGAAAAGACTTCTATTCCCATCTTCTCGCCGTTTATCTTTAACTGGTCTATTGCCGCCGGTCTGTATACATCACAGGCAACAAGCAGAGGCTTCCTGCCCTTATTGTTCTTAAGCTTGCCGGCGATCTTTGCCGTGGTGGTAGTCTTACCTGCGCCCTGAAGACCGCTCATCATGATCACGGTAATGGCTTTGCCGGGCTGAAAACTGATTTCCGTAGTCTCAGATCCCATAAGGGCCACCAGCTCGTCATTTACAATATTTACAACCATCTGGGCCGGATTGAGTCCGTTTAAGACTTCACTTCCCACAGCCTTTTCTTCCACGGAGGCCACAAACTGCTTAACCACCTTGAAATTGACATCAGCTTCTAAAAGTGCCATGCGCACTTCCTTCATTGAAGCCTTTACATCAGCTTCGGTAAGCGTACCCTTGCCACGGAGGTTCTTGAATATATTCTGTAATTTTTCGCTAAGGCTTTCAAATGCCATATACTCACCCTGAGTGCATCCTTATTTCTAAATTTCTAAATTTCTGAATTTCTGAATTTCTAATATCTAATTTCGAATTTCGTATTTCAAACTATATTGTTTCGAAATCTATTATCCCGAATATCTTATTTCGGGCATCATTGTCTGTCATGCATGCTGCATCTGATCACTCTACAGCTCGTCTATTATCTCATCCACAAGTTTCCTGTCGTCCTCAGATGAAAGCTTTTCTTTAAGCTGCTTAAGTCTCCCCCTGTTTCTGTTAAACCTGGCTATGAGCTGAAGCTTTTCTTCATACTCCATAAGAGTCTTATCACAGCGCTTAATGATATCGTGGACTGCCTGTCTCGAAACATTCTCCTGTTCCGCTATCTCCGAAAGGGACAGGTTGTCATATGCATTCGCTTCATATATGGCCTGCTGATGCTCTGTCAGGAGAGGTCCGTAAAAATCATAGAGCAGACCGCGCTCAACTATTTTTTCCATAACAGAGTCAATTATACCGAAAAAAAGCTACCTGTCAAGTATTTTTTCTTTACAGTCTGATAATTACGGCCTGCAGACCGGGGCGGTCAAAAATAATTGTGATTTCATTTCGTTTTCCTTGCAAGGGTATTCTTATTTTTGTATAATTTTACTAATTGGGTGCTTTCCCAAAAACTAAATATAAAAGGAGAGAAAGGTATGAAATTCGGACATTTTGATGACGCCAACAGGGAATATGTCATCACAACCCCCAGGAATCCATATCCGTGGATCAACTATCTGGGAACTCAGGGGTTCTTTTCACTGATTTCAAACACTGCAGGAGGTTATTCTTTCTATAAAGATGCCCGTCTCCGCAGGATCACGCGTTACCGTTACAACAATGTACCCATAGATATGGGCGGCCGTTATTTCTATATTAATGACAACGGCACTATATGGAATCCCGGCTGGTCACCCGTTAAGACGGAGCTTGACGAGTATGAGTGCCGCCACGGTATGGGATATACCATCATTACAGGTAAGAAGGCTGACCTCAAGGCACAGGTTACTTTCTTCGTTCCTCAGGATTTCTCCGGTGAGGTTCAGCAGGTTGTCCTTACCAACGAAGGTTCATCCGAAAAGTCATTCTCACTCTTCTCCTTTGCAGAGTGGTGTCTCTGGGATGCTCAGGATGACTCCAACAATTTCCAGCGTAACTTCTCTACCGGCCGTGTAGAGGTAGACGGTTCCGTTATCTATCACAAGACAGAGTACAGAGACCGCCGTGACCACTTCGCATTCTACTCCGTAAATGACAGCATTGACGGATATGATACCGACAGAGATTCCTTTATCGGCCTCTACCACGGCTTCAACCATCCTGAAGCTGTACTGGCTGACAAAGCTACTGATTCCTTTGCAGATGGCTGGGCTCCTTTCGCTTCTCATTTCAAGAAGATCGC
>JAEEGL012679367.1_pt1 | contig 12172 bp, 4 predicted proteins | sample 9134231 | NCBI WGS metagenome assembly JAEEGL01 (sample SAMN16246548, study PRJNA631951) | gut metagenome | biome: gut microbiome; feature: rumen; material: fiber-attached | host: Bos | place: Iran: Karaj | collected 2018-10
GGCCGGCCGCAGGCGCCGCCGGAATCTCGGCGGAACCGGTCACCGTGCAGACGCCGTCGGCCACGCTGATCTGCGCCGTATAGCCGCGGCCCGACTCGGCCGACACCGCAGTGAAACAGTCCGTATTGAACGAAAGGGACGTCTTGAACCGGTTGATCTCGCTCCCGTTCGCGCAGCCCCAGATTTCGACGTAGAAGGAGCTCCACTCGTCGACCCAGGTGTAGTAGTCGGGCCCCAGCGACGTCGGGTCGGTCAGAATCGAGGTCGGCAGAGCCGACGAGGAAGCGTGCGCCAGATAGAGGAACGCCTCGTCCCCCGTTCCCCCTTCGAGGGAATAGACCGCCGCCGCCGTCCGCCCTTTCGCCAGAACCAGATCCCCCAGTTCGGTGATCGAATCGGTGCAGGCCAGAAGAGAGGGTCCGGCGAGCGAGCCGCCGTCGAACGGGATCCCCGAAGCGAACTGTCCGCCGAGCGGGTACGCGGTCAGCGGCCCGAACGGCGCGGCGGTCCCCGAGCCCCCCTCGGCGAGATAGATCGTCGACAGCTCCGCGCCGCCGTCGCCGACCGTGCGGGTCGTTACCGCGTCGACGGCGCCGTCCCCCGTGATATCAGCCAGAAGGAGCCCCGAGAAGACCCCCTCCGCCGCGACGCGTCCGCCCCAGCCGAGCCCCGAACGCGAAAAGGTCGCGGAAGTGCTCGTCAGCCAGCCGAGCCGCGCGCCGGCTCCGGCGCCCCCGTCGAGAAACGCGATATCGCCGCGGCCGCGGCCGTCCAGGTCGGCGATCGAAACCGCCGAGACGGCGAGTTCCGCGTCGGAACCGAGCTCGATCCCCGTCTTGCGGGTCAGTCTCCCCGACCCGTTCCCCCACTGCACCGCCGAGACGGTGCCGCCGTTCGAAACAACGGCGACCAGATCGTCGTAGAGGGCCGAGGTGATGTGGCCGGCGGCGAAAGCCGCCGCCGTTTCACCCTCGAGCAGATCGAGCGTCGCGGCCGTCCGGCCCTGAACGGTGTCGTAGACGGCGAACGTGTCGCCGTCACCGGTCTCCCATGTATAGCGGATTAAAATCTGGCCGTGCGCCGACTGCGTGAAAGTACCGGCGGCCAGTCCCGCGGCCGAGGCGGTCACCGTCGTGCCGCCGGCGGTCCGGGTCGGCGCCTCAACGGTGAGGGTTTTCGCATAGACGCCGTCCTGCTCGCAGTAGACCGCCACACGGGCCCCTTCCGACTCGATCACGGCGATGTCGATCGACCCGTCGCCGTCGAAATCGCCGGTCACCGCCGCCGAGACGGGAACGTCGAAATACCCGTGAGAGACCGGATCGGCATCCGGCGCGTCGAGAAGGATCTTCCAGACGCCGATCCCGCCGACGGCGAGGATCTCGATTCGGCCGTCCCCGTCGGGATTGAGCAGAACCGTCGTCAGGTAATCGGTCTGCGCCACGGTCGTCGGTGTCACTGTGTAGCTGCCGTCCGCCTGCCCGAACAGGACCGTGTACCGGTTCGGATCGCTCACCAGCAGATCGCCGTATCCGTCGCCGTTCAGGTCGCCGGCGGCAAGGCAGACCGGTGCCGAATAGAGATTGTCGAGCGTGTACGTCTGCGAGCCGGCCAGGAAAACCTTCCCGTCTTCGCCGATACCGAGCGCCAGATGCGAAACGATCGTCCCGCCGCTCAGCGTGCCGGTCAGCATGAGATCGGAGCCCGAACCGGCGGAGGCCGTCACGGCGACATTGCCGAGCTCCGCCGCGTAGCCGACCGAACCGGCGCTCGACCACGCCGACTTGGCGCTGTTGTAATACCACAGGCCGAACGCGCGGGCCTCGCTGTTGAGCGAGACGAGATAATCGGTCCCGCCGATCGAAAGCGAGCCGACGGCCCGGCCCGTAAACGCGGGGACGAGCCTCGCTGCGGAAAATGTCCCCTGCCCGTTCCCCGCCGCGACGGCCAGCCCGTCGATCGAATGGACCCCGCCGGAAGAGTCGAACGCGTAACTGTTTTCAAGCTGAATCGCCAGATCGGAGCCGACCGCCGCCAGGCGGATCGACGTGACCGCGTAGACCGAGTAGTTCCCGTAGACGGAAAGGGAAATCGCCGACGTCCCGGCGGAGGTCCACCCGCCGGAACCGTAGCGGTAAACCGAAATATCCAGCGAGGTTCCGCCCGACATGTTCTGCGACGCCGCGACATACTCCAAAACGCCGTCCCCCGTAACATCGGCCAGAAGGCCCGTCGCGCCGCCGCCGGCCGCGGCGGGAAGCTCAAACGTACGCGCCGGGGCGTAGGCGCCGCCGCCGGTTCCCAGATAGACCGAAATGACCGGGGCCGCTTCCGAGCCGCCAAGCGTAACGACGTCGTTGATCCCGTCCCCGTTCATGTCCGCGGCGGCGACCTGATCGAAATCGGTATCCCCGCCGAAATCGATGTCGATCAGCGAGGATTCCACGTCATAGACGTTGATATCGGGGACCGGATCGAACCCGCCCCAGGCCGATGCGGTCAGCAGAAGGCGGTCTTCAAGCGGCTCGGCGTTCAGGGTGCGGCGGGAAAAAAGAGAGTTTCGGTTTTTCAGCGGGAACGACATACGGCGCCTTTCGCTTGGCAGTGATTCACATATCGATAAGACGGCGCCCGGGTTTCAGGATGAACCGGGCGCCGCCGCGGAGAACGAGACGCACCGACGCGCGTCTCACGGGGTGGACAGACTTTATTCTATCACAGATCCCCGCCGAGACCATCGTCCCAGAGGGGTGAAAGGGGATTTTCGGCAATCCCGGCGGCGAGGGCGCCGGCGACCTCTTCGGCGAAATCGAGCGACCATACCGCCGCCAGGGCGTCTGGCTGGGCAAAGAGGGCCTCGCGCCGCCCTGCCGCGCCGTCCGAAACTTCAGCCGGGAGGGCGCTGCGGACCGCGGTCACGACCGCCGCGTCCTGAACCGTGATCCCTTTCCGCACGCCGGGCTCGATGAACGGATACATCAGGTCCGCCGCGTCGGCCGAATGGCCCTCCGCGGTCACCCAGTCGAACGTGCCGGCGACCGAGACGAACGCGCTGTTTTCGGCGTCGTACCCGTAAAGGTGCCCCAGTTCGTGCAGGATCACCGTGTAGAGGTCGTACCGGGACGAGCCGGCGGCGGGCGGAGTCAGCTGCGCCGACCATTTCGCTCCGGCGGCGTCGTCGTCCAGATAGACGATGCCGCGGGTCACCTGCCCCGTCGCCGGATCGGTCTCCGACGCCTGGGCGGCGGCAAGCTGCCCGTCGGGGAGATCGCGGACGACGAAGAGGACATCGGGCGCGCTTTCCGTGCCGAGCGCCCCGTTCCACGCCGAGACGGCGGCGTCGCAGATCACGCCGACCAGTTCGGCATTGTCGGCGTCGAGAGTCGAGCCGAGATAGCGGCGCGTGAACGATTCCGGGAAGACGAGCTGCGCGTTCCCCTCCGCCACGTCGCGCCGGGTCACCCCGTAGACGTTCGAAAACGCGGTGAAGTCGCGCAGATCGACCGTGCCGTCCCGGTTGAAGTCGAACGAAACGCCGGCATGGCCGTCGGCCGAATCGGCTCCGTACCGGCTGACGAACGCCACGAAATCGACGACGTTCACCTCGCCGTCGTCGTTGACGTCGTAGGGGTTCGCCCACAGGTCGGACGCCGCGGCGTTGCCGGCATACGCGGCGCGCGTGCCGGCGGCGGTCGTCAGGCTCGCCGCGACGACGCTCCGCGTCAGTCGGCCGGGCGCCGGCGACGCGTTCCATTCCAGGCCGGTTTCGGAAGGTGTGTATTTCACGCGCGCCAGGAGGTAATACCCGTCGGCGCCGAGCGCGCCGCCGGCGGCGGACGCCGAAACGGCCAGCTCGCCGGCCGCGGCGTCGAGTGTATACGTCCCGCCGGCAAACGCCGCGCCGAACTCAATTTCCGCCATGTCGAAGCAGGCCGGGCCGGACGTCAGACCGACCGAAACGGCGCTGACCGCGTCCCGCGCGGACCCCTTCACCCAGATCTCGGTATAGTGCGTCTGCCACTCGTGAATGAAATCGGCGTTCACCCCGATCTCCGCGGCGCGGCCCGCCCCGTCGGTCGCGGTCTTTTCGGTCACGGTCCGCAGATAGACGCCGCCGTCGGCGACGTATTCGGCGGGCGCCGCGCCGCGGACCGCCGAACTGCCCGCCGTCTCGACGTTGACCGTCTTGATCTGCGAGTCGTCGACCGGCGCCGTCTCGCCCGTCCGGACGCAGTAATACCCCTCGACCAGCGGCGAGACCGGATCGGTCACGCCGCTCAGCGCGATGGCGCCCGGCGTGGAGGCGGTCACGGTAAAGCGCGCCAGGAGGAACGCGTTTTCGCCGTTTGTGACCGGCTCGAGAAGGCTCCAGTCCTTCTCTTCCGAGAAGAGCCAGGTCACCTGAATGTCTTTCAGCAGTGTCCCGCCCTCGTCGTAATAGCCGTAATTCGACAGCGCGTATTTTCCGGCATAGACGTCTTCAATGTCGAGTCCGGTGATCCCCTGACCGCCGAGCTCGTAGTTGAGCTGCGCCTGAATCGAGTAGAAGAACTGGTTCCGGCCGGTCAGCAGCGCCGACGTGTCGCTCACCCAGAGCTCCAGATAGTAGGTGTCGGCCGACGCGATCGCCGCGTAGTCGGTCCGCGGCACGTCGTCTTTGCCCGTGTAATAGAACGTGCCGAAGTTCCCCGCGCCGGTTCGGAGCGTCTTCACGTCGGCGCCGCCGAACTCCTCGGTCACGCACGCCAGCGAGAGGGTGAGCGTCTGAGCCCCCTCGAGCGAAACGGCGAACGTGTTGCTCACCGCTTCGGCGCCGAACGCGTCGCGCGCGGTGACGGTCGCCGCGAGATCGGAAAGATCGAGCCGGGAACCGTAGTCGCCGCTTTGAATGAAATCGAACTTCAGAACCGAGCCCTCGACCGACCAGCCGCCCAGGATGGCCGAGTCCCCGGCCAGATCGAGCGTGTAGCCGCTGACCGGCCCGGTAAAGTAGTCCGCCAGGTCGATCGAGACGGAACCGCCGTATTCCCCGGTCACGTCGGCGATTTCGCCCGTAAATTCGGGGGCGTCGTGGTCGCCGCGGAAGGAAACGCGGATCACGGCGATGTCGGCCGCGCCGCTCGGGTCGCTCACCGTGTAGGCGACGCTGACCGTGACCGCCTCACCGGCCGGAAGCGCCGCGAACATGGCGGCAAACGCCGCGCCGTCGACGGTGAGGTTCCCCTCGGCGTCAAACCCGAAATACTCCGCAAGCTCGGTTTCGTAGGAGATGTAGGGATTCGCCTCGGCGCGGGCGGCGGCGACCGACGCGGTCAGAGCGTCCCCGTCGGGATCGGTCACCGACGCCAGGACGTTCACCGCCGGGCCGAGGGTGCCGGTGCGAAGGTCATAGGAGGTCTCGCGGTTTTCGGCGCCGCGCGGCGCTTCGTTCCGGCCGGCGACGGTCAGCACGACCGTGCCGTAATCGGCGGCGCCGGAAGGATCCGAAACCGAATAGCCGATTTCAAAGACGACCGTTCCGCCCGCGGGAACCGCCGTCAGGAGCCCGGCCAGCGCGTCGCGGTCGGCTCCGAAAACGCCGTTTTCGTCCACGGTGAAACAGGCCGAGTAATCGGCGCCGGCCGGGATGCCGTACGGGTTCGCGCCAAGCGCCGCCGACTCGATCGCGGCGGTCAGAACGGCGTCGTCGGGATCGGTCACGCCGCCGAGAAGATTGACCGCCGGCGAAAGCGTGCCCTTCGTCAGGTCGAGCGCCGCCGCGTAGTCCCCCGCGCCGCGCGGCGCGTCGTTCACACCGGTCACGGTGAGCGTCACCTCGCCATCGGTTGAAGCGCCGTCCGGATCCGCGGCCGAGTAGGAGATCGTAAAGACGGCCGTCCCGCCGGCGGGAACCGCCTGCAAAGCGCGTCCGAGCGCCGCGCGGTTGACCGCAAGCGCCCCGCCGGAGGTCACCGAGAAACACGAGGCGTAATCGAGGTCGGTCGGAATCCCGTAACCGTTCGGCGCCAGCGCCGCGCCGGTCAGCACGGCGGTCAGCGGATCGCCGTCCGGATCGGTGACCCCGTCGAGAAGAACGACGCGCGGCGAAAGCGTGCCGTCGGCCAGATCATAGGACGCGGCGTAGTTCCGCGCGCCGCGCGGCGCGTCGTTCACACCGGTCACGGTCAGCGCGATCTCCCCGCCGGCCGAAGCGCCGTGCGGGTCGGTCGCCAGATAGCCGATCGTAAAGACGACCTGCTCGCCGCCCGGAACCGCTTCAAGGAGCTCCGAAAGGAGACCGCCGTCCACCGAGAAATCCCCCTGGGGCGAGATCCGGAACGCGCCGCCGAAATCGGCGGTCTCCGGATCCAGGTACGGGTTCTCCCCGAGCCGCACGCCGGAAAGGGACGCGGTCACACTTTCCCCTTCGGGGTCGGTGATGCCGTTTAACACGTTGACCGGCGGGATCAGCTCGGCGGCGGCCAGATCATAGGACGCCGCGTAGTCCGACGCGCCGCGCGGGGCGCCGTTCACGCCGGCGACCGTCACGGTGACCGTACCGCCGTAAAGGTTCTGGAACAGAATGTCGAGCCCGTCGAACGACGCGTTGTCGAGGAAATAGTCAAAGGTGAGCGTGAGCGTCTCGCCGGGAGCCAGGAAATCGAAGATATCCGGCGTCGCGTCGAAGACGAACCGGCCGTCTTCGGCCAGCGCGATCAGGCCCGAGCAGTCACGCTCCCACGCCTCTCCCGTGGAGATCACGCCGCCGGTCTGCTCGAAACGGGTCACGTCGTACCCGGTCGACGTGTAGAAGGTTCCCAGGACGTCGGCGGTAAACGAATCCGGAGCCAGCGCGGTCTCGGGCGCCGAAGCGCCGATCCCCCCTTCCGGCGCCGTCAGCCCGCGGTCGTTCGGGACAAGATGAATCAGGTCGAAAAAGGAGACCGACACGTCCGCGTCATAACCGCCCTGAAAGATGCCGACATCCAGACGGTCCACCACGCCGTCCATATTCACGTCGTAGCGGCTGTTGTAGACGCTGCAGATATCGGTCAGGTCAATGTTGTATTTTTCCAGGTAATATTCGATCACTCCCAGAGAGGGAACCCCCGACTGGCAGAGGCTCCACGCCGTCGAGTAGACCGTCCCCATCTTGTATTCCGAATAGTTGATCAGGCCGTCCCCGTTCAGGTCGCCCGGCAGAAAGGCGGTGCAGGTAATCTCCCCCGCGGAGGCGGAACCGGAAGTGAGGGTCAGTTCGTATTCCCCGTCCGGAATATCGAGAAGGAAAAGCCCGGATTCGGGCGTGTAGTCGGGGCAGGACCTGATCAGAACATCGCCCGTGACGTCGATGCCCGACGACGCGTCCTTAACCCGGATCATCCCCGGATCGGCGCCCCCCTGCAAATCCGCCGAGACCAGCAGGCCGACCACCGCGCGGCCCCCATCGGCGACCCGGACGTCGAACCCGATCTGCGCCTGACCCGAAAGGCCGACCGCGGCGCTCTCTTCGGCGAGAAGCCCCCAGTTGTTCGGGACGGCGGTCAGGAGGAGCCGGTCTTCAAGGGATTCCAGCGAGAAACGCTTTCTTTGAAGAGAACCGCCGCGGCGGGGTTGATCGTTCTTATTCCGGTTTCCAAAGACATTCCTCATTGCTCGTTACTCCTGTCAGGGAACAAATGCCGAATCGAAAGCCAATAACTCTCCCGAAGGCGCTTCCGCCATGGACGCGAAGAGCGCGCACCGTCATCTTTTTATCGTTCGGAGCCGATTCGCGCGGTCATAAATAAGGGGGTGAATCGAACGGCCCCCGGTTCCGGCTCCGTTCAAAACCGGCATAACCGTCAAATTGACCGGCCGCGCGGTCCCCGCTCTTTCCGCCGAAAGGCGCGCCTCTCCCCCCCCAGTCTAACGGAGATTCCCGAATCGGGTGATTTCAACCTCCCGCCCGCGCGGCGGGAAAAAGCAAAATATTAACATTCCCACCGGAACCGTTTTTCTCTATAATCCCTCCCGCAAAACAGCTCCGCACGGGCGCCGAACGGATTTCGCGCACCCGCGGAGCATGCGTCTTTATTACCACTGCAGGAGCAGAAATCGATGGATCGATTGTTAAAACAGTTCGGACTCAGCCCGATTCTTTTCTTTACGGTGATCGCCGCCGCGATTGTTACCGCCGCCGCCGAAGCGCAGAATACCGCCGCAAAACCGGTTCAGCTGCCGGTCCCCCACAGCGCCGCGCAGCAGGCCCTCACGCCGGAACCGGCACTGACCGACCCGGCGCCGGACGGCACGGCCCCCTCCGTCGTCGCCGACAGCAGTCAGATACCCGAAGAGATGCAGTCAAAAGGGGTCTTCATCCCCGCCGAGGTGAGCGTCACCAAGGTGGCGCAGGCGGTTCCGGGAACACCGGAATCGGCCAAGGATGAGGCCGCACCCGAAGCCCAGGCGTCCCCGAAAGAGGTCGACGCGCACGAGATCACCGTTCTCAAACAGCTCTCCGGCCCCCAGCAGACGGTCCGCTTCTTCCTCCGTTCCTGCAGCCGGAGCAACTACCCCGACGCGATCCGGTGCATGGACTTCTCGCAGATGCCCGAACTGGGCCGTTCCGACCGGCAGGTATACGCCCACCAGCTGGCGGCAGTCCTGATCCGGCTCGACAATTTCAGTCTCGACGGAATCCCCGAAAAGGTTCAGGGCAACGAGTGCGATCTCTGGCCCGACCACAACTTCAAGGCCATCAAACTGGTCCGCGCCGAAGACGGCACCTGGCTCTTCGGCCCCTCGTCGGTCGCCGACATCCCCATCCTTTACGATGAAATCAAGGACAAAAAGCCGGTCATTTTCAACGACACGTTCTTCGGCAAACTCCCCGACTTTTTCTTCTACCGGTTCGCCGGAATCCTCGTTCTGCAATGGGTCATCTTCGGAATCGTCTTTCTGCTCGGCCTGCTGGTCGCCAAGATCATCCCGATCGTGATCTCGTGGATCATCCTGGTCTGTTCGCGTATCCGCGGCAAGGACAAGCACGACTACTCCGACAAGTTCAAATGGGCGCTCCGCCCGCTGGCATATCTCGGAATGGCGTGGATCTGGTTCGGCGGCCTGGTGAGCATGTCGATCTATCCCAAGATCCTCCACGTCGCGTTTGTAATTCTCCATCCGCTCTGCGTGATCATGCTCATGCTCATGCTCATGCGCATGGTCGACATCTTCCGCTACTGGCTCCAGCACCGGCTGAACACTTCGGTCAACAAGGTTAAAAGCGTTCTGGTCGACCTGTCGTCCGGCGTCCTGAAATTCCTCGTCATCTGTTCGGCGGTCGTCGCCATCGTCCAGATCTTCGGCATTTCGGCGCTCGGCATCCTCTCCGGGATGGGGATCGGCGGCGTCGCGGTCGCTCTGGCCGCGCAGCAGACAATCTCCAACTTCTTCGGAAGCATGACGATCCTCCTCGACCAGCCGTTCACCGTCGGCGACTACATCATCGTCGGGAACATCGAAGGGGTCGTCGACCGGATCGGGCTCCGGTCGACCTCGATCAAAACCTTCTACGACTCCTACGTCGTCATCCCGAACGGCCAGCTCGCCACCGACGTGGTCGACAACATGGGGCGCCGCCAGTCGCGCCGTTTCAAGACGACCCTCGGCCTGCAATACGACACGCCGGTTCCCCTCTTCGAGGCGTTCGTCGCCGGGGTGCGCCAGCTGATCGAGCAGCACCCGGTGACCCGCAAAGACGATATCCGCGTCAGCGTCAACGATTTCGGCGCCTCGTCGATCGACATTCAGATGATCTGCTTCTTCGTCGTCTCGAACGTTCACGAGGAGCTCCGCGCGCGCCAGGCGCTGATCCTCGACATCGTCCGTCTGGCCGAACAGCTCGGCGTTTCGTTCGCCTTCCCGTCGCAGACGACCTACATGGTGCCGACCGAAAACCTCAAATACCCCGTTGCCGACCAGATCGACGACGAGAATCCCGCCGGCGAACTCGGCCGCGAACTCGCCCGGAAGATCAAGGCCGAAATGCCCGCCTGACGCTCCGTCCGGACAAAAAAGAACCCGCGCGGAAAGGACCGTTTCCGTCCCTTCCGCGCGGGTTTTCATTCGGAACCCCAACTTGGAGGTAACGCGCCACACCCCTGCACCTGAGCCCGCCCAACGAGGCGGGCGCTACCGACGAGCGTTATCCCGCACCGGGCTCTAAACGGCCCCCCCAACTTGGGGGTCAGTTGCGGATCGCCTCGACCTTGACCGCCGCCTCTTTCAGGAAATCGGCGATATCGGGCATCCCGTCGCCCAGGTTGGTGGTCAGGAAGGCGTCGATCGCGCGCAGCGCGTTCCATTCGCCCAAAAGGAGCGCCCCCAGGCAGAGGACGTTGGCGTCGTTGATCGCGCGGCAGAGTTTCGCGGCGAAGACCGACTCGACGACCGAGGCGCGGACTCCCTTGAACCAGTTGCCGACGATCGACATCCCCATCCCGGAACCGCAGATGAAAATGCCCCGTTCCCCTTCACCGTTCTGGATGGCTTTCGCCCCTTCCACGGCGGCGTCGTAGTAGGGAACTTCTTTCTCTTCCGTCGAACCGCATTCGTAGACGGTGTGTCCGAGCGATTCAAGATACTTAATGACCGTTTTTTTGAGCGGAACGGCGCAGGGATCGGCAGTGACGACGATTTTCATGGAAAACCTCTCTTTTCATAAAAAATGGCGCGGAAACAGAATCATCACCGCGCCGGCCCGAACTGACTGAAAATCTATGAGAAGCGGAGGACACGGGACTCGAACCCGCAACCCCGTTAAGGGCACCTCATTTCCAATGAGGCCGCTAGCCATTCGCTTATCCTCCAAAATGACTGATCCCATTATACCGATCCCGCCCCCCTTGGCAAGGGGGAACTTTTCTACGCCTCGACGACGAAAACCTCTTCCGGCGGCCAGTCCGCGGCGGCGAACAGCACATCTCCGGCGATCTCCGGCATCGGAACCGGCGCGGCAAACGACGGCTCGCCTCCCGCGCTGTCGTGAACCGGAGGCATCTTCACATAGCCGAGCCGGCGGATCACCTCAAGGGTCTCGCTGCAGGTCGGAAAGAGCCGGCCGTTCAGCTTCTTGTAGAGGTCGAGCGCCTTCATGAACTCGACTTCGTCTTCCGAGTAGTCCCGCTCGCACGTGGTCGGGTCGATATGGCGCCGCCGCTTCTGCCCCTCTTCGCCGTCCCAGAGCGGGTCGGCGGCGCGCGCCTTCCTCACCGGCATCTCGCCGAGCGGCCGCGGCTTCGGACGGCGTCCCCGCTTCTTCGGCGCGCCCGGCTCGGGAGCCGCCAGGATCGCGGCGATCTCGCTGGTCGAGACCGAACTGACGTACGCCGCCCCGCGATCCGCCGAACAGAAGACCGGCTCTTCGCATTCCGCGTCGAGCGAGCGGATCGCGTCCTCAACGTCATTCAGAATCTTGATCGGGTCGGCATCGGCATAGGCTGAAAACTGGTCATCTCTCGAAACAGCGGCGGTTTGAATCTCTGACATATTACAAATCGTTTCAGTATTATTGATTGTTAATTTACAGAATCAAGATAACTTAATCCTGTTCAGTAAAAAAGGATAATTATATAATCGTCCCAAACTAGCAAAACAAGAAAAAATAGGAAAAATTTCCGGCTATACCAGATGTAACGATTCCGCAATCCGCGCAGGAGAACTCCGGCCCTGCTATACAGCACACGCGCCCCGCGCGCTGCGCCCGCAGCAGCCGTCCAGAGCGCGAAGTCCGCCGTCCGCCCCCGGCGGCGAAAGCGGTTTCTTTTCGAGAAGGAATATGGTAGAATAGCCGGCGGCGCGGAAAGAACGCGCGGTTCGGCGCGCTTTTCGCGTTTTATCGGTTCCCGCGGCGAAGCCGGCGGACCGCTGGTCTCAGCCCGGATTCTCCGATAAGAGAACCGTTATCCGCCGTTTCGGCCGGGGCGGTGTGCCGTCGGCCGAAACGAACCGCAGAAGTGCCGTCCACATGACTGAAGGAGGTTTTCCGTATGAGAAAACATATCAAGGGAAACGTGAGCTGGGTGGGATACATCGACTGGGAACTCGAAACGTTCCACGGCGACGATTATTCCATTATGAACGGCTCGAGCCAGAACGCCTATCTCATCGAAGAGGAGAAAACCGTTCTGATCGATACGGTCTGGACCCCTCA
>JAEEGL014530728.1_pt1 | contig 12172 bp, 10 predicted proteins | sample 9134231 | NCBI WGS metagenome assembly JAEEGL01 (sample SAMN16246548, study PRJNA631951) | gut metagenome | biome: gut microbiome; feature: rumen; material: fiber-attached | host: Bos | place: Iran: Karaj | collected 2018-10
CTATAGCCTTTGAAGCTTCTTTATCTGATTGCGCAATCGCCGGTTTGCTGCCATTTTGATTAAAATTACCGGAGATCGGCATCTGCATTTCTTCCACCGAGTACCGAAGCTTCTGCATCGGATTCGGAATGCCGAGATTGCCCCAGCTCTTGATAAAGATCACGCTGTCGGTACTGTCCCACAGGATGATCGGCTTTCCGAGCGGCCAGTTTACCGGCTTCTGGAAGGCCCGGGCGCCGACATCGCCCTCCACCCAGTCCAGGCCGGTCTCGTTTTGCTGGGGAAAAGGATTCTGAAATGTCGGAACGGTAACGGGTTGCATATAACTTGTCGGAAAATTGCTCATATTGTTGTAGTATCCGTAAGCCATAAGAATTCTCCTTTCTTAATACGCGATTCTCCAAAAATAGGCCGGGACCAGATCCCCGCTGTCCCAGGTGTCATAGTAGTTTCCGTCTATGACAGCGACCGCATGGTTTCCGGTCCCGATGATGTAGGTTCCCTTATAGAACTTTTTGCAGAAATTACGGATTGTATTGCATCCCGGACAGCTCTCCGGAAGCAGGAACGGTTCAAATCCCATCCACCAGAGATACTTGCCCCAGACCGTGTTGGCGTTCGGAAGGTTGTACTCGTTTCTCCCGATCAGGCATAAGCTGTCGTATACTTCCAGCCAGCTTTTACCTAACGCGATGGAAATAGCCCGGATCACACAGTCCGGAACAATCTTATCTTCCGGATTTGGGTTTGCCCGTACCCACATGGCTGACAGGGTTGGTAACGGACGTTATGCCGCCGTTCGCGAGATGGATGGGGAGCTTTTCAACCTGTTCCATAAGTTTCTTGGCCCGACCGTTGCCTTTCATGGCCCGGTAAGGAACATACAGCCAGTTGGCAAGGTTGTCGTATTCGTCATCCGTCAGCCAGCCTCTGGCTATATAGGATGAACATAAGTGAATGATCTTATCATGTCCGAGACCCAGAATCATCTGCACCTGGGCGCTCTTCTTTTCCTTATGGGCCATAATCCAGGCCCAGAAACCGGAGCTGGCGAATACCGCGCATACAGCAGCCAGCAGCGTTTGAAGCCACGGTGCCATTCAGATCACTCCTCTTTGTCTTCATGAACATCCACCCAGGGCTCTTCGTATTTCATCGCCCTGTCGCTGTCCCCGAGTCCGCTGGTTGTGGGGTCCACCAGTACGCCGATCAGCCCCAGGAATGTCAGAACCTGGTTTACGATATTCAGGATCTGATTTTCCGTTAGTGTCGGATAAATGTCAAAGAGCTGCAGCATACTGAAGATGAACCCGACCAGCAGGCTCAGAAAGCTGGTCAGCCAGATTTTGTTCTTAAACCGTACCTTCCAGTTGATTCTCATGTGAAAACCTCCCATTTTGATCAAAAATTACCTTTCTGAAGAAAAAAGCGGAACAGACGGGGAAAGGAGAAAAAGCCCGCCTGCCCGCCGGCCGGATGCCAGTTTTCCTTATAATCCTTTTGTGACCTGCTTCAGTTTTTTGAAGGTTTTGCGGTCGATAATGCCGGTGGGCGTCAGTCCGTTCTTCTTCTGGAAACTGCGTACGGCGTTCTCCATTCCGAAGGAATACTCGCCGTTGACCGTAATCGAGCTTCCGGCTTTCCGAAGCATCTGCTGCGCTTCAGTCACGCGTTTCCCGGTGTCTTCGTACTTGAGCGGTTTGAATCTGAAAAGCATACGTCATCCCTCCTTTGCCATATACGCTTCCCACAGAATGTCCAGCTTCTGCTTGTCTGTCAGGTCCTTGTCGGTCTTCTTCCCCTCGTCCGTAGTAGTCTGCGGGACTCCCTGTGTTACCTCAACCAGCTTGGCCCAGGTTTTCGGTCCGCAGATCCCGTCCGGCTCCAGTCCGTATTTCTTCTGGAATGCGGTTACTGCGCTGCGGGTTCCGCTGCCGAAGATTCCGTCCACCGCCAGATTGCTTCCGGCTTTCTTCAGCAGATCCTGCATGGTTTCGACCAGATCTCCCTGGCATCCCTGTCTGAGTGTCGTGTAGGTGGTGTTGGCCACAGGCAACTCCTCCTTCCCGGATTCTCCCGGAATAGAATCATACCGGAGGTTCTTGAAGAGCCCCCAGTAAGTCCACTTGGATTTGGTAATCGGCGTGCGGATTACGCCGTTGATGGTCCCTTCCGCTTCGATGACGTATCCGTCGCCATCATAGTAACCGATATGCGGATGGGAGTTTTCAGTGCCTGTAAATATGGGCGTGCCCTTCGGCAAAGCCATTCCCTTGACCAGTTTTCCTTTGTGGCTCAGATAATTTCGCCAGATGCTGTTGCTGCCATGGGCGATATCGATCCCGAGTTTCTTGAATGCCCGGTAGGCCAGTCCGCTGCAGTCGATGACGTATTTTCCGATCCACTTTTTGCCGTACTTTGCAGCGAGCTTATAATCCTTATATTTCTCCGGATCAGACTCGTATTTTTTCTCGATGGCCGCCTGGCGTGCTTCTGTCCAGAGATACCCGGATGCGCCATAAATATAACCCCATTTCTGATCATACGGTTCAATAATGTAAGCCCACCATGTTTCAACAGGTACGATCATTCATTTCGCCTCCTCAAAGCAGGACCATTTCAATCGTGTTGGTCTGGGAATTGTAGCTGACGTTACATCCGCTGGTTCCGGGGTCGCCGGTATCACCCTTCGGTCCCCGGACCGGATTGGTTGTATATGTCGTACTGTCATCCATCGTAATTGTCAGCGTATCATCCTGATTCTGAACAATATTGGCAATTCCGTTGCCGGTCGCTCCGGCTGCTCCCCGGATGGACGTGGTTGTATAGCTGGTTCCGTCCGTAAAATATACGGTCAGCGTATAATCCTGGTTCAGAGCAATATGGTCGATCCCATTGCCGGTTTCGCCCTTGATACCCTGCTTACCTGACAGGTCCCCGATGTAATGCCATACCACCGATTCCGCCGGCTCATAGCAATACAGCTTGCCGGTATCCGGATCTTCCACGCTCCCGGTGTCGATCATCGCAAAGTCATACGCGGTCATCTTGCTGGAACTCGGATCGGTATCCGGATCATATGCCTGCATCTGCGCGATGGACGTAAACGTCTTCTTGATCCGGAAATCCTTGCCGGCATCCCCCTTTGGCCCCTGCGGAATTCCGAATGCAATATGCTTGTGTCCGCTGACTTCTGAAATCGTTACAGAAATCTGACCGGGTCCGACAATCGTACCGGCGACGGTCATGTTGTCAATTTTGGAAGCGGCAGTATTGGCTGTCGAAGCTGCTGTATTTGCGGCAGCCGCAGCATTCGTAGCAGTCGTTGCGGCGTTTGTCGCGGCGGTTGCCGCGCTGTTGGCGGATGCTGCTGCGTTTGTCGCGGCGGTTGCCGCGCTGTTTGCTGATGCTGCGGCGGTATTGGCCCCGGTTGCAGCCGTGTTGGCTGTATTGGCTGCCGCAATAGCGTCATTGATGTGCTCCAGCAGCTCTTCAAGGCTCGGAACGATATGTGCCGGATCGACGATAGTGTTGGTAGACGTACGATGCACATACCCGTGGCAGGCGCCGACTGTTGTAGTTCCAACTTTGATGACAATGCTGACCGGTCCGGCTGTGACATACGCGCTCGCCGGAAGAATAATGCTGGCTCTGTTTCCGCTTAATGCGCCGTTAATCAGCACAGTTTCATCATCGCTTCGGATCACAAAGGCTGTTACTGCTCCTGCCAGATTGGCCGGCTGGCCGTTATTGAATACTTCCACACCGATCAGATTGCCTTCCACATCTGCCGTGAAGAATGACCCCTGAAGCTCCTCAACATGGATCAAAGCCGAAAGGTCGCTTTTTAACCAGGTTTCAAACCGGGCCATAATCTGTCAACTCCTTTATAGGTTAAACGGGACATATCCGTTGCAGCAGGCAACAGTCGTATTTCCGATCCGGATTGCGATCTGTACTGATCCCGGAACTTCATATACTTCGCCTGGAAGATCAACATATGCCATATTGTTGGAAATACCTCCGGCCACTGTGATCGTATTGCCATCGCTTTGAATAATGAAAGCGGTTACATTGCCGACGGGGCTTACTTCTTCCCCATCGTCGGTAAGATACACGCAGATCCTGTTGGATGTTCCGATAAAAAAACCACCGAGGTCAATGACCTTCGGCAGCACTTTCAGATCGCTCTTCAGTTGTATCTGGGACATCGTTATTCTCCTCCTCCGTCAATGTCGGAATTTCGATGATTTCACGACTGGTATTTTCTCCGATCAGACGGATGTCAATAGTGAATTCACTTTTCCGGATAATGTCCAGATCTGTGAATCCTTTGTATATTTCTTCCACATTCCCGTACAGGAACCGGATTTCTTTCGTACTTTCAGGATCAGAGAAGGCGGCGTAGGCCTCGCCGAAAGAAATGCCCTTAATAAAGCACCACAGTTTTCTGTCTGCATATCCGCAGTCACTGTCTTCAAAAATTGTTCCGTTATTCAGGGTTACAACCCGGTCCGCCATCGCCGCCATCTCCCATTTTGATCAATTTTCAGTTTCTTCCTCTGCCATTTCAACAGGAATAACCTTAACTTCAGGATCTTCCTCTTTGCTGTTTCCGTTAATATCTTTTTCTATCTCTGCAGCAAGGCTCATCAATTTCATCCGGACATTTCGAACAGGAATAGATACTTGCTCAGTAAGATAAGCCGGAATATTAATCATTCCGAGTTCCCCGATTGCTTCTTTCAGGATGTCAAGATCGGACATATTTTCTCTCCTTTTCTTTATTAATAATTAATAGTAATATACCCTCTGGATACACCACCGACATTCACTGTATGGTATTGCTTATGTCCTCCTGTACCGACAGTGGTGGACCTTAATTCGGTTCCGCTTGGTTTGGTGCTTGTCGCAGCGCTTACAGTGGCTGAGGGGGCATTGATCCATCTTCTGCATATAAGCTTTCCATTGTCATCTGTCATTCGGGCGTTGATTGGTAATCTTCCGCTGCTCCATGTTGTCCCAGCTGTCAAATGAATGACTTGGGTGCCTGTCCCGATCGTTGTTGAATTGTATGAAGCTGTTGCGGCTACTGTTTTATCATTATACTTCAGCGGTGCTGAAGAATCGTATGATGGATCTCCAAGGTCTGTACAATCAAATGCCAGCGTTGCACTCGGAACCGCTTTTCCTGCGACAACATATTTTACTTCACTGGTTGTATTATCTGATTTTGTATATGTGTCTACAATTGTAAAGCGCTCACCGTAATCAAGAGTCTTGATCGTCGTTTCCTGACTCGTAGCGGCTCTTGTAGTACGAACGATTCGGGTTTGACCGTAATTCCATCCGGTATTGTATCCGGAAGTATATATTCCTCCAGTTCCAATTTGTCCTTTTGGAACCTTGGTTGCCCCGCTCATTGTATACACCTGAGCATAGGAATTTGTGCCATTTGCAATGGATTCCATGGTCATTTCGACCAAACCTATTTCATTTGCATCCGTTGGGGAATCTTTATACATTTTGGCGTATAATTTGTTGTTAATGGTAGAACTTCCTCTTACCTCAACATACACGGTGGTACTCGGAACTGTTCCGGAAATAACTCCGGTTGTTGCGGAAACAGAATAAGTAGTGCCGCTCCAGTTTCCGCTTAGTGAAACGGCTCGACTAAAAGTTCCCGCATCTGTCCAGCCACTGTCAGAAGCAAATGCAGATTTATACTGAAGTTTATACCCATTGGTTCCGTTTGCAACGATTTGAACAGCTTTGATAAAATCATTCGGATGAATTGTTGAAATATTCGGAGAAGATCCGCTTGTAAAAGTAATACTTGATCCCGGAATACTCAATGTGCCATTTTGACCAAATACCATAGAACCGGAACAGAGGAGACTTTTAACAGTAACCTGATTAATATCCGCGATTCTTGCCGCCAGATTGGTTGCATTAATATAGTCTGTTTCCAAAGTGGAAACTCTGGCGCTGACAGCATTCAATTGCCCGATAGTCGCTTTTGCGGCAACCAGCCCATCCAGCTCCCCGAACTTATTCTGCATCGTCTGAGCAGTTTGATCATCAACAGTGCCTACAATTATCCGGTCGCCTTTGATATGGGTGGTTACACTGCTGTCATTCAGTTTTTCAACGATGATACCGCCGGTCAAAGTTCCTCTGTCATACACACCGTATTCGACGTTATCCCGTTGAATGGTCATCCCGCCTCCGGAGATGATTTTAAGCCGTCTCGTCGGAGGAGTTGTCGATGTGTCGGTAATAACCTGAAACTCTCCGGTTACTCCGGTTATATTATCCCGCTGAGTCCATAAAGCGCTTCCTGTAACCTGATTAACATTATGATTAAGTGTTCTGATGTTTCCCCATGTGGAAATTTCCACACCGTCTTTTTTGACCAGAAGGTCGCTTCCATCCTGCAGTTTTATATTTCCTGTAGCTTCGTCATAATTCCAAACACCAGATACAGCATCAATGTGTTCACGATTAATCCATAGTCCGCTGCGCTGAATTTCATTAAGCGCTTGCCCATTTTCAGAAACACCTTCGGCAACTATGCTGATATTCTGCGCTGTAACTTCGAATTTTTTATCAGCATTTAGTTTGATTTCTTCCGCCCGAATAGCAGCTTCTTTGTCGGTTTCGGTATAGAACTTATACTTGAATGACGAATAACCGGATGAGCTTCTGCCGCCTTTCCCGGAACCGCCGCCGGCAGTTGAACCGTCCAGATCGCTCTGCTCCAGTTCCTTGGCGTTTTTAAGCCCAAGATTATCATTTTCAGGATGCTCAAAATCCACTTCGACATGGGCGGCGGTCATTCGGATCCCTTCAAGTTTATGAATATTGGTAAACACATTGCCGACGCGAACTTTAGGAATGGTTCCGTCGATATAATGCATATCCACAAACTTAATTTCGCTGCTGATATAGATTGTTTTGACAATCCTGCTGATCAGCGCGTTGGCTTTGGCCCGTAAAGCTTCCTGGGTAGTGGCGTCGGAATAGGTAACGGTTTTGATGATCTTTCCGTATTTGGCCATATCAGCAGCCGGATACACATCGATCGTATCCTCGGGCAATGTGAGATTGTTGTCGCCGATGGGCCGGATTGCTGTATAAAAGCCGTCTACGCTGAACTTGGTTGTAAGATCGATCAGATTCTCCGCAAGTTCAATCGGCTGCGCATCAACAACTCCGTAATTTTCAATCCAGTCGATCAGATGCTCGTGGCTCTGATTTTCCCGTATACGTAAAAATCCGCCATGCTTGTTGACCAGCATGCTTTCCAGTACCTGTTTGACTGGCGTATAACTGGAAATGGTATAGGTATCAACCTGATTCTTTTTGGGATGACTTACAGTTCCAACCGTTAAAGCCCGCCGTTTGTCGTTTCCGATTTCCGTATTGTAGCGGGCAACGCATCTGCGAAAGAACTCCTCCGCGCTTTGGGTGACTCCGGCCTGGCTTCCGCTGCTGTTTCGAGGATCCGGCGCCATCTCCCCGTCATTCAGAAAGGCAAGCGCTCCCTCACACTGAATGGAAATCTGACCGGTCATTGTCGGATCATCGACGCTGATTACCCGTCCGTAAAATAATTCCTCTCCGTCCTCAGTCGCGCTGATAAAGGTTTCCAGAGGTTTGATCAGGTTGTACTTTGGATGCTCTGGAAGAATAATAAAAGTAAAAGATCCCGCCTGTCCGACCTCCGAGGTCAGCTGCGGGGCAATGATGTAATTCTGGTTCGGATATTGCTGATCGTACAGGGTAACGGCGCTTCGGGTATTTCCGTTATAGGTAATCTGCTCAATTTTATACATTCTTCGGCCGCCTCCTGTCAATCTGACCAGTCGGACAGCCAGGTGCTGTCAATTGAGTCATCGCTGACATTATATCGGACTGGTTCGAGATCAAACCCGATCGCGATTCGGATCGGATACTGGTTGGATGTCGGGGCGCTTACAGTAAACCGTCCTTTGAAGTAATGCGCGGGATCCTCTTCCAGACTGACGGTTGTTTCTCTTCCATGAAGCCATCTTCGTATCGCTTCATACATACCCATTCGGGTCATTCGGTTTTCTACATCCCGAACAAATGTCCAGCTGCCGGTGATCCTCTGGTAAGTAATCTTTCCATATACGGCTTTGCTTAAATCAATTGGCCCTTTCGTTCTTCCGGGGATGTCAACCAGGTTCGTATTCGGAGTTGGCGGATCAATCATCGGAGGAGACTCCGGGATCAGCTTCCAGTCAGTCCAGGTATTTTTACTTCCCCCAAACGTCAATGAATAATACACCGGAATCTCCTCCTATTTTGATGTTTTTTTTTATTCTGGTGTGTTAACCGGCAAATAATCGGTGTTTGTGCCGGTTCTTCCGTATGTAATGCCACGGTTGTACAGATTCCGATCGATCATCGGAGTAATGGCGCCGACCAATACACCGGTATCCAGAATCATCTTCATATTTCTGACGGCTCTGGATACATTGTCGATCCGGATACCGAGGCTGGCGATCAGTTCTCTGGTATAGACCTGCTGAGTAGACACAGTAACGATTACATCGTTAACCCTTGCGTTAAGCGTTTGAAGTTCAGTCAGCATAGCGCCGTCCAGATTTACGGTTGCGTTTCCGTTCAGTTCAACGTTTCCGCTAAGCATATGCCAGGGAGTTTGTTCCTGAAGTCCCGCGACTTTTGCTTGTTCTTCGGGCCAGTGAGTCATGTCGATAACCGGAGTAATGGTTAAAGTCAGATCCATGTTATCCAGCGCTTCCTGGATAGCAATGATAGCGTTCTCCAGTTTGGATATAATGGTATATTCCTGGGTTTCTTCATTAAACTCAAGAAGCTCATCCAGTCCGAATTCATCCATAATGCCCTTCAGATTTTCGCCGTTTGTCGCCAAAGTTGCTTCCATATCACCAAACACGGCTTCAATTTCTTCTTTTGTGGCGCCATTGAAAACAGCTCCCCATAAATCGTCGGCATTTAAGACATTACCTTCTGAATCGATTTCAACTCCAAGAGCGCTTGTTATCTGCGGATTTAAAACCATATTTCCGTTTTCATCAACGCTCATGACGCTGCTTTCTCCAAGAACCGAATTACCGCCTGCAATCCAGCCGGTTAATGCCGATCCGAACCAATCGCCGCCAATACCCTCAAACATTGAAGTCGGATCTGTTAAATAATCAGTAACATCGCCTTCGGCTCCGGCTGCTTTGGCTGCCTTGTTCACAAGGAATCCCAAAGGACCGGTTGGCGTAATCAATGATCCCAGCATTCCGGTCCAGAATTCACCGTTCTTGCTTTTTTTTTCTTTGATCATTTCAGCATAGCTCTCAACGGCCCCTTCAGCGTTCTGAAGCTGAATCCCTTTGTTAATCATATGCTGAATTTCAAGAGCAATCGCCGATTCCCCAAGTCCAAGCGCTCTGATAATAGCAGTAACAACAGGAGTTGCGTCAAATGTTAAAGACTTGTCATTTAATGCTTCAGTCATAGTATTAAACCAGGAAGTTGTAAGATCTTCACCGTTTAATCCTTCTTTTACAGAAGCATAAAATTTGGAAATCGATTCTCCGGCACTTTCCCAGTCAAAGCCACTCGTTTTATCCCATAATCCCCACGATATGTCTTCTCCGGAAAACCATCTAAGAAGCACGTCCATACCTTTAATGGTATTTTCAACTTCGCCCATACTATTAAATCTCGGAATATTACGAAACGCAGTGGCTACAGAATTCAGAAAGGATACATACATTTCAACTTTATCGGCATTGGTTGCATCCGCCAGACCGTTCTGCATAATCATATTGACAAACGTAACCAGGTTTTCGCCCATTACGGTCATCTTGTCGAGGAATGTTGTGAACACGGTCATGCCGATATCACGCACATCGCTGTCAGAGAAAGAAAGAATGATGTTCGCAAAAGATGACATAAAATAGGCAATTTCACTGATACCGCCGGATTCAAACAATTCCTGTAAGGAACCGATCAGATTCTGAATGGATTCGGAACCGTTGGCAATATTATTTGCAGCATCCTGTCCAAGATCTTTTATATATGCCCACGGCATCAATGTGCCCCATACAAATCTTCCGAGAGCTTCCCCAACCGCGCCTATAAATTCCGCAACGTCTTCAATAGCATGAACCACTTCTTCATGTGTTTTGTAACTGTTGGGACTAATAAGACCTGGTATATCTCCTAAAGCAGCGAGAAGCAATACCAATGTAGAAGCGATGATAATAATGATACTTCCAAAAACACCGATAGCCAAAGCGGATTTAGCGGCTGCTGCGACATCAAGACCTTTACCGGAAGTTGCTTTGTCAAGAGCTGCAACCATAAGCGCCAAACCGGCAATCATTACAGTTAAACCAAGTGCAACCTTCACAAAATCATCGCCGGTAATGCCGTTTTCCTTCATGGACGAAAAGATTCCGGGAAGTCTGTTCAGCACAATAATTGCCAAAGCAATCATTCCTGCCCATTGGACGATCTTTCCGATAATCTTTCCGACGTCTGTCTTTTTGGCGCTTTGAGCGGCCTGTTCTTTTGCGTTGCCGATCTGATTAATAATCATGTACATTGCCACGATTATTCCGCCCATAATGGAAACAGTCCCTAAAGCTTCTATTACAGTAATTCCGCGCAACGCTTCGCGTATAATCCAGAATGCGGCAGCAACCATTACAATGCTGAGGGCAAATTTCATGAAATTGTCTCCAAAGTCATTTGTATTGGTTCCGAGCCATTTGGATAATATCGCTTCTCCTACTTTGGTGCCGACTTTTACTGTAAATACACTGATTATCAAGCCGATTAATAGCGCTAGTGCCTCAACTTGCCCATAACTGATAGCCCGCAAAGCAATATCGGCAATCCATCCGACAATCGTAGAAACCACTTCAAGAACTTTCACAAGAGAATCAAGAAAACTTACAGCAAGCCGTCCGACTTCTGTTTCTGACACAGCGTCTTTTATGGAATCAATAATCTCCTGAATCCACTTAAAGATGTCATGCAGCCATTGCAGTTTTTGAGGTTCCGGCTGTTCTGTTTTATTAAGCGCGTCGCTGATCTTACTTGTTTCTTCAACTGTTTTAACCAAAGAATCTGTTTCAGTTCCTTCGGTAACAACGGTTTCACTTCCGCTGAACAAACCGATAACCCAGTTATATGCGTCTGCAAGGAACATGCCGATACTCGCCCAGCCGGGCCACTCAATTACTTTACCCCACACCTCTTTGATGGTGTCCCATACGCCCTTCAGGAACGTAACAATTGGCGGATCTTCTGTTTCGTACCAGAAATTACCTTGCTTTCCTTCTATCCTTTTCCGCTTCGGAGCGAATTTATCAACGATCCATTCCCAGGCTCCACTAAGAAAGTTTCCAATTTCAGACCATCCTGGCCAATCGAATATTCCAGTTTTTTCTTCATTGGTCCACCAGCTTTTAAAGGTTTCAAACACGCCATCAATCCATTGTTTAAAACCAGTAAGACCAGTCTCTTCATTTGGCTTTGTAAAGAAGTCATAAGCAATAAGAACTTTTTCAACAAGCCAGTCATAAGCCATTTTAACAAATCCGGCAATATCCTTCCATCCAGACCAATGAATAATCTTATAAAGCCAACCCTCATCATTTTCCCACCAGCCTTTTACATCGTTGAATATTCCTTCAACCCAACTGTAAAAGCCTGTTTTACCAGTCTCTTCATTTGGCTTTGTAAAGAAATCATAAGCAATAAGAACTTTTTCGACAAGCCAGTCATAAGCCATTTTAACAAATCCGGCAATGTCCTTCCATCCAGACCAGTTAATAATCTTATAAAGCCAACCGTCTTCGTTTTCCCACCAGCCTTTTACATCGTTGAATATTCCTTCAACCCAACTGTAAAAGCCTGTTTTGCCAGTCTCTTCATTTGGCTTTGTAAAGAAATCATAAGCAGTAAGAACTTTTTCGGCAAGCCAGTCATAAGCCATTTTAACAAATCCGGCAATATCCTTCCATCCAGACCAGTTAATAATCTTATAAAGCCAACCGTCTTCGTTTTCCCACCAGCCTTTTACATCGTTGAATATTCCTTCAACCCAACTGTAAAAGCCTGTTTTGCCAGTCTCTTCATTTGGCTTTGTAAAGAA
>JAEEGL014596187.1_pt1 | contig 12172 bp, 2 predicted proteins | sample 9134231 | NCBI WGS metagenome assembly JAEEGL01 (sample SAMN16246548, study PRJNA631951) | gut metagenome | biome: gut microbiome; feature: rumen; material: fiber-attached | host: Bos | place: Iran: Karaj | collected 2018-10
GCGAAATGTTCTCTGCCTTGGCGACAGGAGACTCCTCGTCGTTGACGTACATTGCGAAGGTCGAACCGTCGAACGTGAAGGCGAGATGCGTCCAGTTCGTGGTGGCCTTCGTGCCGATAAGGCGCTGCACGCCGGAATCGACGGTGTTGCCCTCGAATTCGGCGAAGAACTTGTCGTCCGCGGTGATACCCAGCCTGAAGTTGGCGCGGATCACCGGCATATTGTTGGATAGCGTCGAAGGCCCGTAGTTGGCGACGCGCTCCAGGATCACCTGCTCTACGCCGGTTTCAAGCACCTCCGGCCTGACCCATGCCTCGACGGTGAACTGGCGCAGGAGATCGTAGCTGGTGGAAACGGGTGGCTGCATCGTGTCGCTGCCGCCGCGCGAGACGACTGCGGAACCGATTTCGAGACCCGTCTGCGCGCTCGTGTGCCAACCCGGCAGATACAAGGCCTGGCGGCGATCCGGATCGGAGAAGACGAGCGGGTCGGAGGCGTTTTCGACCATCTTGACGCTTTCGTTGCTGTCGCTGCGGCGGTCGCTGTCGGTATCGTAGCCTTCGTTCTCCTCGAACGAGAACATGTAGTTCATGACCTGTCCTTCGCCGGCGCCGGCGCCGCCCGCGGACGCCCACACCCACGGATACTTCATGAGGTCAGCCATGCCGGTATCGTTCTCGTCCTTGTAGGGATCCATGCGATAGTACTGCTTTGTGAAGCTGGCGCATGTGGGCGAAGTCTTGTCCGTCATCCACAGAGGAGTCGGGTCCGTATGCTTCGGGCTGGGCGTGGTGATGTTCACGAAAAGCCCTTCCTCGGCGTTGCGGATGCCATCGCCGTCGGCATCGCAATCTGGCGTGCCGATCATCCACGGATACTTGAACGCGTCGTACGCCGGCTGCGGCGGGAAAAGAAGCGGCCAACCCGTCCAACCGTTGATCCAGGCGTTGGGGATGAATCCGTACTTATCCGCGATGACATCGTTCATTCCCATGTCGGCGGAGCCCAGGAGCGGGTTCAGGCCGTGGAAGATTTCCCAGTAGTCGTCGAGGCCGTCGTCATCTGTATCCCAGCGGCGCGGATCAGTGGAGACGTAACCCGTCGCCTCAAGGCGCTTCTCGTCCGTCATCGTCGCTTCGTAGGAAAGCCCCTTCGGCGGCAGCAGGATACGGTAACCGACGCCTTCGAAGTCCTCGTAGTTCTTGCACTGCTCGTTGCCTTCGACATTGAGGGCGAGACGATCCCATTCGTGCGGCGGACGCGCGAAGTAGCCGAGTTCGCGGAACTTCCATGCGGATGTGGCCTGGAAGCCCGCCTTGCGGCATTCCTCGTAGTAGGCCGTGCCGTCCCACGCCAGGAACGGAATGCACTTGTTGAACGGCATGCGCATGATTCCCGCATAGAGCTGCGAACCCATGAGAGGCGTCTCCGTATCGTCGTACCGGAGATGGCGGAGGGTCTGGACGAGATATTCCTGGAAGTTCTCGAGTCCGTCATGGTCCCAGTCGCAATCGCGGCGCGTGCCGGTGCGCGGGTCCTTGCTGCCCGTCTTGTCGTTGAAGGCGGTGGTGGCGTCGCCGGGCTGGCCGGCGTCAGGACCATACGTACCGTCCATGCCGCCCGTGATGTAGTAGCCGACCGGCGTGGCGAGCGCATTGCCTGTTGCGTCGTCGATGCCGTCGCTGAAGCGGAAGAGCTTCACGACTTCATCGGGAAGCGTATTGCCCTCGGGCTGGCCGGAGGCATCGAACACGACACCCGCGAACTGGCGTTCCCAGCCGTCTGGGATAAGGTCGAGGTCTGTATCGACCGTGCAGGGGTTGAGGCCGCCGCCGCGTATGCAGCGGCTGCCGTCGTCGGCCTCGGGCACGCCATGTTCGACACCATCGATCTTGAGCGGCCCGTAGATGAAGGAGAAGGTCGTCGAGAACGATTCCGTATCGCCACCCCTGCGACCGGCGTAGAAGGAGCCTTTCCAGGTCTTGCCTTCGTCGGAATCCTTAATGCTGTCGCCGTCGGTATCCGGGTCATTGGGATCGGTCGGGAAGAACTTGTTGTACCAGCCGGACTTCAATCCGGGATGGTTGTCGTAGATGGATGGCGTCGTGGCGTACGCGTTGCAGCTATCCGTGCCGGCGTATTCCTCGACGAGCGTGAGCGTATCCTTGTCCTGCATGGACGCGCCGTCGGCGCCGGCGTTCGGATTCGCGCCGACGTAGAGTTCCCAGCCGTCCGGCACGCCGTCGCCATCGGTATCGGAACCGTAGATATTCTCGAAACCGAACGTTTCGGCGAAATCGCCGTAGGTGATGCCGCCCTTCGTCATGTTGGGCGCGGTGCAGCCCGTCCAGAGCAGCGTGGCCACGGCCTCGCGCGTCGCGGCATAGGCGTCCACGAGATCGGCGCGCAGCTTATCGCCGCCGGGCGTGCCGGTTTCCTTGCGGTACTTGCACAGCAGGTATTCGTCAAGCGTGGAGAACGACACCGTGTTGGTCGCGTATCCGGCGGGACCGTCCGTGAAACTGCTCGTTCCGCCGCCGGCCGATGCGACCCAGCGGTCGCCGCAGGCGCCCTTGTTGTTGGAGAACCAGCCGGTGCGCGGATCGAATCCGAACGCATCATAGACCTGTTCGTGGATAAGTCTGAGTTCCTTGCCCCTGATCACGGTGACGGTGGAGTTCGACGTCGCGACGACGGACACCAGGTTCGTGAGGGCGCCCTTGCGGTTCTTGGGTACCGGCGTCGTGCCGTCCGCCCCGTACCAGAACACCGGGATCGCCTCGATCGTGACATCGCCGGCGCTCGTGTCGAGCGTGCCTTCGTTGGCCTTCTCGCCCGCGACGAAACCGTCAAGGATCTTCTTTCCTTCGTCGAAGGCGTATATGCCCTTGTCCGGGATCGTTATGACGGCCCAGGTCTTCCCGCTCGTCCAGCTGGCCATGAAGTCGCCGTCGGGGTTCTTGTCCTCGTCCGCATTCTTGAGCGGGTTCATGCCCCACATCACCTCGTAGAGGTCGCTAACGCCGTCGCCGTCGGTATCCCAATGGATGGGATTCGTGCCCATGGCGAGTTCCTCGAGGTCGGTGAGGCCGTCGCCATCGGTGTCGCGCGCCGCATAGCCGACGGAACTCTTGACCGTGGGGTTGAAGGCGGCCGCGATCTCTTCGGGCGTCAAGTCGATGCCCTGCGCGATATTGTCCTTGTTGAAGCGCGAACCGACCAACTGCTCGCCCTTGTCATCGCCGACGGTCGCGCGATACCAGAAGTAGTATTCGTAGCCGTCGGGGAAACCGTCGCCGTCGGTATCGGCCACAGTCGGGTCGGTACGGTTTTCGGGCGACCATCTCACTTCCTCCAGGAACTCTGCGGAGAAGACATACTGCCCGTAGGCGGCCTCAAGATACGGGGCCAAGGCTTCGGGGTCAGTCGGGTCCCCACCCGCCGCCGTGCAGGCAGCCTCGGCCAGCGCCACCACCGCCGCGTCGTTGGACGAGACTACCGTGGCGCAATAGCGCAGATAGGCGTTCGTCTCGGCCGGCGTGAAGTCCGGATCGGACACCCACGTTCCACGCACGTTAGGATTCCTGCCATCGGCGCCCTCGCGATAGTTGAGGCCGGGGCCGAAGCCGCGCAGTTCGTAATCCGGCGTGAACGGTTCGCCGGTCGTGGCCCAGTTGGCCACCACGTTCGGGATAAGCGTATTGCCGGTCGACGTAGGCGCAGGCAGGTAGTCCTCGTCGTCGTTGTAGGAGGTCACGTCGATCGTATCGGCGCCGGGCGCGGTGATGCCGCCGCCATCGCCCTCGGATCCGCCGCCGCCGCTGGCCAGTTCATAGAGCTTGCCGGCCTTCCAACGCTTGAGCGCATAGATGTCGGGCACGCCATCCTGGTTGATGTCGCCGAGGTTGTCGGCGGGACGCCACTCGCGGGCGAACACGGCCTCGATGAGCAGTTTCTGGTAGGAAGGCGTCTCCTCTTCGCCCGTCGTCTCCGTCGGGAGCGCGAATTCCTTGTTCGCGTATCCGCTCGTGCCGATCTGCGGGTTGGGATAGGTGGTACCTACCGTGGCGCCGCCTTCCTCGCCGCTGACGTTGTTGATCCAGGCGTAGAAGAAGCTGTCGTACTCGGAATCCGGATATCTGTAGAACGACGTGAGCGTAGATGCGCCAGGACTCGTGTTGTTGCCGTTGGGGTCGACGGCGATGTCGAAATCGGGCAGGGTGCCGTCATCCACGTCGCCGACACGGTAACCCCACGCCCATACGGAGACCGCGGTGTCGGATATCAGATAGCTGTAGGAATGGCGGAAACGGAAAATACTGGTGGGCGTGCCGCCTTCCGCGTATACGCGGCCCTTGCCGAGGCCGACTGCGGAAAGATATTCACGCGACATGTCGGACTGGCCGCTGCTATACGGCCCGAGCGGATAGACCTGAGCATCCTTCGAAGGTTCGATGACATATACCCACGTGAACCTCTCGCTCTCGCCCTTGTCCTTGTCCTTGACGACAAGCGTGACCGTATGCGAACCGCTGCCGGAGAAGGAGAACTGGATGGCACCGCTCGCGGACGTCGCCGAACCGGAAGTGTATGTGAACGACTGGAGACCCGTCCAGTTGAGCGTGAGGTTGTCGTTCACGTCGGCGTCGACATCCTCGGCCTCCCATTCGATCGTAAGGATCTCGTTCGCCGACACCGTGGCGCGGTAGAACTGGTTCGTGCCGGAACCGACCGCCGCCGGCGTGACCGTCACCGAAGGCGGCACGTTGGAGACATGCACCTTCACCTTGCTGGCGGCGTACACCTGGTTGTACGGCACGCCATCGGCGCTGAGGTTCGTGTTCGTCACGGTCGCCGTGATCCAGTAGCCGCCGGAACTCTTCGCGGAGGATTGCGTGCCGTCAAGCTCGTCAAGGCTCACCTGGCTGATCGAGCCGATAGTGCGCCCTGCGGGGACCGTCACATAGACGGCCCCGTCCGCATCGGCGTCGGAGAAATCGAATATGCCGGTCGTGGCGTTGATCGGCGTACGCGTCACCTTTATGACGAGCGGATCCTTGGCCGGCGTCGAAAGACCGACCTGGAACCAGTCGTCCATGCCGTTCATCACCGCCGTCTCGGGGTACGAATAGGGGTCGGACGTTCCATCCGTACCGTCGGGGAACGCGAAGATCGTGCGCGGCGCCTCGCCCACGTCCACCTTGAACTCGAACGACACCCACCTCTGCGCGTTCATGTCCTTGTCCTGCAGATCGACCTTGATCTTGTACGTGCCGATCTGCTGGAACGTATACTGGAAGTTCGTCGTGGCGGGATCGCCGACAATCACCACCCCGTTGGCGTAGGGGTCGGGGATGCCGGTCGGATCGGTGACGGTCCAACGGGTCTTCATCCCCGCGAGGTCCGCCGCCACGTCATAGGCGCTCACCGTGAACGTCTTCTGCAGCCCCTGATCGGCGGTCTGCTTCTCGGTGCCGTCGCCCAGCGTCATGGGCGAGCCGCCGGACATCATCACCGTCTGGAACTGCGGCTCCACGTTGAGAGCCTCCACGGGGACATTGTCCTGATCGATGAAGACGATCTTCGGGTTGGCGATGGAGATCGCCTCGTCGATATTGTCGTAGCCGTTCGTGACGGCGCTCCAGTTCTGCTCCGTGGCGAGGACCACCCAGAAGCTCAAGTCGCCGTGGTCCTTGTCGCCGTCGATCACGTAGAATGTGGAGTTTGCCGCCGTCGCGGTGGAGTTCGTATCACCCTCCGAGATGCGGATGTTGCTGCGAGCGCTCTCCGTCGTCGTGAGGAACTTCGCCTTGGAGATGTAGTTCTCGGTGCCGTCCTGCGGCACGAGGAAGGCGTACAGGTTGCCGCCCGTCTCGTTGCGCCAGCTCTGCAGCGCGATCTCGACCTTGACCGGATTGTTCGCCTCGTCCTCGTTGTACTGGCGGGGCAGCTCGGCATCGCCGTCATGATCCGTCAATATTATGGCGCGCTTGGCCGATTCGATCGTCGCGGAGAAGAAGAAGCCGGTGCGGGTGGACACGAGCCCGTCAGGCCCCTTTACGTAGATGTACGTGTCGAATGTCCCCGAACTGCGGTAGTCGAGCTTGAGGTCGAGTGTATACGTGCCATCGTCCTGCCGCGTTGGGATGACGTTGGACGAACCCAGACGCCTCCAGGACGCGGTCGAAGGCGTTCCGCCGGGCGCGACGTTGGCCCAATACACTTCGTAGCCTCTCGTGTCGTGGAGGTTGGCGTAGCTGTCGGCGACGGTCAACGAAATATCGTACAGCTCCTTGGCCGTCACGGTTATGGACGACGGTGCGCCGCCCAGAACGGGCGACTGCTCGTTCACGGTGAGCGCCACGGGGGCGACCGTGCCGTACTTGCCGCCGTCGCCCGTCACGGTGGGCGAGAACACGACGGTCTGGGAAGTCGTCTTGTATGTGCTGTTCGTGGCGAAGCCGAGACCGAAGACGTAGTAGTTACGCTCGATCGGATCGTCGTCCAGACTCGACCGCGCGGGGAAATGGAGCGATTCGATGAACGTCAGCGCACCATCGGCGTTTTCGGAAAGGCCGATCATGCCGGGCGGGAGCTCGGAACCGCCCACGCCAAGCTTCGGATTGAGCGCCACGTCGATTGCGTTGGTGAAGGCATCCACGGTAACCCTCATGAGCGCCTTAGGCGTGCCGTAGTCCACATCGCAGACGATGGAATCGGGTATCAGCTCGAAGGTGATCTCCGGATTGGCCTGGTTGGTCACGGAGATCGTCCGCGAAACGAAGTTGGTGATCAGCGAACCCGCGCCGTTGTAGATGTTGGTGGGCGTGGAGGAGAGATAGATGGTCGTCGTCTGGCCGGCGGCGCCGCGCGCGCCGCGCACCTTGAACGTGAAGTTGGTGGCATGGACGATGTTCGCGGCATAGACGAGATAATCCTTGGGCTGCCTATCATGGTCGAGCGAGTGGTAGATGCGCTCGCCGCCGCTGGCGAGGAAGGCCACGTTGGTGGATTCCGTCCACAGATATACGGTTGAATCCTCGCTGGCGCCGCCGGGGATGTACAGCGTAGGCAGGGCGCCCTCGACCGTAGTGGTCTTGTTTTCGTAGACCGTGCGCCACGGTTCGTCGGTGCTGTCGAAATCGACCGTCTGCACGTAGATGCCGGCCTGCGAGAGATCGTAGTCGCGCACTTCGTTGGCGGCCGTCCAGCCCGTCGGCGGATATTCATAATTGCTGCTGTCGGGAGTGGGCATGAGGTTCTGCTTGCCAAAAGAGAACTCGCATGTCGTGCCGGTCGCTTCGTCCTTCAGTTCCCAGTATGATGCGGGACCTACATTCTCCAGCAGATACTGCTGATCGTCGGAATTGGCCAGCTCGCCCGTGCCGGAGGCATTGCAGAACTTGACGGGCAGCGCCAAGTCGCCCGACTGCACCTTGTACTCGAACACGAGATCGGTGTAGTACATGTCGGCAAGGGCGATAGACTTAAGCTCGGCCAGACGCTTGTGTCCGCTGATCCATAGACCCATCTTGGGCAGGTTGGCCTGCGCAAACACCGGATCGGCGCCCGTACGCAGACGGAAGGCCCACGGGTTGTTCTTGCTGCCGGTCGAGGTGCAAGGAGTATTCGTGTTGTAGTTCAGGAGACGTACCTTGAACGCCAGCGTCTCGCCTATGCGGATCAGGTCGTTCGGCCCGTACTCCCTATGGCCCGTTTCGGGGTCATATGCCGTTATGCTGCGGATCGATCCTGATGCCGCGGCCGTCTGCGGAAGCACGCCGGCGAAAGCCGCAAGCGCGAGCGTAAGAACGCCAAATCTATGGATTGTCTTCATATTCACACCGCCTCTCTTTTTTGAAATCATTCCTTTGTTTCAACCCGCGGCGGAGCCTTCTTCTGCGGCTTCGCCAGCGGACCCAGTTCCTTCATGAGTCTAGCCCTGACGCGCGATTGCGCATCCTTCAAGCTGTCTTCGACCGCCGCGTTGTCCTTGGCGATCTTGTCGTTCAAGTCCTTCCATTCGGGGTATTTCTCCGGATGGCCGTCAAGCTCCGCCTTGACATCCGCATCCGTCGCCCCGGCGGGTAGCGCCTGACGGGCCTTGGCTATGACGGCCTCCATGCCGGAAGCGGTCTCGCGGCGCGCCTTGACAAGCCCGTTGCGGTCCTTGATGACCCCTTCCAGCTCCTGCTGGTACGCGGAATCGGCCGCCCTGTCATATGCAGGCGCGTTCGACTGCGCCTTGCGTCCGCGCATGCAAAGCAGCACGGCGACGGCCGCTGCGGCCAACGCCAGCGCAAGTGCAATCCACACGGTTCTGGAGCGCATTTCCGCCATCAGTTGCCAGGCTCCTCTTCAGTTACCACCACGCGATAGAACTTCGCTGTATCCGCAGGATCGAACACTATCACAAGCGAAAGTATCTCCGGCACGGGCTCTTCGACCTTCCGCTTGGCCTCGCCGGTGAATTGTCCCGTCACATAAGAGTATGGCCCGTCCACCGTATCCGCCGACCAGATGGAGTACCAATAGCCCGCAGTTGCGTTCGAGACGCGCGTCTCGACGGCCAGCTGCACGTCGTTCGTGGAGTATATCACAATCGCCGAATTGGTGACGCCGCCCTCGACAGGCCCGATCGGGGCCTCGGCAGGATCGGGAATCACAGGTTCGCCGCCGGCATATTCCCACTGCCACGTCAGCGCGGCATCCCCGGTCAACGCGAATTCGGCGACGGTTTCCGTGCCGTTGGTCTCCACGCATCCGGTGACGGTCCAGCCCGTGCAGCGCCACACGCCACCCGTGGCGTCTTCCCACGTGTCAGACACGCAGATCGAATAATCGCCGTTGGCCACCCGGTTTTCGCCGTACGACAGCATGTACCCGTGCGGACTGTATGTCACCCCGGACTTGACATCGGCGGGGTCGGATGCTATCAAGAGGACCGATCCCGCGCTCGCCCGCAGGAAATTCGCCTTGATCAGGCCGCGAGGCATGTCCATCGGCACTTCGATGGAGGCGCCGGATGCCGCGCATCCATCGGTATCGCCCGACCAATAGCTGAACTGGAAATTCCTGGAGTCGGAAGAAGGCGTCGCCGTGACCGTCACCGTTTCGCCGTAGGGGTACCAGTTCTCGCCGCTCGGCGACACGCGGCCGCCCGGACTCTGGGCTTCCGTTGTCAGCCGCACGTACGAAGGATTCCAAAGCCATCTCACCTCGTAGTACGAATTGGACTCGACCGTGAACGTCGCCACCGTGCCGTCGCCGTAATCTTCAATGCCGTACCCGTCTTCGTCCACGGTCTCCAGCAGCCAGCCGGTGCATTCCCAGACGATCCCCTGATACATGTTCGTGATGACGGACGACGGGGATTCCAGCACGACCGTCTGCCCGTTCGTGAACACGTTTTCGTACAGTTCGCCCTTCATGTCCTTGTTGCGCATGTAGTAGGTCATGCCGTAGTCCGAGCTGTCGCCGATGAAGATGTCGTAGTCGTATGAATCGTCGGAAACGCCGATCACCGTATCCCACAATTCTTCGCAGAAGAGATTCACGGAGTTCGCCGTGGCCACGATCACGCCGTTCGAGGAAGCCTCCAGCAGATGCAGATAGCTTTCGTACGCCGCATCCCAGTCGTCCAGCCCGCCTTCGAGCGTGGCGGCCAGGATGGCAGCATCCACGGCATTCGTGCCGGCGCAATATGCGAACCTGCCGTTGTAGAACGCCCAGCGGTTGTCCGTATCGCGGTTGAACGCGAGCGGATTGAATATGCCGTAGGACGGATTCTGGTCCGCATACGGATCGGAGGCATAGTTCGCGAAATATATCTCGAATTCTTCGGCGAGACCGCTCGCCTCGATGTTCTCCAGAAGGGCTACCGTGTTAGTGTCGCCCACCGTGCCGCTTATGAGCAGCAGAGGCTTGTGGTTCTCCAGAGCCGCGGCCTTGGCCGCTTCGATGGTCTTGTGGCCTATCGGCGGATCGAGCAGGATCGACACGATGGCGTCCGAGACCGAATCGTATTCCTCCACCTCTGGAAGGTTGTACCATGCGTCGTACGAACCGCCCCAGCCCATGAACACGCGCGTGTACGACACGTCCTCGTCGTCCTTGCCATAGCCCACCGCAAGCACGGCATGGGCGGAAAAGCCCATTGACTTGCGTATGCCGAGCACGACGGGATTGGTGCGGCAGAGATCTTCGTAGATGGCGGTGAAATCGTTGTTCGTGCCGATCTCGATGTACCTTGCGCTGGAGAAATCGAAATCCTCCCTGAGCGCCTTCGCGAGATTCTTTATGGTCGCGCCGGATTCCCTCTGCGAATAGCTCATGCCCACGCATACGCCCACATCGTACGTCGCCCTGCCGAGGGTCGCTTCGACCGCTTCCTCGTCGTAGGATGGATCCGTATTCTGCCCGCCCATTTCCTGCGGCAGTATCGACCAGTCGTAATGGTTCGTGGCGCTTATCGTGGTAAGCTGGATACTTTCGTCGTTGTACTTGCAATCGCGCGTCACATTGACGGTAAGCCCGGTCGCGCCGAAATACTGCAGGATCGCCGCGCCCGCCGTGGCCACGCAGCCGCAGACGGAATTCTCGGGGGTGTAGAGGTTGAACGGATGGGACTGGTTCCAGAACCGCAGGTAGTCGTTGCCGTCTTCATCGCCGAAGCCCGGCACCACGGCGATCACGTTGGACGGCATCGCACCCAGGCGCAACCTGCCGCCCTTGCCCGAGACATATTTCGCCCACCTGCCTTCAGCGGCCGAGACCGCCGCCGCGATCGCCTCGTTCGTTATGTTGGCCGAAGACGACGATGCGGACGCGCCCGCCATGAGGCGGCCGGATCCGCCGGAAGGCGCGGCCGTGGCGGCGGCGTTGGCGGCAAGACGGCTCGTGACGTCGGCCGAAAGGAGCGCACGAAGAGGATGCCCTGCGGGAAGCGCGCCCGAGCAGGACGGCACGGCGGCGAGGACAGGTTCGATGGAAGTATCGGGTGCGATGAAGATCGCACCGCCGCCGGAGGTCGCGACCGTCCACCACATCAAGACGGATCCATCATATTCTGCCGTGGCGGAAACGGCAGAACCGGTTGTGCCGAAAGACGGATTGGCGGCCATCCAGGCATCGGCCGCCGCGAGAGCCATTTCGCGCGTGACGTCGCCCGCGCGCGCAGCGCAGGCGCACGCCGCCGCGACGGCGATCGCGATAAGATGTCTAAAATATTTCATATGTACTCACCTTTCGAGGGCACAATTCACCTAAAGTCTAGCCATATTCTACCACCATTTGAGACGAATGTAAAATGTAAAAAAATCAAAAAATTTCAATTGCGCAAAAAGGCCGGATTCAGGATTTGCGCAATGTGACAAGGGTGATTTCAGGGAACACGCCGAGTCGCGTGGGGAAACCGGCCCACTGGCCCGTGCCAGCGTTGACGTAGAGCGTCATGCCGTGTTCGCGGTAGATGCCGCGCACATGGCCTTCGTTGGACAACGCCACGATGCGGTCCAGCCCCAGTACGGCCCCGCCATGCGTATGCCCGGAAAGCTGCAGCCGCACCCCGTGCGCCGCATGCTCGGCAAGGCGTGTGGGGCGATGCGCGAGAAGTATGCGGAACGCCCCTTCCGGCACCGATGCGGCCGCCGCGCCGATGTCGGAATCGAGACTTCTCGGATCGTTCTCGCCGATGATAGCCAGCACGCCGCCGCCGCGACGCAGCAGCAAACGCTCGTTCTCGAGGAATCGCATGCCGCAATCGCGGAACACCGCACTCCATGCGTCCCAGCCGGAATAGTATTCGTGGTTGCCGGTGCATCCCACGACGCCGTCCCGCGCACGAAGCCCCGCAAGCGGGGCGACGTCCACCATCCTGCGCGCCACGGTACCGTCCACGACATCGCCCGTGATCGCGATGAGATCGGGGTCGCACCCGTTGACGAGCCGCACGACGCCCGCGGTCCTCTCCATCCGCGCGACGGCGCTCACATGCAGATCGGAGATCTGTGCGATGCGGTATCCGTCGAACTCCGGCGGCAGATCAGGGAAGTCGAGCGTCACCTCCACCACGTCCGGCAGGCGCACGCCGTCGTACACGCCCTTTCCCGCGATGCCCGCCGCCACAAACGCGAGCGCGCCCGCCGCGACGCGACGGCGCGACATGTCGGGA
>JAEEGL014775836.1_pt1 | contig 12172 bp, 13 predicted proteins | sample 9134231 | NCBI WGS metagenome assembly JAEEGL01 (sample SAMN16246548, study PRJNA631951) | gut metagenome | biome: gut microbiome; feature: rumen; material: fiber-attached | host: Bos | place: Iran: Karaj | collected 2018-10
GAAGAAGCGCTGGTACGTCAAGGTGCCCGTCTTCTCCTTCGCCAAGATCCGCGGGCTCGACGCCTATCTGTCGCCGGAGATGAAATCGACGGGCGAGGCGATCGGCTACGACGATCAGCTCAACCGCGCGCTGTACAAGGCGCTGCAGGCGTCCGGGATGCACCTGCCGAATTACGGCACGGTGATGGCGACGATCGCCGACGAGGACAAGGAGGAGGCGCTTCCGCTCATCCGCCGCTTCTATCAGCTCGGCTTCAACATCGAGGCGACGGCGGGGACGGCACGGTTTCTCAAGGAGAACGGGATCCGCACGCACGTGCTGAAAAAGATCAGCGACGGCAGCGAGGAGATCCGCGACTCGATCCGGCAGGGGCATATCGCCTACGTCATCAACACGAGCAGCGCCGGCGCCATGCACGCGGAGAGCGACGGAAGGATGATCCGGAAGTACGCGACGGAGAGCGGCGTGACGATGTTCACCTCGCTCGACACGGTGCGCGTGCTGCTCGACGTGCTCGATGAGATCACGCTGCGGATCTCTACGATCGATCAGTAAGGAGACGGCATGAAGCAGGGATTCTATACGGTGCTCGAAAACGAGCCGCTGACGGAGCAGGTGTTCCGGATGCGGCTCGGCGGCGACACCTCGCCGATCACGGCGCCGGGACAGTTTGTGAATATCCGGCTCGCGGGGCGCTTTCTGCGCCGTCCGATCTCCGTCTGCGAGTGGACGGAGGGAGAACTCACGATCATTTATAAAGTCGTCGGCGCGGGCACCGCGCAGATGGCGGCGATGCGCGGCGGGGAACTCGATCTCCTCTGCGGACTCGGAAACGGCTACGACACGGCGCCCTCCGGCGCGTCGCCGCTGCTCATCGGCGGCGGCGTCGGCGTGCCGCCGCTGTACGGACTGGCGAAGGCGCTGAAGCGGGAAGGGAAGGACGTGTCCGTGATCCTCGGCTTCCGGAGCGCGCGGGAGGTGTTCTATGAAAAAGAATTCGCGGCGCTCGGCGCGCGCGTGACGGTGACGACGGAGGACGGCAGCGCCGGTGTGCGGGGATTCGTGACGGACGCGCTGCGGAATGCCGCGCCGTACACGTACACGTATTCCTGCGGGCCGGAGCCGATGCTCCGCGCCGTCTACGGCGCCGCGGCGACGGACGGACAGTTCAGCTTCGAGGAACGCATGGGCTGCGGCTTCGGCGCCTGCATGGGATGCTCCTGCCGGACGGTGACCGGCTTCAAGCGCATCTGCCGGGAGGGTCCGGTGCTCAGAAGGGAGGAGATCCTGTGGGAGAGATGAACGTGCGGCTGTGCGGGATCGAGCTGAAAAATCCGGTGATCCCGGCGAGCGGTACTTTCGGATACGGCTGGGAATTTGCGCAGTGGTACGATATCAATATCCTCGGCACGTTCTCGTGCAAGGGAACGACGCGGGAGCCGCGCTTCGGCAATCCGACGCCGCGCATCGCGGAGTGCCCGTCCGGGATGATCAACGCGGTCGGGCTCCAGAATCCGGGCGTGCGCGCCGTGATCGATGAAGAACTGCCGCGCCTGCGCCGGTGCTATGACGGAAAGATCATGGCGAATATCTCCGGCTTCTCCGTCGAGGAATACGCCGAGGTCGCCGCGCTCATGGCGGCCGAGGAGCAGGTCGGCTGGCTGGAGGTCAATATCTCCTGCCCGAACGTCCACGGCGGCGGCATGAGCTTCGGTACCTCGCCGCGGGCGGCGGCCGAGGTGACGCGCGCGGTGCGCGCCGTCACGGACAAGCCGGTGATCCTCAAGCTTTCGCCGAACGTGACGGACGTCACGGAGATCGCCCGCGCCTGCGAGGCGGAGGGCGCGGACGGCGTCAGCCTCATCAACACGCTGCTCGGGATGCGGATCGACGTGCGCCGCCGCCGCCCCGTGATCGCGAACCGCATGGGCGGGCTCTCCGGTCCCGCCGTCTTCCCCGTCGCACTGCGGATGGTGTACCAGACGGCGCGCGCCGTGAAGATCCCCGTCGTCGGGATGGGCGGAGTCCGGGCGGCGGAGGACGTGATCGAGATGATGCTCGCCGGGGCGACGGCGGTCGGCGTCGGCGCCGCGAATCTGGTGGATCCCTGCGCCTGCCGGGACATCATCGCCGCTTTGCCGGAGGCGATGGACCGGTACGGGATCCGCTCGCTTGCGGAATGCATAGGAGGATGCGACTGAGATGGAACGAGACGTGATCATTGCCTGCGATTTCGACACGGCGGAGAAGACGTACGCCTTTCTCGACCGATTCGGGGACGAGCGGCCGTTTGTGAAGATCGGCATGGAACTTTACTACGCCGAGGGACCGGCGATCGTGCGGGAGCTGAAGCGGCGCGGCCACCGGATCTTCCTCGATCTGAAGCTGCACGACATCCCGCACACGGTCGAGCGCGCGATGGCGGTGCTGTCGCGGCTGGAGGTCGACATGTGCAATCTCCACGCGGCGGGGACGGTCCCGATGATGGAGGCGGCGGTGCGCGGGCTGACGCGGCCGGACGGCAGCCGCCCGATTTTGCTCGCCGTCACGCAGCTCACCTCGACGGATCAGGCGACGATGGAACGGGATCTTCTGATCGACCGTCCGATCGGCGAGGTGGTGCGTCATTACGCGCGGAACGCGAAGACCGCCGGGCTGGACGGCGTCGTCTGCTCGCCGCTCGAGGCGGCAGACGTGCATGAAGCCTGCGGCGCGGATTTTCTGACGGTGACGCCGGGCGTCCGCTTCGCCGACGGCGACGCGGGCGACCAGAAGCGCGTCACGACGCCCGCCCGGGCGCACGCACTCGGTTCGGACTTTATCGTCGTCGGCCGTCCGATCACGGCGGCGGCGGATCCGACGGCGGCATGGGCGCGCTGTCGGAGAGAATTCATACAAGGGGGAAAAGAAGACCATGAATGAGCGACAGAGGCGGATCGCCGAAGATCTGTTGTCGATCCGCGCCGTTTTCCTGCGGCCGGAGGAGCCGTTTATCTGGGCGAGCGGGATCAAGAGTCCCGTATACTGTGACAACCGCCTGACGCTGAGCGATCCCCGCGTGCGGGACGACGTGGAGAACGGACTGGCGGCGCTCGTGCGCGAGGAATATCCCGGGGCGGAGATCCTGATGGGGACCTCAACCGCCGGGATCGCGCACGCGGCGATCACGGCGCATCTGCTCGGGCTGCCGATGGGGTACGTGCGCTCCGGCGCGAAGGACCACGGGCGCATGAACCGGATCGAAGGAAAGCTCGAGCCGGGACGGAAGACGGTCGTCGTGGAAGACCTGATCTCCACGGGCGGCAGCGTGCTCGACACCGTCGAGGCGCTGCGGGAAGCCGGGGCGGACGTGCTCGGCGTCGTCTCGATCTTCACCTACGGGATGAAGAAGGGGATCGAACGGCTGGCGGCGGCGGGCGTGAAGAACGTATCGCTGACGGATTTCGACGCCGTGACCGCCGTCGCGGCGGAGAACGGCGTGATCCGCCCGGAGGACGTTGCACGGCTCCTGCATTTCCGCGACGATCCGTCCGACGAGAGCTGGATCGGAGGCGCGAAGTGAGACATCTGATCGAGATCGGGGATCTGAGCGTCGGGGAGATCGACGCGCTGATCCGCACGGCGCAGGACATCATCGGCGTGCCGGAGCGGTACGCGGACGCGTGCCGCGGGAAAAAGCTGGCGACGCTCTTCTTTGAGCCGTCCACGCGGACGCGCCTCAGTTTCGAGGCGGCGATGTACGAGTTGGGCGGGAACGTCCTCTCCGTCTCCGACGCCGGGACATCCTCTGCCGCGAAGGGCGAGAGCGTCGCCGACACGGCGAAGACGGTGAGCTGCTACGCGGACATCATCGCCATGCGGCACCCGAAGGAAGGAGCGCCGATGGTGGCGGCGATGAACGCCTCCGTCCCCGTCATCAACGCGGGCGACGGCGGTCACAATCATCCGACGCAGACGCTGGCGGATCTCTTCACGATCTGGCGGGAGAAGGGGAGGCTCGGGGAGCTGACCGTCGGATTCTGCGGGGATCTCAAATTCGGCCGCACGGTGCATTCGCTCATCAGCGCGCTCTCCCGCTACGAGGGCGTCCGCTTCGTCCTCGTCTCGCCGGAGGAGCTGAAGCTCCCCAGCTACGTCAAGAAGGACGTGCTTGCGCGGGGCGGGATCCCCTACGAGCAGACGACGGATCTGGAGGCGGTGCTCCCGACGCTCGACGTGCTCTACATGACGCGCGTCCAGAGAGAACGTTTCTTCAACGAGGAGGACTATCTCCGCCTCAAGGACCGCTATATCCTCACGCCGGACAAGCTGCGCGGAGCGCGGCAGGACTTGTCCGTCATGCATCCGCTACCGCGCGTCAACGAGATCTCCGTCGCCATCGACGCCGATCCGCGCGCGTGCTACTTCAAGCAGGTACTGAACGGAAAATTCATGCGCATGGCGCTGATCCTGATGCTTCTGGAGGTCGGATATGTACATTGACGCCATTGCCAACGGGATCGTGATCGACCACATCACCGCGGGACGGGGGATGCGGATCTATCACCTTCTGCAGCTCGACGCGCTCGACTGCAGCGTCGCGATCATCAAAAACGTCGTCAGCCGGAAGATGGGACGCAAGGACATGATAAAGATCGACGCGGCGATCGACGTGAACACGGAGATCCTCGGCTACGTCGATCCGGGCGTCACGGTGGATATCATCCGGGGCGGCGAACTTGTGGAGAAGAAGCGCATCGAGCCGCCCGCCCGCCTGACGAACGTGATCTTCTGCAAGAATCCGCGCTGCATCACCTCGACGGAGCAGGAGCTACCGCACGTGTTCCGCCTGGCGGATCCGGAGAACAAGATCTACCGCTGCGTCTACTGTGAGACGCGCGCGGACGACCGCGGCGCCGCCCCGGCGGGCGGACGGTGACGGCGGGGAAACGATCGGGAAAACCGAAAAAAGATCCGGTCGGCGCAAAGCCGACCGGATCTCGGTCGTATGAGGTTTCAGCGGACGGTTCACGCCCAGGGATTGCTCGCGGCGGGAATGCGGATGCCGGCGAGGATGCCCTCGTAGCCGCGGATGAACCATTCACCGGTGGAGGGCTTGGTGCGGACGGAGATCGGACGGTCGGAGTCGGCGCCGCCGGAGTGAACGTAGTAGGTGATGACGCCTTCCTTCTCGGTGTCGCGGCTGTGCGCGCTTTCCTTGATCACGGGCGTGTAGGGCTCGGAGGGCTCGTAGTTGTTCTCCGGCGCGGCGCCGTTGAAGTAGGAGCGCGGCACGTAGTCCTTATCCGAGAAGCGATCCTTCAGGAAAGAGAGATCCATCGGGGAGAGCGGTCCCGCCGGGCCGCGCAGGAAGTTGAGCATCTCGACGCCCGTGTTCTGGTCGACGGCATAGACGTTCAGCGCGATGATCGCGAGCGCGGCGACGCCGGCCCCGTCCTTCAGGTCGGCTTCCGGACGCGCCTTGAGCTCGTCCAGCGTCGCGGGGATCTCCTCGAAGACGTACGATTTCTCATTGGCGCCGAGCGCGGAGGCGGCGGAATTGACGGCGGCGGCTACATTCTTTTTGAGTTTGTCAAGAAATGCCATGGCGGTTCTCCTTTGTGTTGATATTTAGAAACGGAAAACGGTCTTCCGTATCCATTATAACATAATCTTCGGAAAATGCAAGATGCCGGACAGCAAAATTTGCTTCGAACGGGAGGAAAAATCAAAAAAAACCGTCTGCTTCTTGCATTTTGGCGCCGGATAGGTTACAATAAAAGGCGGGGGACGGCGGCGCCGTCACTGCGCGCTTTCCCCGGCGGCCGCCGCGTCTTTTTCGTCGGTTTCCGCGGGATCCGCGTCGTCGAGAAGGAGAAGCTTTTCCGCGAGCAGCCGCGTAAACCCTCCGGTGATCGCCGTGAACGCGATCAGGTCCTCCGAATTCTCCGCGGAGATCTCCGAGGTCTTCGGGAGATTCAGGATCGGGGCGGCGGCGAGCTGGATCTGCTGCATGAAGAAGCGCGCGGCGGCGCGGTGGTGATCCGCGTAGGAAGTATAGATGCGCCGGACCTCCTCCGGCGTCAGTCCCATGGGGATCAGCTTCTGGATGAGCGCGATGCTGAGGCTCTGCTTCAGCGTGAGGATGATGATGAGATACGCGATATGCACGCGGTAATACCGCTTCTTGAGCGGCTCCGGCATGATCTTCATGCGGACGTAGTTGTTGATCGTCGTGGCGGTGATGAACTGCTCTTCCTTCAGTTCCGGCGGCAGATAGTCCAGATACTGCTTGAGCAGCGTGATGATCTGCTCCATGTACAGCCCGAAATCCGGGATCTCCGTCCATGCCGGCAGGCGAAAGCTGTCCAGATATTTTTCCCATTGACGAAGTTTTGCCGCGACCAGGTCGTTGTCGTACGGCATCCGTCATTCCTCCCCCAGACCGCCGGCGCGCGGCGGCGACGTAAGGTATAGTTTTTCTGAGTGTATTATATCACAAAACCGTATCGATTGCAAGAACATTTCAAAAAAAATCTATTGACATCGTAGCGGGAGCAATGTATAATAATATTCGATATTAGGTCAAAGGCGGTACCGGCGATGCATTGTTCTGTCGTAACGGATAGCGCGGCGAATCTTCCGCTGCGGATCATACTGGAATACGGGATCACGGTCGTCCCGCTCTCCTATTATACGGAGGACGCGGAAAACGTCTGCGTCGACGTCGATGCGTTCGACGGGAAGAGTTACTACGGGAAAATGCGCGGCGGCGCCGTCGTCACGACCTCGCAGGCTCCGCCCGAGCGGTACGTCGAAACGATCGAGCCGCTGCTCGCGGCGGGGGAGGACGTGATGTTCGTCAGCGTGTCCTCCGGCATCAGCGGGGCGTTTTCCTCGGCGCGGCTCGCGCTCATGCAGCTTGCCGAAAGATATCCGCGGCGGAAGATCCGCCTCGTTGATACGCGCGGCGTCTCGCTCGGCGAGGGACTGCTCGTGATCCGCGCGGCGCAGCTGCTCCGTGACGGCGCGTCGCCGGATGAGGCGGCGCTGCGCATCCGGGAACTCCGCGAGCGGATGTGCCAGATCTTCACCGTGGACGATCTCATGTATCTGCGGCGCAGCGGGCGTCTCCCGCACGCGTCCGCGCTCCTTGCCACGCTGCTCCGCATCAAGCCGCTCTTCCTCTGCGACGAGCGCGGCAGGATCTCCGATTACGCAAAGGTCAGCGGCCGCCGCCGCGCTCTTGAGGCGCTCGCAGAGCGGTACGACGAATGCGCCGCGGGAGCGGAGGGGCAGACCGTCGGCATCGCCGAGGCGGACTGTCCGGAGGACGCACAGGATCTGTGCGAACGGATCCGCCGCCTCCACCCGCCGAAGGAGATCTTGACCGTACCCTGCGACCCGGTGATCGGCGCGCACGTCGGACCGGGCGCTCTCGCGCTTTTCTTCCTCGGCGGAGAGAACGCGCGCAGCCGCTGAAGCGGCGCTTTCCCGCCTTCCGGGCGGCTACCGTCATTGAAAGGAATGAACGTCATGAAGAACTATGTGATCCTGTCCGATTCCGCCTGCGACATCCCCGCCGATCTGCTTGAAAAGTGGAACGTGCGCGTCTGCACGCTGTCCCACCGTTACGACGACGGCGTGGAGGAGAAGGGCGTTGCGTCGAGCGCCGCATTCTACCGCCGGATGCGCGAGGGCTGCGTCGTCAAGACCTCCGCCGTCAACGCCGAGGATTTCCGCGCTCTCTTCGAGGAGGAACTGAAAAAAGGGAACGACATTCTGTATCTCGGCTTTTCGAGCGGACTGAGCGCGACGTACGCTTCCGCCTGCGTGGCGGCGGATATTCTCCGGCCGCAGTATCCGGACGCGAAGATCCTCACCGTCGATACGCTGTGCGCGTCGGGCGGCTTCGGGCTCCTTCTGTACCTGACCGTGCAGAAGCGGGACGCGGGCGCTTCGCTTGAAGAAGCGGCGCAGTACGCGGAAGATACGAAACTCCATCTGTGCCACTGGTTCACGGTGGACGATCTCGTCTACCTGAAGCGCGGCGGCCGCGTCAGCGCGGCGGCGGCGTTCGTGGGCGGCGTGCTCGGCATCAAGCCGGTGCTCCACGTGGACAACGAAGGGCATCTCATCAATATGGCGAAGGTGCGCGGACGCCGCGCCGCGCTGAAGGCGCTCGCCGACAAGTACGGCGAGCTCGCGTCCGAACCGGGCAAGGGACCGCTCTTCATCTCCCACGGCGACTGCATGGACGACGTGAAGATCCTCTCCGATATGATAAAGGAACAGTACGGCATGGACGTCGATCTGGTGATGGACATCAGCCCCGTGATCGGCGCGCATTCCGGACCCGGCACGATGGCGTTCTTCTTCCTCGGTCGGGAGCGCTGAGCGATGACCCGAACCAAGCTGTGCGACCGTGAACTCCCCGACTACACGCGCGGCGAGGAGATCTTCAACATGGTCTCGCATATCGTCGGCGGCGCGCTCGGCGTCGCGGCGACGGTCCTCTGCGTCACGTTCGCCGCGCTCCGTCACAATCCGTGGGGCGTCGTCGGCGGAGCGATCTTCGGCGCGTCGATGATTCTGTTGTACACGATGTCGAGCGTCTATCACGGTCTTCGCCCGAATACGGGCAAAAAGGTCATGCAGGTGCTCGATCACTGCACGATCTATCTCCTGATCGCCGGGACGTATACGCCGATGCTGCTCTGTGCCGTACGGCCCGTTTCGCCCGCGTGGGCGTGGGCGCTGTTCGGGATCGTTCTGGGACTCGGCGTGCTCGGGATCGTGTTTACGGCGATCGACCTGAAATCCACGGCGGTATTTTCCATGATCTGCTATATGGGCATGGGCTGGTGCATCGTGCTCGCTTTGCGCGCGACGTGGCAGGCGATCGGCGACGGAGGGATGCTCTTTCTTTTCCTCGGCGGCGCCGCGTATACGCTCGGCGCCGTGCTGTACGGCATCGGAAGCCGCCTCCGTTATTTCCATTCCGTGTTCCATCTTTTCGTTCTGGCGGGGAGCGTGCTCCACTTCTTCTGCATTTTTCTTTACGTAATATGATAGGGTAAGGATGGGTTCCGATCATGGCAGAGAACAACGACAACGAGAAATTGCTGGACGGTCAGCTCTTTGCGAAGATGGCGGAGGGCGCGGCGCAGCAGCTGCGGCTGAACGCCGAGCAGGTCAATCAGCTGAACGTGTTCCCCGTTCCCGACGGCGATACGGGCGACAATATGTACATGACGATCGAGAGCGGCGTGCAGGCGCTGGAGAGCATGAATTCCTCCGATCTGGCGGAGGTCATGAACGTCCTGTCGCGCGGGATGCTGCTCGGCGCCCGCGGCAATTCCGGCGTCATCCTCTCCCAGTTCTTTTCCGGCATGGCGAAGAAGCTCGTCGGCATGGAAAAGGCGGACGCCGTCATGCTCGGCGACGCGCTCCGCAACGGCGTGAAGCAGGCGTACGCCTCCGTCCTGACGCCGACCGAGGGGACGATCCTCACGGTCGCCCGCGAGGCGGTCGAGTACGCGGTCGGCCGCGTGAACGAGAACAGTACGATCCGCACGCTTTTCGGCGATCTCGTCAAGGAAATGTACGCCTCGCTGCAGAGGACGCCGGAGGTGCTCGCCGTCCTCAAGGAGGCGGGCGTCATCGACAGCGGCGGCGCGGGGCTCTTCTATATCATGGACGGCTGCAACCGCGTCCTGAACGGCGAGACCTTTGCCGTCGGCGCCGACGGGAGCGTGCCGACCTCCCCGAAACCCGCCGCGGCGGTCAGCCGCTTCGGCCCGGACAGCGTCCTTGAATTCGGCTACTGTACGGAATTTCTGCTACAGCTCCAGAACAGCAAGGTCGATATCGCCTCCTTCCGTATCGACGGACTGCTCGACTTTCTCAAAAGCGTCGGCGATTCCATCGTCGCCTTCCAGGACGGGAGCATCGTGAAGGTGCACGTCCATACCTTCTCCCCCGGCAAGGTGCTCGAATTCTGCCGCCAGTACGGCGAATTTCTGACCGTCAAGATCGAGAACATGTCGATCCAGCACAGCGAGACGGTCCCGGACGCGGTGAAAAAAGAAGAGGCGCCCCGCAAGCAGAACGGCGTCGTCGCCGTGTGCAGCGGCGAGGGGATCTGTGCCGTCTTCCGCGAATTCGGCGCGGACGAGATCGTCGAGGGCGGTCAGACGAACAATCCTTCGCCCAACGATTTCATCGCCGCGTTCCGCCGCATCCGCGCGGAGCATATCTTCGTCTTCCCGAACAACGGCAATATCAGCATGGCTGCCAATCAGGCGGCGAAGCTGTATACGGATGCCGCGGTGCACGTGATCGAGAGCCGCGACGTCGGCGCCGGCTACGCGGCGCTCTCGTCGATGGATCTTTCCTCGGACGATACGGACGCGCTTCTTTCCGTCGCCGAGGAGGCGATGCGCGGCGTCGTGACCGGCTTCGTTTCCCCCGCGGTGCGGGACGTCGAGATGAACGGCGTCCGCGTGCAGAAGGGCGACTATATCGGCTTCTGCGGCAAGGAACTGCTCGTATCCGACGCGGACATGACACAGGCGGCGGCGGCGCTTGCCGCGCGCCTGTTCGCTTCCGGCGAGCGGAGCATGGTCACCGTCTTCTTCGGCGCGGACGCGCCGGAGACGGCGCGCGCCGCCGTGGAGGCGCGTCTCCGCGCCGATCACCCGCGCGCCGAGGTGTACACCGTGGACGGCGGGCAGGACGTTTACCCGTTTATTTTCACCGTCGAATGACGGATCAAAGGAGGAATATCCCCGTTGACTATCGCTCTATCCGTGCTCTGCTTCGCTTTTTCCGATCTGCCCGATCTCGCGCGGTATCTGATCGGTCCGCTGCTCGGCGCGCTGATCGGCTACGTCACGAACTATATCGCCGTGCGGATGCTGTTCTGGCCGTATAAGGAAAAGCGGATCGGACGCTTCCGCCTCCCCTTCACGCCCGGCATCATCCCGAAGCGGCAGCCCGCCATCGCCGCCGCCGTCGGCGCCGCCGTCAGCCGCAATCTTTTCACCGGGGAGGACTTGAAAAAGCTCCTGCTTGAGGAAAGAACGGAGACGCGTCTCGTGGAGCGCGTCACCGCGTGGGTCGAGACCTCGCCGGAAATGGAGGAGCCCCGCCGCACAATGGAGGAGCTGGCGCTCTCCGTCGTCTCGCCGGAGCAGTACGAGGCGCTGCGCGCCGATCTGACTTCACTGATCGCGGATCGGCTGATCGGCGGCGCGGAGAAAGTGAATTTCGAGGAACTTCTCGGCGACGTCACGACCGCGTATTTCAGTGAGAACAGAAGCGCCATGGACCGCATCGCTTACGGATATCTGAACGAGGAACGGCTGATCAAGATCGCCGCCGCGCTGCGCGCCTATATCTCCGAGAACGGCCGCGAAAAGCTCCAGCCGATCATCCGCCAGCAGATCGACGAATTCCTCGCGCATCCGCCGAAACGCCCGGAGGGGCTCGGCGACGCGGACGCGATGCGCAATACGGTTCGCACGATCTACCGCATGATCGTCGGCGGCGTCGGAGATCATTTCTCGGAGATGCTCGACATCGCCTCCGTCGTCGAGAACAAGATCCTTTCGATGGAGCCGCGGGAACTCGAAAAACTCGTGCTTTCCGTGATGCGGCGCGAGCTGCAGGCGATCGTCAGCCTCGGCGCGCTGCTCGGCTTTCTGCTCGGTCTGCTCATGCTGTTTACGACGCTTTGACGAAACGGCCCGCCGGTCTCTCCGGCGGGTCGATTTTTTCGTCCGGACAGGTTTTCGTTGACACGCCGCGGCGGCTGTGTTACAATATATACTGGGTATATACCGGAACGCGTGGGCGCGGTCATTTTTTCGCGGATCATTGCAAAACGCGCTCCGCTGTGTTATAATGAAGTATCGGGCGGGACGCGCGGGCGCCCCGCGGGGAGGAGTGATCGGCGTGCAGGAGGAAAACAGTCCGGCGAGCCTGTGGGCGCGGCGGAAAACGCTTGTGCAGCTCCCGCTCTCCGGGGTGCTGATCGCGCTTGCGTTCCTCCTTCTGATCTGCGCCGTTTCCTCGCGCACGCCGCTTCTCGCGGCGCCGGGACTCGTGCTCGCGGCGACGCTGATCGCGGTGCTCTGCCTGCTCGAACGGTCCGCCGCGGCGATCGGCGCGCCGATCGCTGCCGCGCTC
>JAEEGL015549897.1_pt1 | contig 12172 bp, 9 predicted proteins | sample 9134231 | NCBI WGS metagenome assembly JAEEGL01 (sample SAMN16246548, study PRJNA631951) | gut metagenome | biome: gut microbiome; feature: rumen; material: fiber-attached | host: Bos | place: Iran: Karaj | collected 2018-10
CGCGCAAAGCGAAAGAAACGGTGTTGTTGCAAGATAACGAAGCGAACATTCGCGCCAGATTTTGCCTTTTTCGCTCAAAAGACGCTTGTTTTTTGACGGAAGAACAAAATATATTCCGTCGGAAACAACGAATTCCGCATTCGCCTGCACGCAAAGAGTCCTGAGAGTATCATCAAAATCTTTTCCTGAGAAAAAAGCCCTTGTAATCTTAAGCTCAGAAGGAACCGAGCAACAGAACTCCTTTTTTGCAAGCACACTCAGCTTTTCGCAAACAGCCGAAAGAGATGCATTCTGTATATCGCATGAAAAAACAGCCCCGCCGTTCTTGTTTTCCAGCGATATATTGATTTTACCGCCCGAATTGCCGTCCTGCCGCAAGGAAGATGTTCTGGCAACATGAAAGCAGTCCTCGCCAGCTTTTTTGACCTCGAACCCAGAGCAAAGCCCCCCAATTCGCCTAAAAATTTCCTCGCAAGAGCAAAATCCTGTGTGGATGCTGACCTTTATCTGAGGCAGACTATCGTAAGTAACGCACATTCCGCTTTTTACAGCCATTTTCTCAAAAAGCTGGAAAGGCGTAACATCAAATCCGTCAAGCGAATACAAGCCCTCATCATTCTTAAGAATACGGATTTTGCTTACAGTCCAGCGTCCATCGCCTTTTTCCACATAAAGGCGCGATGAATTCAAAAAAGCATCGAAAGTACTATCGAAATCATCGCCAGCACAACGAAAATCCGTTTTTCCTGAAACAGTGTCATCAGGCGAAATAGCAATTCCCTTGAACAAGGAAACTGAATAAAGAATCTCGCCAATGTCTTTGTCCACGAATTCAAACGACTCTCCTTTCAGCTGCATAGGCAAAAGCGCAAAAAGAAAAAGTCGCAAGAAAAAAATAGACAAAGCAAAAAAAACTTTTTTCATTTTATTTTTCCCCCACATTAATAGGGTCAGAGAATTTTCATTTTTGACACCAAATTTCTTATAATTTTTTGTTATATTTACAGTTTTTAAAATTCCACTTTTTTTTCATAAGCTATTAGAGCTGTTCGGAAACTTCAGTTTTCCGAACAGCTCTATTGATTTTTCAATTTTCTTTCGATTTTCTTCTATAAATATGCGGCATATGCGAATTTTTATCATGATTTTTTTCTCTGAAATTATTGACAAACATACCTTTATGTTTTAAGGTTCTATATTGTGTTTATGTACACGCATATCTTTGAGAGGAGTCATTTAAAAATGAAAAAAATCATTGCTACAATAGCAACCCTTTTTGCAGCAACCTCATTATTTGCAGCTGAACTACCATCAGCTATAAAAGACCGAAACCTTACAGTAGGAGGCCGAATCGGTCTTGGACTTAATTTCTTTGATTTTAAATGCGGCGGAGATGTCGGAGAGGATATAAAACTTATGCCAGGCTTCGGTCTCAATGCATTCGTAAATATGCCTATATCTACACTGGCAACATTGCCAGAAGTTCTTGAGCCGCTCGGAGTTCAGGTGGAACTTGGTCTTCATGTACACAATATTTCTTCAAGCGACAAAGACGATGAGACTTCAAAAGCTCACTACTTCACTTTGGACATTCCAATTCTTGCAACATACAAACTTGATGTGAACGATATGATTTCCGTTCAGCCACTTCTCGGACCAAAATTCTCGTTCACGCTCGGAAAAATCTATAATGACGGATATTTCCTCGATGGCTTCGGACTCAAATCACCATTCAACTTCGGTATCGAAGTCGGAGCAACAGCTTTCCTCAACCTTGTCGGACCAGGACAGATTGTTGTTGACATCAGATACAACAGAGACTTCACAAAGATGACAGGTGACGGTGACTTCAACCTCAAACACGATGGAACATCTTACAAGCTGGAAGACCCAGTTCTTGGTTCTGGTCAGTCAATCGATATTTCAGTCGGCTACCAGATGAAGCTTAACGATTTGTTCTAATTCAGGATTTTTGTATAAGCAAAAACAGGATTCTTTTGAGTCCTGTTTTTTTTTGCTAAAAACATCTGGCAAAAAGCGCAGACAGAATGTCGAAAATCAAAACATGAAACATTATTTTTTCAAATACTTTCTGATTTTGTTTTTTTTCTCTTTGGCTTCACTTTTCGCACAAAGCGTAGAGCTTTCATACAACGGCTCAAAAAGCTACTCACTGACGGAAAGAACAGACTTGCGTAAGTATGAGAACGGAAAATACATTGGTCTGGTAAGCCGCGAGGTTCATTCTTACATAAGCCCCGCCTCCTCCTACGAAGACAGCCCGCAATACGCCCGGGACAGCTGGTTCGACGGTCATTTCTATGTGATTGAGGAACGCAAGAACAACATAAAGAAGACTGTTGACGGAATCTACGACTCCATTCCGTCCGTATTCCACATTGCGCCGAACGGAGAGCTTACTATGCACGAAGACCACGGTTTTCCGAGTTTCAGAAGTTTTCCGGCGTTCCCGTCCAGAAAAGTAAGCCCCGGCGACTCATGGACTTCTTCTGGGGAACGCGCCGTAGACCCAAAAGGCGACGGAAAAATAACACGGCTTAAGATTGAAGTTCGGTACACGCTTGAAGGCGAAGGAATCTTCAACGGGCGCGAAGTGTACAAAATATCCGCGCTCTGGCAGACACTTTACGGAATGAGCTGGAAAGACAAAAAGGGCGACCAAAATCTTACAAAAGCCCGCGGCGGACATAAAGCGAGCATAATGGTACTAAAATCAACTGGCGAGCCTGTTCTTGTCATGGATAATGTTGACGAAACATTCGTATATGCTGATAAAACTGAAATCAACTACAAGGGAACTATTTCTTTGTTCATAAAATACCCTCCGCGCATGGACTCTGACAAAATCATCGCGGCCCTTAGCGACATTGCCACTATAAAAAAATCCGAGCCTGAAAGCGGAACTGGAGGAAAAGAGAAAAAATCCAAGCCGATGGGCGGCGGAAGCACAGGTTCCATCACATCAACAAAATCTAATGAAGAATCGGGGAAAAGCAAAACTGATTCAGAGGCGAACAAGGACTCAAATCCGACGACGAAGAAAAAATCTGAAAAAAGCCCAATCGAAGCGGGGGATGAAAAATCCCACGGCGAAAACACCGCGCCAGTTTCTGACGAAAAGAACAAAACAGGCTCCTCGGAAACAGGCGGACTTTCCACCCCAACAAGCGAAAGGGATCCTGGCAAAATAACAGGACTGAACATGAGCGAAGAAGAAATCCAAGCACTTGAAGTTCAGTTCACTGCCGCAAAAAACAATATGATTGTGGAGGAAACAAACGCAGGAGTCCGCCTTACCGTGCAGAATTTGCGCTTTCAGCCTGACAGCGCGGAGCTTGTTCTGGGAATGGAAGGAAATCGCCTTGACGACATAGCCTCAGTTCTGAAATTGGCTGGCGACTCGCAGATTCTGATTGAGGGTCATACTGCCTCTACAGGCCAGCCAGCCGCAGAACTCGCGCTTTCCCAGGAGCGTGCAAGAAAAATAGCGAACGAGCTTGTTGACCGCGGCATCCAAAAAGACAAAATTATTGTGCGCGGCTGGGGAAGCGCAAAGCCAATCGCCCCGAACACAAATAATGCAGGAAAAGCATTGAATCGCCGTGTCGAAATCACGATTTTGCAATAGAATATGAATATGAAAAAATTAATAGAAATAAAAAACTGCCGCGTGGAAGACTCAAAATCCACGCCAATAAAAAATCTTTCATTTACTCTCGAAGAAAACCAGGCTTGGCTCATAACAGGACCGAACGGAGGCGGAAAAGCCGATTTCATAAAAGCTCTTTCAGGCGAAAAATCAATAGTAAAGAACAATACGGATTCTATTTACGAAAACTCGTTCCTTGACAGCACGGAAGTCGTATCGCTTGAAGTTGCCGCCAAGCTCATAGAGCAAGAAAGGGAACTTGACGAAAGCGAATACATGGACAGACTTGACGAAGGTCGGAGCGGAAGGCGATTCTTGTGCGAAGTTCTGGGAGGACCAGACGCAAAGCACAGACATATTCCGCTGCCACCAATCGCACAGCGGCTTGAAACGCTTCCTGAGATTAAGCTTTGCGGAATAGAGCATATCCTTGACAGGGGGCTTAAGCTAATGTCAACGGGAGAAATCAGGAGAACTCTCCTGTGCCGCGCGCTTCTTTCAAAGAAAAAGCTCCTTGTCCTCAGCGACCCGTTTGCAGGTCTTGACGCACAGAGCCGGGCGATTCTGCTTGAATTTTTCCAGACGATAGCTGGAAAGTCATCGTATCCAAAAATCATTCTTTCAATGGAGCGGTACACGGAAATTCCAAGCACAATAACGAATGTTGCCGAGTTCAAGGAAGGCTGCATTTCCTTCACAGGAACAAAATCTGAGTACGAAAAAGTACTGGAAAAACGCAACGAAGAAAAAACGGCAAGGCGTGACGCAGAAAAGTCCGCATTTTTGGATGAGCTTAAAAAAATCGAAAAAGACACTGAGAGCGTCCGACAAGCAGTTTTGCCCCGCACGAACAGTGAGGACACGCTAATACAGATGAACTGCGTGAATGTAGGCTGGGGCGAGAAAAAAGTTCTTACAGATTTCAGCTGGACAGTCCTTCCTGGAGAGCACTGGCTTATCAGAGGTCCGAACGGAAGCGGAAAAACAACGCTTCTTGAACTTATCACCGGAGATAACCACCAGGTTTTCTCCAATGATGTCTGGCTTTTCGGAAAAAAGCGCGGAACAGGAGAAACAATCTGGGACATAAAGAGAAATCTTGGTATTGTGAGCTACAGGCTGCATGTTGAATACAGAATGCTCGGCGGAACAGACCTTGAGGCGGTCATAATCTCAGGCTTCAAAGATTCTATCGGGCTGTACGAGCAGCGCACGGAGCTGGAAACTGAGGCGGCGCGCAAATGGCTCAAGCTCGCAGGTTTTGAGGGGCGTGAGAAAGAATCGTTCGGAAACTTGAGCTACGGAGAGCAGCGCGCCATTCTGATTATACGGGCAGCAGTAAAATCGCCAAAAATACTTATCCTTGACGAGCCGTGCCACGGACTTGATGAGAATTTCAGGCAGAAAATCCTTGACCTGCTTGAAAGAATAGCGCAGACAGGAACTACGACGCTGCTTCATGTTACGCACGACCCTGCGGAGGCACTTCCATGCGAGAGACACATTCTGGAGCTTCATCCGGGCGAAACTCCAATGTACCAGATACTTGTTCAGAACTCGCTGGAATCGTCCGATACTAAAGTGAATCTTTAAACAAACGAGCTAATGAATCCAGTTTTTTCGATTATAAAGACTTTTTACAAAACATTAAGCATCTCAGACGAAGAATTCAGCGTGGCAAAAGAAGGCATTACGCTCTTCAACAAGAATTCTGTTCTTGTACTCTCGCTTCTATGCACGATTCTTTTCAGCGTTCTGTGCGTGCTTTCAATCGTAACAACGGAACCCACATTCAGAAACAATGCTTTGATTTACGGAACGATTTCGGTCATTTCGCTCGTCTGCTTTATGCTCACATTGTTCCTAAAAAAAACAGCCCGTTACGATTTAATCATAAAAGTAATCATGTATCTTTTCATGTCGGCTATTTTCTGCTATTCGATTTTTATCGGCGTATACAGGCTAAAGAACAATTATGCGGTATCATTTTTCGTGCTTCAGTTTGCCACGCCGATTTTTTTCATAGACCGCACGAAAAGAATGTGCCTGTTCACATTCATAATGACGCTGATTTTCAGTTTTCTTTCGTTCAATACCAAAGCAAGAAACCTTGCGTCAATGGATTTAATCAATGCTGTCTGCTTTTTCACGCTCAGTCTTTTTTCAAGCCCCTATCTGTCAAAACTGAAAGTAGCTCAGTTCAACCTTATGAAAATCATTGCAATTGAGCGTGACTTGGACGGACTCACCGGGCTTTTCAACAAATCTGCGTTCACGCGAGAAGTGACGGCCGCAATTGAGAAAAACCACAAAGGAATTCTTATGATGCTTGACTGCGACAACTTCAAGGGCATAAACGACAATTTCGGGCATGATGTAGGTGATTTTGTCCTTAAAGAAATAAGCTCCCAAATAAAAAAAGTATTTTCTGAGAACGAGATTACGGGCAGATTCGGCGGCGATGAGTTCATAATTTTCATTCCAGACAGCGATACAGTTCAGCTCGGAAGGGCAAAAGCAAAACATCTGCTTGAAAAAATCAACACATCAATATTTTTTCCAAATAAAACATCATCGATGGCGCATAATGCAGAAGTGAGCATAGGGCTTGCCGTAGGAAGCGGGAACAACATTTCGTTCGGAAGCCTGTTCAAGTGCGCCGACCATGCTCTTTACGAAGCAAAAAACCTCGGAAAAAACAGAGTCGTAGTAGCGCAGGATTTGCTCAGTTTCATTCAAGAATAAGGTCACAAGTGGCGGCTTCCGTAGCTTTTACCAAGTCGGCGGGGGAAAGGCAAATCTGTTCGCCCCGCATGCCAGCCGAAACATAGATTTTTTCATGCGAAAGCGCGCTCTCGTCTATGAACACGGGGAACTTTTTCTTCATTCCGAGCGGTGAGCAGCCGCCACGGACATAGCCTGTAAGAGCAAGAAGCTCGTCAGGCTTCACCGGGGATATTTCCTTTGCGCCACAAGCAGCGCGGGCTTTTTTCAGGTTTATCTCATGCAAGGCGCACTGGCAGAACACAAAGACCTGCTTTGACTCGCTCCTCATTACGATTGTCTTGTACACGCACTCAGGAGGAATTCCGAGTTTTTCAGCAGTTTTACCTGCCGCTCCGCGCGAAAGCTCATGCTCTCCGTCATCGTCATAGGAAAGAGTCTCATATTTTATTTTCAGCCCGTCCAAAATGCGCATTGCGTTAGTTTTCTTCATATATTTCTCCATGAATTGAATTAAGACATTAATAGAGCTGTTCGGAAACAATAGTTTTCCGAACAGCTCCAATCTTCAAGTAATTTGCGCTACTCAAACAAAGAACTAATCGAATTTAGGGTGGAAAATCTTAGCTCCGTTTTCGTTAATCTCAGTCCTGACATTTTTTTCTGGCGCAGAAATTTCATCTTTAAAGCGGGTTTTGACCGTCATCTCAGATTTTATTTTGTCAAGCGCAGGGTCCAGAGCAAAAAGAATCTGCCTTAAAAGCCCCAAAACTTCCAAATCTGCATCCTTGCACTCAGAAAGCCGCTGGCAAGTGTCGTACATCGCTATATATGCATTGTTCAGCTTAGTGTAATCCTCATTGTAAACATCGACTTTTTTCATTTTTCGTCCTCCGACTTTTCTCTTCTGCCAAAGGCCTCAAGATTTGAAAGCCCCCTCTTGAACTGGCTTATACGAGCCTGAGCCGTCGTATCAAGGCCGCTTCTTTCCCCTCGTGCAAGAAAATGATACGCCACGCCCGCAATCATAGCTCCGTTGTCGCCGCAAAGTTTCAAAGGCGGAAATATGCACTTGATGTCAGTGCGCTCAGAAAGAAGGGCGCGCAGCCTTGAATTTGCGGCGACACCACCACCTGCAACAACAGTTTTTAGCCCCGTATCCTCAACGGCACGGAACAGGCGGCTTGTAAGCGTGCGGCAGGCCGTTTCCTGAAATGAGGCGCAAATATTCTCGTTTGTCTTATCAAAGCCCTTGTTCAAAAACATATCAGCCTGATGAATCACGGCAGTCTTCAAACCTGAAAAAGAAACATCATAGCGATGCTCGCCCTTGTCAAGTTTTGGAACCGGAAAACTGAACGCGCCTGCATCGCCTTTTTTTGCAAGAGAATCGACAACAACACCACCGGGATAGCCAAGCCCGTAGAATTTAGCCACTTTGTCGAATGCCTCGCCAACTGAATCATCAATCGTAGTGCCAAGAACCTCAAGATTGTCAAAGCCGTTCACGCGCGCTATGATTGAATGCCCCCCAGAAACAAGAAGTCCCAGATACGGATAAGGGATGTCGTTCTCAAGATGCGCAGCATACATATGACCAAGCATATGATTCACCGCATAGAAAGGCTTTCCCAAAGCCCATGCGAATGTCTTGGCAAAAGTAAGCCCCACAAGGAGAGAGCCCATAAGCCCCGGGCGGTTCGTTGCGGCAACAGCGTCAATTTCGTCCGGGCGCAAGGACGCTTGTTTCAGTGCCTCCCGCACTACAGGAAGAATCCACTCCGCGTGCTTGCGCGATGCAATCTCCGGGACAACGCCCTTGTACACCTGATGAAATGGAATCTGTGTAGCAACTACATTGCTAAGTATCTTTTTTCCGTCTTCAACGACAGCGCAAGCCGTTTCGTCGCAACTCGATTCTATACCAAGAACTTTCATAAAATTTCCTTTACTTCTTCCATTAGACCTGTTCGGAAATAATAGTTTTCCGAACAGGTCTATTTTATGATTTTTTGAAAAATCTCTCAATCGTGCAAATCTTAGCATTTAGTTGTATAATGAAAAAATAAGACAAATTAATAAGAGGTTTGCAATGAAAAAATCAATTACACTGCTTTTTGCAGGACTTTTTGCTGCCGTTATGATGACAAGCTGTCTTTCAACATCATCAACTACGGCCGCAGGAAATGTTGGCGCAGACAGAAACCAGCTTATGCTTATTTCTGAGCAAGAAATGGAGCAAAGCGCAAACGAGTCTTACGCGCAGATTATTGCCGAAGCAAAGGCGGCGGGCACTCTGAACAAGGACGCAAAAACGACCAAGCGAGTTCAGACTATCGCAAAAAATCTCATCGCGCAGGTTGGCGCATTCCGTGAGGACGCTCTCAACTGGGACTGGCAGGTGAATGTAATCACAGAAAACACTGTGAACGCATGGTGCATGGCAGGAGGAAAAATCGTAGTCTACACAGGAATCATCGACACGCTCAGTCTTACTGACGCACAGCTTGCCGCCGTCATGGGACACGAAATCTCGCACGCGCTCAGGGAACACAGCCGAGAGCAAGTAAGCCGACAAGCTCTTACGAATGTAGGAACATCTGTCATATCAGGACTTGCTGGCTTCGGAACTGTCGGAAACACGGCTCTCGCTCTTGCCGCAGAGTACTGTCTTACGCTTCCGTTCTCGCGCTCGCATGAAACAGAAGCCGACAACATCGGAACTGAGCTTATGGCGCGCGCTGGCTATGACCCGCACGAAGCTGTTACAGTCTGGGAAAAAATGCAAAAGCTCTCGGCCTCAAGTACTCCTGAATTTATGAGCACTCACCCGTCGCATGAAAACCGCATCAAAAACCTGACCGTCATCTCGGAAAAAGTCTATCCGCTTTACGAAAAGACAAAATAATCAGCCGCTCTTACTCAAGCTGACTAGGAGTTTTGAACAAGTACCCGGCTTTTTCCAAGTGCGGGTACATTTCCCTCAGAAGCTTGGGAAGAATCTGCGCGCTCTTGTCTGTATGTCCGATTACAAGAGCCTGACCATGCTTGTTCGCATAATCAAGCGTTTCATAGATTCTCTCAAGCATTTTCTGGCGGCTAACATCGTTGTCCAGATAAGGACCTGTTTTCTCCCAGATTTGCATTCCGCGCGAAATAGCCGCACTCAGTGCCTGAGATTTTGCCGTTGTCCTTGAATCAAGAAAATAGATTCCGTCTTCCTTGCACACATCAAGCACAGCCCCGATTTTCTCAAAATCAGACGTTATCAGCGAGCCTTCATGATTGTTCATTCCGCAAACACCAGACCCAAGTTCAGAAAGGTTCGCGCGGACAACCTCTTTGATTTCCTCCGCTGTCATTCCTTTTCGGACAGCTCCTTCGCCCGGGTCAAGACTCTCGTTCACAGCCTGCATCGGCTGGTGCAGAATAAGCTCTTTTCCGCCGTCAAGAACTGCCTGTGCGCACTGGCGCGTCTGGGGAAGCCTCGGAAGGACGGCAATCGTGAGCGGAAAAGGAAGGCTTGCGTATAGTTTAGTCCGCGCCGCGCTCTGACCCGCATCATCAATTACAAGCATTATTGTAGCCCCGTTTTTTGCAGGCGGTATTCTGAATTCGGACTTTCTTTCTTCTATATCAGTAAATATTTTTGGCTCATTTGATTTATTTGCTTCTGATTTTTCATTATCCCGCTGATTCTCAGGTGATTTTTGTTCCAAATGCGCTTGTGTTTTTTTTTCGTCCGGAACATAAGAAAAAGATTCAGGCTCTTTTTTCTCCGCCGTTTTTTTCTCGGGCTGCGAGCTAATTTTCTGGGAGCTACTTTTTTCGTCCGCCTCCACATGAGTTTCTTCTGGCAAAGTTTGATTTTTCTTTGAGTTCAGGACAGAACTCAGAAAAAGTGCAAGAACGCACAGGACACAAACGGAAACAGTGAACGAATACACTTTTCCAAGAGACAATTTTACTTTAGGTGATTTTGATTTTTTGCGCGATTTTTTTGACCCAGACATAGATACAATAGACATGTTCGGAAACATCAGTTTTCCGAATATGTCTAATTTAAATATCGGCAAATCTTCAGATTTTTTCTGACATGGTGGTTTCGATATGGAATCTTCGATTCCTACTCAACCACCGTTAGAAAAAATGGTTGACATAATCAGACTTTGTACTAAAATTTGATTATGGGAGATTTTGAATGAAATTCTTCAAAACAATGATTTTTTCAACAGTAGTATTTTTTCTACTTTGTGCGAACGCATTTTCAGATACAACCATCTACAGGGCAAAAACCGAGCTGAACTGGAATTCCTCCGTGAACATAAGCTCATCAAAGTTCTCTGGCATTTCTTCTGGCTCAAAGCTGAACATAAGCGTTACCAAGACGAAAAACGAATATCAGAACATAAAGATTTATTCCCCCACCCAGTCCGGCTGGAAAGAACTTAACTCAGGCGCAATTTCAAACGCATCGTACTCAGGCGCAATTGTGCCGCGCTTTTCCACCCAGACAGTGACAGTCACTTATGAACTCACAGCCGATGATGCAAAAAACCTTGCAAAATTCGGGCTTATAATCCACGGATATGGAGCGCAGCTCAATTACATAAGCATTTCGTCCGCCGATTCAAAATACCAGAACTATGCTGAAACAGAGATTTTCTCAGGCAACAAGGACTTAACAAGCTGGAGCCAGAACATAATCATTCCTGCGGCAAAACTTTCTGCGGCTCATAGCGGCGGAAAAATCTGCGTCACGCTGAAAAAATCACAGACTGCGAACAAATACCAGAATCTGAAAATGTATGCAGCCAAATCTTCCGGCTGGCAGGAGCTTACAGGCGGAAAATACGAGAACGCAATTTACTCAAGCGCAATCGTCCCGAATTTCGCTTCTCCTGAAATAACGCTTTCGTATGCACTTACCTCCGAGAACGCAAATGACATCAAGGAAAACGGTCTCGTACTGCAAGGCTACGGAATCGTAATAACGAAAGTCACGCTCAACGGCTCGCCGAGCGTTCATGCAGAAGTTCCTGCCACCGCGCCACTTCCAGAGCAGACGACAGGCTCAATAAAAACGACTGAGCAGGCAAAAACAGGTATAAAATCAACTCCGTCCGTCGCTTCGGGAACTCCGTTCCAGACGCACGGAAAGCTCCATGTCACAGGGGCGTACCTTATGGACGAAAACAACAACAAAATTCAGCTTTATGGTCTTAGCACACACGGAATAAATTTCGGAAACGATTTTTCAAACTTCGTGAACGAAAGCGCGTTCAGAACGCTGCGCGATGACTGGAACACGAACTGCATTCGGCTTGTTCTGTACCCAGGCGATTACAACGGCTACTGCAACGGCGGAAACAAGTCGCAGCTAAAAAAAATCATCGAAAACGGAATAGAGTATGCCACAAAACTCGGAATGTATGTAATCGTTGACTGGCATGTTCACAATTTCAATCCGAACAATCAGTGGAAAAACGACGCTAAGGTTTTCCTTTCAGAAATTTCCAGAAAATACGCAAAGTATGATAATGTTCTTTACGAAATTTGCAACGAACCAACCAGCTCTTCATGGGCTTCGTCCTTAAAGCCATATGCACAGGAGATAATTCCCGCAATCCGCGCGAACGCCCCAGATTCCGTTATCATCGTCGGAACGAACACATGGTCACAAGACATCGAAGAGCCTCTTTCAAACCCGCTTCCGTTCAAGAATGTCATGTACACATTCCATTTTTACGCAAACACTCATACGGACTCATACAGAAA
>JAEEGL015945786.1_pt1 | contig 12172 bp, 10 predicted proteins | sample 9134231 | NCBI WGS metagenome assembly JAEEGL01 (sample SAMN16246548, study PRJNA631951) | gut metagenome | biome: gut microbiome; feature: rumen; material: fiber-attached | host: Bos | place: Iran: Karaj | collected 2018-10
TCCTATCGACGATTATGTGGATAGAGTCGGTTTCAGAACCGTCACTGTCGACGGTGAACAGTTGATGCTCAACCACAGGCCCGTAAGAATCATCGGCTTCAACCGCCACGAGGACCATGGACAGCTGGGGCTCAGCATGGGCCCCGAAGCCATGATGTGCGATCTGCAGCTGATGCTTGACATGGGCGTGAATGCCATACGTACCTGTCATTATCCCAACGACCCCAGATTTCTGGATCTGTGTGACGAGCTTGGCATACTCGTGTGGGAAGAACACCATGCGCGAGCCCTGCCGGGCGAGATACTGAGAAAAGAACTGTTTTTAAAACAGATCTCTGACTGCAACGAAGAAATGATCCGCCAGCACGTCAATCATCCCTCCATATATATTTGGGGTGTACTCAATGAGTGCGAGAGCGAGACGGAATATGGCCATTGGCTGTACGAGAAAAACCTCAGTCAACTGAGGGCGCTTGATCCCACGCGCCCGGTGAGCTTTGCGTCCTGCCGTCATTTCACGGATGTCTGCATGGATCTTGTGGATGTTGTTTCATTCAACATCTATCCCGCCTGGTATGTCAACGAGCCAGTGGATCAGTACCTGGGGCGGCTGCTTGAATGGATGGACGAAAACGGAGCCAAGGGGAAACCGGTGCTGATCACTGAGATCGGCGCAGGCGCGATCCCGGGCTATCATGACGCTTTCCGCCGCGCAAAGTGGAGCGAAGAACGCCAGGCTGATATTCTGGATGAGCAGCTCCAAGCCGTGCTTGGCAATCACCGGATCAGCGGCGTATACATATGGCAGTTCGCCGACGTAAAGGTGTCTGAGGAGTGGGCAATGTCAAGACCGCGTACCATGAATAACAAAGGGGTTGTCGATGAATACAGAAGGCCTAAATTATCCTATTTCACAGTAAAGCGGCTATTCACGAGTGAGAATTCAAAAACCGGAAGACATAATTAGGTGGTTATATACAGAAAGGACAACAACATGCAAATCATCACCCGATTTGACCCGGCCAACGCGCAGAAAGCACACAATGACACTATTCTTGCCGGCCCTGTACTCCCGGATGGACTCACTTCCCCGTTCGATCACGCATGGGGATACCTTAACGGCCCCGGAGCGATGGAACCGCATTCGCACCATAAGGAAGAGGTCTACATCTTCACAAAGGGGAATGGCTATGTCGTAGTGGATGACGTATTCTATCCTGTCGGCCCTGGAGACGTTGCCTATATTCCGCCGGATGCCCTTCACAGTGTGGTAAATGAAGAGGATGGCGAGCTCATGTGGGCGGCCTTCTGGTGGGATATCATTGCACCGAAGGCAGGGGACGAAAACCATGCCGGAGAAGAAGACCCGAATGAGTGCAATGTGTTCAATGACAGATGACGCGGAAAAAGTCGGGTGGCATTGCGTAATTTGTCATTAATTATTCATAGCTGAGGGAGTAAATCAAAATGGCTAAGTGGAAAGTAGTATTTGAAACTGATGGAGACCAGGACATATACGAAGTAGTTTCGGGGAAGACCAAAGAAGTAGCGGTAAAGAAGGTCATTGACCGTGAAAGAGCTACTGAGTATGATGGCTGGGCGATGCAGATGGAACCGGAAGAAGAGTTTAAGCCACTGCCGGAGTCATATTGGGCTGAGCGGTATGAGCGACTGCTAGGTTCGACAGTTGAGTTTATCCCTGAAAAACGGAATTGAATTTCTCCATCTACGCCGCTATAATCTACCTAAGGAGGCTGCCGGTCGCCTCCGCAAGCCTCCGATCAGGCGTTACCGATTGCACGCAGAGTTGTCGGTAACGCCTTTTTGTATTTCAAGTTATATGCGCAATCTTTAATCCATTATTTCTTTAAATGCCTCATAGTATCGTAATCCAAACTCTCTACACGACTTTGCATTGAAGTGGAGGTTGTCTGGGTTAGCTGTTAAGCCTTCAGCGGATACATAGGCAGTGTAAGCATTCTCTGCTGACAGTTTCCGGAGTGCCGTGTTGACGTGTTTATAGTTTTTGTTCTCGGGCAATGACGCCAGAAAATCGCCAAGTCCACCTAAAAGAAATGGGGTTTGTTCAAGCCCGAGTTCAGTTCTCATGGCATCCATGATTGTCTGAAACTTGGAGGCATATAGGATATAAAGATCATCTGAGCAATCGCCTTCACCCTGGTGCCACAAAACGCCTTTGATCACTGACGTGCGCTGAGCGAGTTTGCTCATGTATACAGCATGGTCAAACAGTAATCCGCCCACTGCCCAGTCATCGAGGCTGGTCCCACCGTCAGCGCAGGGGATCAGCCCGACCTCGACATCGGGAAGATCCTTTGAATAAGCGTCAGCGAAACTCTCGGCCAGAGAGATGCCTGAAAATGGACGGTCGCAATTAACGGGTACATAGAACGGATACCATCTGCCGTTACGCAGTACTTTTAGCCGCTCATTAATAATAGGCTCAACTTCGTCGATCCTGCCGCGTCCGGCCATATTCGATTGGCCGATCATCAAAAAAGAATGTACCATGACTTATATTACACATTTCCAATTGATTTTGTTACCTCAATCTATACTATTCTATCACACCATGCCCGAAGAATAAAGTGTATATTTTGTAATTGTTTCTCAGCGCACTATACGCAGCAGCGGATGCGTTGTTGAAAAATCGTACATTCACGCGATGTAGTGTTTTTCCACTATTATTCGACTTTTTCCTTAACTATAATTCTGACTGGATGATTCTGATAGCATTGGCGGGAGGTGTAGAGGATGCCCGGCTTCCTTAAGCGGTTTCTGACCGACCTGAGAAGGCATTATGTCCTCTGGCTAATGATCCTGCCGGCGCTTCTTTTTTTCACACTGTTCAACTATCTTCCGCTTGTTGGGATATACTTTGCGTTTACCCGGTATGACTTCATGCAGGGATATTTCGGATCGCCGTTCATAGGACTGGGCAATTTTGCCTATCTGTTCAGAAGCGGGATCCTTACGTCACTGACGTTTAAGACTATACTGTACAATCTCGCGTTCATATTCTTCGGCAACCTATGCCAGGTCATCTGCGCGCTTTTCCTGAATGATCTCAAATGCAAGAAATTTGTCAGGACGACTCAGACAGTGATCTTCCTTCCGTACTTCATCTCTATGGTACTGGTGGGTATGTTCGCGTACAACCTGCTTAATATTGATAATGGCTTTATAAATACGGTATTGGTTTCTCTCGGTCACGAGAAGTTCAATTTCTACATGACTCCGTCCGTCTGGCCGGCAATCATCGTGATCATACATGTGTGGAAAGGGCTCGGATACGGCACGATCATATACTTGTCTGCGCTTACGGGCATCGATCCGGAACTCTATGACGCCGCGAGGATAGACGGCGCGGGGAAGTGGGGGCAGATCCGCTACGTGACCCTGCCGTTGCTGAAACCGACGGTCATACTGCTGGTGCTGTTCAGCCTCGGCAGCATAATGAAGGGTAATTTTGAGCTGTTCTATCAGCTTATTGGCAAGAATGGTTTCCTGTACGAAGTGACAGATATCATAGATACATATGTATACCGTTCGCTGATGGTCAACTATAACATCGGCATGTCTTCAGCTGCCGGCCTGTATCAGTCACTGTTCGGATTCGCGCTTGTCATGACAGTCAACTGGCTCGTACGCAGGTATGAGTCATCGTACGCTTTATTCTAGGAGGATCCATATGGTCAAGCAGAGAGTCAACAGGATCCATCCTGACTCCGGCACGATACCGTTCCACATTTTGGGATACATAGTTATTACGCTGGTGTCCCTGGTCGCGCTTATCCCGTTCTGGTTGATGGTAGCAGGTTCGTTCTCCGACGAGGCGGATATTCTTGTCAACGGGTTCACGATCATACCGAGGGTATTCAGCACCTACGCTTACAAATGTATATTCGTAAACAGCAACAAGATTATCCGCTCGTATATGATCACGATTTTCATTACTGTGTGCGGAGGCGGCGCGTCGGTGTTTCTAACATCAATGACCGGCTACGTGCTGCAAAGGCAGGATTTCCGGTATCGGAACGGCATGTCGTTCTTCATATACTTTACTACGCTTTTCAGCGGCGGACTGGTACCGTGGTATGTGCTCATTATCAACCTGGGTTTCAAAAACACGTTATGGGCGCTGATTGTACCGGCCTTGTTAAGCCCGTGGCACATAATGCTGATGAGGAACTTCATTCGATCTATCCCGTTCTCAGTGGTAGAAGCCGCAAAGATCGACGGAGCAAATGACTGGGGCATTTACGTCAAGGTGGTACTGCCGCTGTCCGTGTCCGGCATCGCTGCCGTAGGACTGTTTATCGCGCTTAGATACTGGAACGACTGGTATCACGCTAATCTGTTCATGAACGACGAGAAAAACTATCCGCTGCAGTTTTTGCTGTATCAGCTTTTGTCAAGCGCGGAATTCCTGAAGTCCGCCGCTGCCGCGAATTTCGATGTCAGCAACGTGCAGGCACCAGCTGAAACGCTGAAACTGGCGACGGCTGTAGTCGTCACGGGCCCGATTTTGCTGCTTTACCCGTTTGTGCAGAGATATTTTGTCAAGGGTATTACAATCGGCGCAGTTAAGGGGTAAAATGATTATTGGCGCGAAAGCGCTGAAATAAGGAGGAACTACCATGAAAAAACGCCTATTCTCACTGTTGCTGGCGGCAGCGCTCCTGATGGGACTCTGCTCGGCGATAGCGGAATCCGCAGGCACACCCGTGTTCGACGATTACGTTGAACTCATATGGTACGGACACGCCAATCCTACCGATACTGATAAGGCGCTCGAAGAGATGAACAAGATCCTGAAAGAGCGCTATAACACTACGCTGAAAGTGTATCAAATCGGCTGGAATAACTGGCAGAGTCAGTATGACCTGCTCCTGACCACGGGTGAGAAGATCGACCTGGTGTATGTGAACAGCGCTATTTACAGCCAGTACGCTCCGACCGGCGCGTTCGTCGATCTCACTGATCTGTTCCCGGAGTATATGCCCAAGACTTATGAGTATTTCACCAAGGAGGAACTTGCGCAGTTCTCCATTGACGGTAAGATTTATGCTATTCCGTCCTCGATGCGTACATACCAGCCTTATGGCGTGGTTTACAGGACGGATCTTCTGGATGAGCTCGGGGTGGAAAAGATCACTGATATGGAATCCTTCGAGGAATTCATGGATGCGGTAGTAAAGTCAGGCGAGACTCCGTATAACGGCAATCCTGAAGACCGTTTCATGAGAATGTTCCGTGCCTACTACAAGTTTGAGACAATCGCTAATGACGCCACCTCTGTTGCGGTAGTAACTGATTACGACGATCCCACGAGCGTGGTCGCGTATCCGTTTACCGATGAGTACGTCGAGTGGGCGCACAGGATGAAGGATTACGCCGAGCGCGGTTATTGGAGCGAGAATGCGCTGTCTTCCACAATGTCCGCCTATGACATGATCCAACTTGGTGCCTCGCCCATGTCCATTGAGAATACAGATGGCTTCTCCAAGGTCGTCAACGCGCTGAAGGGCGTAGATCCCAACTACACCGTGGACTTCTGGAGTCTGACTAACTTGACCGGATATGCTATCCCCAACAGCATCCTGAACGACGCATTCGCAATCCCGAAGGTATCCGAGAACGCGGAGCGCACGATGACGATCGTTGAAGCAATCAAGACTGACAGAGACCTGTATGACCTGTGGATGTACGGTATCAAGGGCTACCATTATGACCTGGCTGAGGACGGCCGCCTGATCACTCCCGCCGCCGGACAGCCTGACAATGTGAGCTACAACCGCAGCAGCGTTTCTTGGTTCATGCGCGTAGATTACATGAACAGGGACAATGTGAATACCTGGCCCGGTACCGCTGAGCTCCAGAAGGCGCTCAAGGAGATCGGCATCAGCAACAGGTACGGAACAGTCATAATCGATTATTCTGACGTACAGCCCGAGCTGGCCGCGGTCAACCAGGTGATGCAGCAGTATGGCGCGCCGATCAATGTAGGCCTTGTGGACGACGTGGACGCCGCCATTGAAGAGTACCGCGCGAAGCTCGCAAACGCCGGGGTGGATAAACTCGTCGAAACGATAAAAGAGCAGACTGCGGCGTATGTTGAGTCGCATAAGGCTGAATAACCCAAATAACGCATATCTGAGCATATAACGCCGGTTGCGTTTGGCTGTAGGACGGTGTATACTCGTCCTACAGCCTGATTACGTAAAATGGACAGGGCAAGCGCAATGAAAAATGACAGGGAGATACGCAGATTACACAGGCAGCTGCTGCTGTCTTCTGTTGCCATACTGCTCGTGCTGTCCGTAATCGCGCTTACCGGCAGTTTTCTTATTTCGGACATCGTCAGGCGACAGAATGTCCGATACTATCAGCTCGCTCTTGATTTCACAAATGACGCAGTGGAGCAGATATACATTGACGTCAAGAATCTGTTTGACCAGATGCTTTTCAGCCCGCAGTTTGATAAGCTGATGAATTATAAGAACGTGGATTATACAGATCTGCTGATAGGGCTCAAGCAGCTTGGCTATTGCAAAAAGGCGAACGCATACGTAGACTCGATTTATCTTTATAACGCACAGAACGATACTTTTTATATAACAAGCGATTACTCAACTCAGGCTGTGCAGCAACTCTCGGAAATGTTTGATGCGGGTGCTGTGGATATTGTAAACGGTATTCACGAATACTCGAATCTGGTCCCGGTCGAAAGGACTGCCAGGTTTGCATTCCCATTCTACAACGAAGTCAAGTATGTAACATTCGTTAGATACAATGCGCTAAGCAAGGGGAAGACGAATGTACTTATCATAAACATAGAAGCCGAAAAGCTCAGCCACATAGCCGAGGCCATGAAGAAAACGGAGAATGACCAGATGTTCTTCGCGCGCGGCGGAGAAGTCATTCTTGAGGAAAACGCAGATGACAGCATGGCTTATGCGGCAAAAGCGGTTGACGCAGCTACGGGCAGCAAAGAATACATCGAAATTGACGGGAAAACGGTCATCTATGATAAGACGCTGCCCTTTGACTGGACGCTCATATACATATGCGATGAAAACGGCGAAAGCATTACCGCCGATGAGACCGGTCTGAGACGGGTCGTTCTTATGATTGTGCTCACAGCTGTCCTGTTCGTCATGTTCACCCTCATATTGCTGTATTGGATAAGGATCATAAAAAAGAAAAACGTTGAAGCCCGGCTGCTCAGGGAGGAAAGAAAAGAAATGGAATTGCTGTCTGCGCAGCATAATATCCTGAAAGCCATGGCGGAAAACAACACTTTGCTGCTTTCGGATCAGCGGGTAAAAGTAGCGCGGCTCGTCATGATCACTCCCGGCAAAGCACTCAGCAGTTCGGAAACGGTCAGGGCTGCGAAGCTGGAAGTCACTCAAAGTATGGAAAACATAGGTGCTGTTTTCATGGCTGAAGACAATGAAGGGCGGCTTTTCCTCTGCGTATCTGAATCTGGCGAGAACGAAAACGTGGAGACCAGATTAAACAGTATCAGAGAACCGTTGTTCGCTGCGATATCAGATGAGTTTATGTATCCTTATGAGCTGTCAGAGGCATACCAATGGTGTGTTGAAAGCGCGGAATATGCGAGCATATGCGAAAAACGCTGGTTTACGACCGCAGACAGAACAGCTCATGAGGTGAGCAGGCCTGTGGCTCAGGAAATGTACGCGGACTACGTCAGCGCGCTACAAAGCCTTGCCCAAAGCGCTGCTGAAGCTAAGCTGAGCGAGATAATACGGACATTGGCGACTGGCGAGATACACAACTACAAGATGGGGGTCATGACACTGATAATACAGACCTCAAATACCCTTAGCCAGATGGTTTCACCGGGCTCGGTCGCTGACGACAGTATTGACAGGGAAATGCTGGTCGAAATGAAACCCGAAGAGGTATACGCGAAACTCAGAGGTTGGATTCAGCGGGTTTTAGATGATGTTATCGACATGAGGAATTCGAGGTACGACAAGCTTGCCGGCGATATTTCTGCTTATATCGAGGAACACTGTCTGAATGTTGAATTCACGGCGGACACCGTTGCGAAAGAGTTCGGATTCTCGGCCCAGTACCTGTCCAGAGTCTTTAAGAAACAGACAGGAGAAGGGATAGGCGAGCGCATCACGGCTGCCCGTATCCGGAGGGCGAAAATACTGCTTACGGAGGGCGATGATCCGATAGCGCAAGTGGCGGCAGCAAGCGGATTTATGGACGCGCAGTATTTCCATAAGGTATTCAAAGCAAAAACAGGCATGACGCCGGGGGCTTACAGGCAGGAGGCGAGAACTCATGGAAGCCAGAATGAATAATACGGGTTTTCTGCATGCGGAAGGCACGCGGTTTGTTGACAAGAATGGCAGGCCGATTGTTCTGCGAGGAGCAGCGTTGGGGAACTGGCTATTGCTCGAAGGATATATGTGGAACTTCATGGGCAAGACCTGTAACAGGGAGAGGCTTATAGAAAAGCTTTTCAGCGAACTGGCTGGCAGGGATTTTGCTGAAGAATTTCTGAACAGATACAGGCACGCCTTTGTGTCACACGAAGACATACGGCGTATGGCGCGAATGGGTTTTAATTCAGTAAGAGTGCCGTTCAACTGGAAGCATCTCATGTGTGATGGCCCGGGGATAAAGTTTAAAGCCGAGGGATTCGAGCTGTTGGACAATATCGTGAAATGGTGCTCTGAAGAAGGGATCTACGCGATACTGGACATGCATGCCGCACCAGGAGGTCAGACAGGTTCGAACATAGACGACGGCGTCGATGACGTAGCACGCCTTTTTTTAGAGCCTGAAAGCTGGGGAAAAGCGCTCGCTTTATGGGAAGAGATAGCCAGACGGTATAAGGACGAAACATATGTCGGCGGTTATGATCTGCTGAATGAACCGATCAGGCCATTTCGCGAAGACGCACCGATCAAAGATCTGGATTATCTTATTCCGGCGCTCAGCGAGTTCTATGACGAGTGCATTGCCCGCATAAGAAATGTGGATCCGTATCATATGCTGTCGATCGAAGGTGCACACTGGGCGAGGGACACTCGCGTATTTGATCATTTGTACGACAAGAACATGTGTATCCATTTCCATGCTTACTGGACGATGCCCCACAAAAAACTGCTTGAACCTTATATCGCGCTCTCAGAGCAGTATCAGGTTCCGCTGTGGCTTGGAGAGACCGGGGAAAACACTATTGAGTGGTTTGCGACACTTTTTCCGATGCTGGAGGAAAACGGCATTTCATGGAACTTCTGGCAGTGGAAAAAAGGCATTCGTCAGAACTCCAATTATGTTATAAAGCAGCCGGATGGATGGGATAGTGTTGTGCAGTACCTTAAGGGCGGCCCGAACCCTGGAATGGAAAATGTGAGACGGATGCTGGATGAATGGGCCGAGAACTGCAGGATCGAGAACTGCATTGAAATACCTTCCGTAAGGAGTGCAATGTTCCGCGATGGCGACGTTGTTATACCGGCACTGTCGTACATGGAAAAAGGCCATAGCCACATCGCTTCTCAGCAACGAGAGTTCAAAGACCGGGACGGAATGATGTACATTACAAGATTTGGCGCGCTTCCGGAAATCGACCCGAGTCATGCGCACGGAAACTCTGACGTGCGAACGGATCACCCATGGAATACCTTTGACCTTCTGCTCAGGGAAGGGGAATTTGCTTCTTACGCATATCAAATCAAAGCTGACTCAACGATTGAATTCACGATAGAGGCACGTGGTATAGCCGATGGGAATGAACTGTGCGTAGAGTGCTCAGGCGAAAGGCAGACACTTGCGATTGGAAAATCCCAAACGGACTACAACGCAACGCCAGTAATCTTCAGCGGCCTATGTGGTGAGTCTTTTAAAGTCAACTGCGTCAAAGGGCGTGTGGCCATTATGGGTATCAGGTGCAAAGTGGTGAGGTGACGGGAAAAACGAGGATCATCGCAAATAGGATCGCTGCGGCTTTGTTCTTTCGGGCAAAGCTGCTTTTTGCCAAACACAAGTATTGAATAAGGCGGTATCAAAGGTTAAGAATCATATTTTATACTACAGGTTTATTTACAAGTTGGGAAAAAGGTGTTATAGTAACAGCAGAACAGAAGGGCAACCGCCCGGAAAAGGAAAAACATGATCGCCATCCGCTTTTCAATGACATTTAAAGATCACCTTGAATGCCTGTCCAGTCGTAAACACCTGGATGGACTTTTCATGTCCTCATATAAGGAGCAGAAGCGCGGATATGTGATCCCATAGTGAAACAGGATCAGATAGATTTGATAACCGCTTGCCTTATATGAGGCGAGCGGTTTTTTAATACTCGAACACTGGGAGAGATAGAAATGATCGAGATAAAGGGAAAAGTAAATACCGCCATATGCTATGCCAGCATCATAGAGGATGAAGCCATAGAGCAGATACGCAGAATGTGCGATTATGAGTTTACGGAAGGAAGCCGTATCCGCATCATGCCTGACGTTCATGCCGGCAAGGGCTGTACCATCGGCACGACCATGACGATCACCGACAAAGCTGTGCCCAACGTGGTGGGCGTGGACATCGGCTGCGGCATGTATACGGTCGAACTCGGCCATGTCGAGATCGATATGGAACAGATGGACGCGGCAGCGCACTTCATTCCCTCTGGCATGAACGTCTGGGAGGGACGCTTCGAGCGTTTCGATTTGATGGATCTTAAGTGCTACCGCGGTCTTAAGGACACTAAGCGCCTTGAACGCAGCCTCGGCACTTTAGGCGGCGGGAACCATTTCATCGAGATCGATCAGGCTGCTGACGGCACAAAATACCTGGTCATCCATTCGGGCTCCCGCAATCTGGGGAAACAGGTAGCTGAATATTACCAGCGCCTCGCCATAGACCTGAACAAAGGCAAGGGTGAGTATTTCGCGAAACGTGACGCGTTGATAGCTGAGTACAAAGCTGCAGGCCGGCGCAATGAGATTGAAAGCGCACTCAAAGCGCTGCACTGGGAAAGCCGTGAGGCGACCATCCCTGAAGACCTCTGCTTTGTGTACGGAGAATATCTGGACGATTACCTTCACGACGTGGAGATCTGCCAGCGGTTTGCCCGCAGAAGCCGCGAGCGTATGGCGGAGATCATTCTTGAGCGGCTCGGGATCGAGGCCGTGGACGCATTTCACACCATCCACAACTACATCGATGTTGATGAAATGATCCTGAGAAAAGGCGCTATCGCCGCGCATAAGGGCGAAAGAGTCCTGATCCCTATCAACATGCGCGACGGAAGTATTCTTGCCACCGGCAAGGGCAACGAGGACTGGAACTATTCCGCTCCTCATGGCGCAGGGCGCCTCATGTCCCGCACAGCGGCGAAAGAGCGCCTGGACATGGATGAATACCGCAGGGAAATGGCCGGCGTGTATACTACGTCAGTCAATGAAGCCACCCTGGATGAAGCTCCAATGGCATATAAATCGCTGGCAGACATAGTTGGTGTAGTCAGCGAGAGCGTAGACATAATCGAAGTATTGAAACCTATCTATAATTTCAAGGCGAACTGAGCCGGTTCCTTTCCGGCTCTGCGTCGGAACAGGAGCGTAAATCAAATGAATCAGATACCGGTCATAGACATGACCGCAACTGGTATAAACATAACCCGCCTGCGCGTAAACGCCGGCATGACTGTGAGGGATCTTCAGGATGTTTTCGGGTTTGCCACTCCGCAGGCCATATACAAGTGGCAGCGCGGGGCGGCCCTGCCGACTGTAGATAACCTCGTGGTTCTCGCAGCGATTTTCGGGGTGCGGATCGACGATATCCTCATCTTTCAAAGAAACACCAATCAAATCCGAATCAGCGCATGAATAGCGCTCAGCTCTGGAAACAGGGCTGATTTGACCCCTTCGACTAACGGGTCAGGTCACCGCCCTTTCACGGCGGCAATGCTCGGTTCGAATCCGGCAGGGGCCATTGTGGTATAGTTCCGTAGTGAAGTTGGCTATCACGCCTGCCTGTCACGCAGGAGATCGCGGGTTCAAGCCCCGTCGGAACTGGTATATGCGTCTTTAGCTCAGCTGGAAGAGCACCGCACTTTTAATGCGGGAGTCCGGAGTTCGAGTCTCCGAAGGCGCAGAAA